>JAAOEI010000359.1_pt1 | contig 17882 bp, 10 predicted proteins | sample 7059261 | NCBI WGS metagenome assembly JAAOEI01 (sample SAMN14008812, study PRJNA610033) | viral metagenome | isolation source: viral particles filtered from seawater | place: China: Hangzhou Bay, Yangshan Deep Water Harbour | collected 2017-10-31
GCCTATTTCGTCACAGTCTGGCGTTCGCTTGGCCGTTCGAACGAGCAGGTAGCGGCCATGATCGGTGACAGAACGTCGTCACTTATCGAGACCACGTACGGCGCATTGCCCGAAGTTTGGTCCGGAGGCGCCCCACTTTCTTTCATGCCGACTGACTCCCCACCGGCGTGGAAGCGTATAACCTGGGAGATGAAGGAGCAGGAAATAACATGACAGTCGAAGATATTGCCAAGGTGTGCCATGCGGCGAATAAGGCATACAGCGAGACGCTGGGTGACTTGAGCCAAAAGGACTGGGAAAACGCCGATTTGAATACGAAATCAAGTGCGGTTACCGGGGTTAGCTTCGCATTAATCAACCCAGACGCCACACCGGAATCGCAGCATCAAGCCTGGTACAAGCACAAGGAGGCGGATGGATGGATGTACGGACCTGTCAAAGACACGGAGAAGCGAGAGCACCCGTGCATGCTTCCATACGACATGCTTCCTAAACAGCAGCGCCTGAAGGACGCCTTGTTCCAAGCTGTCGTGAAAGCTCTTGCTACCGGACTGCCCGCTGTGGCAGTTTAGCGACGCGAGAGATGTGTCAATTGGGAATGAGTTAAGCCCCGGGAGTGGATCCTGGGGCTTTTCGTTTATGGGATAGGAATCACGGCTTTCCCGAGTCCTTTGGCTACCCCTTCAGCGACGGCTCCGAGATTCTCCGCCTGTGTAGATTGGTAGCCTTTCATGCGGATTCCGCCGTCCTTTGAAACGGAAAGCTCATTGATCGTCTTTCGGTTCATGAAGCTGGAGTACTTCCATCCAGATCCATCCGGGTCGGTCTTCTCCATCTGGGTGCATCCCGTCAACGATACGAGTGCGATGAGTGCGATGATTCGTTTCATATTCCAAGTTCCGTAGCATGTCCGTCGTATTTAGTCCACACCAACAGCTTCCTTCGCAGCCTGAACCGCCTCTTTATCGACTTGCTTGATCTCATCCAGTGCGTCTTTTCCAGTTACGCCTCGGTTGGCAATCTCGTTCAAACCAGCCTTCAGAGTTGTTCCTCGCACCTTCTCAAATGTCGCGTACTCTTCCGGCGTAAGTGCTCTCAGCTTGTCTCCGATCGTCCAGAGGCGCGTTGCCGATGGGGTTTGTGGACGCCAGCCGGTTTCCTTGAGCAGTCGGTAGGCCGGTTCGTCTTTCCCGCCGGCAATCGCGGTTCCACCTGTCAGGATGGACGCAATACGCTCGGCGGCTCTCGGTGTCCCAACCGGATCGCCCAGGAAGTTTCGGCGAGCGGCTCCGGATCCTGGAGTTGGCAACAGCAAGTCAACTACATCAGCTTTTTTGGGATCGACGTTTGCACCAGCCAACATTCCAGCCTCACGCGCAAGTGGCGCGAACGGAATGAGAGAACCCGCGGCTGACACGAGCGTCTTTTTAGGGCTGAACGTCGAATAGTCCGCTCCAGAACCCACCATTCCAGCGGTTGTCCGGGTGCGAAATATACCGTTCCAGGCTGCCCAAGCGGCTGCAATCATAACGTCCTCGGTCGCCAATGGCACTGGAGTGAATTCCGTACCATCCTTATCGGCTTTCTTCCGTCCAGCTTCGTTCTGCTTTTCGCGCTTCCTGGCCAACTGTTGGGCAGCTGCAATGCCAGCCAACATCGGTCTAAGGATTGCCACCGGGCCAGTGTTCATTGAGAGACGCAGGAATTTACCATCTCCATAATGAAACTCGACGGTGTTCGGGCGGTGTCCTTCCCGTTCCCAAAGGTTGCGTTCGTCTGGATCATCAGGCCAATCCGTAAATGCCTGAATAAGTCCCGCCAACGCAGCAAACCCGACAGCAGACATAAGCGATAGTCCAACGGCAGCTTCAGCCTTTCGCTGAATGCGGTCCTTAGGCGTGGCGAACCATGGCGACGTGCCATACATGGATGGGATAAACCCACCACCTGCGAAAGTTGTGGCTCGATTGACTCCGGTGGCAATTGCGTTTGCGAATGGCAGCCTATATGGGATGCCAGCTTCCTTCATGAGTGTATTTGCCCACCCCATCGGAGCGGCGAGGATCATTCCAGGACCTCCAGTCTCTGGCAGATTCCACCCAACTAGGCTACGCAACGTCTCGTTCGTCTTCTGAAAACCTTCAACATCCAACTGAGCAGAAGCCATGCGAGCGTACTGACGAGCTTTGACAACATTCCATGCGGCAGCCGATCGATCCGCTTCGGATACGTCAGGATCGAGAGACACTGTCGCCTGGGCTAGCGCAAACTCGGAAGCCATGTCTCCCATCACGGTTTTGGCGATCTTTGATGCCTCCTCTGGCGTCTTACCCTGATCTCTAAGACCAGCGATCACCTGCTCACGCATAGACTGTTGCTCTACGCCAACGCCCTGAAATGCGTCCATCGATGAGGCAACTCGGAAACTGAACCGTAGCGCTGCGACCAACCGTAGCGCGAACGCCTTGACATGCTCACCATCCGCTTCTGCCTCATTGGCTCGTAGCACCATTCGCTCCAGCAGCCTGACTTCGGAAGTGATTCCCAACGCTTGATCTCGCCCCGTCTGACCTTTGAGAGCACCTTTGGCTTCAGACAAGGCCATTTTAACAGAACCGAGTCGTGATTCAGTCGCGTCCTTGAGCGCAGAACTCATGTCTTTCCAGAATCGAGTCTCTCGCCCTTCAGACTTATCGTTCTCATACAACTCAGCAGCAGCAGCGTAGGCTCGGGTTCCTGTGTCATAAAACAACTGAGTACCAACGTCCAACACCTGCTTCGTAGCGAATGCCATTCGAAGCAATAGGTTTGCCGACATTAGTTCGCCAGCAGCCTCGGCGCGAACGGTGCGATCACTGAACGGATTGGACATCCGAGCCCACCGGGTCCTCATCTCCGATATTAAACGCGATCTGGCAGGCAGAGTGGCAGCCGCCTTTTCGTCGTTATCGCCACGCAGGCGTTGTTCCTCCTCGGCGAGTGCTCGAATCTTCGCAACTTCGGCGTCGCTAGGGATGTTCCATTTGTGGTCTTTGGCAATCTGTTGAAGTGCGGAAGACGTATCGAATCCACCGGCGTTAACCGCGTTCTGGATAGCTCGAAAGAGAGGCTTTCCAGGATTGAACTCGCGTCGTTCCTTCGGCGTAAGAGTCGCCAATGCCTGGGTAAGTGCTCGGCCGCGAGCGGCTTTAAACTTCGCCGCGTAGGCTTGCGCTAGACCTGCGCCAACCTTGTCGGCCAATGCGGGGTCGATAGCCATCTGGGATACAATCACATTCGAGAACGCTTTAGCCAGCCCCGCTTGTCCAGAAACAGGCGTCTCCATGACAGTTCTTACAAGGTCTCGCAAAGTTGGAGTCAGCCGTTGGAAGACTGACTTCTGGGATACTTCGTCGACGATTCGTTGATCCAGGAGGCCGGCGCGTACTCCTTCGGTCAAACGATTGACTGATTTTCGGTGCGCGGCTTCACGTTCTTCCGGCGTCTGCGCTGCGCGTGCCTCAAACGACACGTCTTTACCTCCGGCAAGCCGTGTGGCCAGAGAAGACTCAGCGTCGAGCATGCGTTCCGTGAGCCGAGTCCAGACAGCTGCTTTCATCCAGTCGTCAAGACTTGGCTCGGCGGCCACAGCCTGGGCCAACTTCGCTTCCATGAACGAGAGTTTTGACGCCCGAGGTTGACCGGCCATTCCTGCGAATTGGTCAGCAGTTGTGATGGAATCGACAACTCGCTTGAGTAGATCCCGCGTCTTTTGGCTCTGGTAGCGCGGATCCTTGGTCAGCCCAGCGTTCAGCAACTCGCGGAGTTTTTGCGAAGCCGACTTCGGAGCCGTGCGTTCAGCCGGAGAAAGGAACCCATCGACGATCCTACCTCGAGCGATCTGGACTTGGGCGGCGATGTCTTGCTGAACCATCTTAAGCACGCGTGCCTTCGTTTCTGGGGTTGCGCCGTTCACTTCCATGATAGCACCCACGGCGGCGAGTTGAGCGGCAATCGTTCGGTCAACCTCGGCGTCCGGTTCTCGCGCCAGAGCGTTCAAGTCGATGCGTGTTTCTGGTTTTGAAACTTTTGGATCATCGAACTTGGTGCCCTTAAATCGTCCTTTAATGACTTCCCTAACCAGCTTCAGGGTCGTTGGAGAATAGTTAAGGAAACCATCACGGATCGTCTTCCAGTGTGCAAATTCAGGCAGCGCAAGCCCTCTCTCTATGGCGTCATCGTCTGGAGTCTCACCAGCAGCCTTTAGCTCAGCCAATTCTGCAAGGTCAGCTTCCGAGTCACTGGATGCGTCTGCCTCCATCATCTTCCAGCCAGCGTTGAACTCCGCTTCAGCTACAGCTTTCTCTGTAGCCTCTTGGATTTTAACCTGCGTTGCGGGACGGGTCATCAGCCCAAGGCGTTCGTCCGGGGTCAGTTTGTTGCCAGGTTTCGGAGCAGGCTCTTTGACTCCAAGCGCCAGTGCATTCTCAATGATCTGGTCAATCGCTTCGTCCTCGCGTGCTTTTCGCTCCTTCTGACCCTGCTTGAGAGTCGGTTTCGGCTTCAGTCGTGCCTGAACCGCTCGATAGACGCGTCCACCAGTATCTCGATCCGAAGCCGCTTGGATCTTTTTCATGATGCCAGCCAAACGAGGATCGTCACTGGACAATTGATCCAACTCCGCATCTGTAAACATGTCCCTAAACTGCACTATTATCCGGTCCATTAACTTCTGTATCGTCTCTCCGTTGAAGCGTGAGAATAGGATTCGAGTGAGTTCACCTCGGATGTTTCTGGCTACTTTTCCGAGTTCTTTGGCGTCCATTGCAAGCGCACCGAGACCTCGACCGAGTTCTGACGCTTTGCTTTGGCCGGCCAAGTACAGGTCAGATTGAAGGCTTGGCGAGAAAGCCTGTGACTCCGCGAAATGTTCTCTGACAGAATTAATGAGGTTGGAGAGCCGTTCTTGACGTCCATCCAGCGTTGCGCGTTCCATCTCGCGCTTCATTATCTCCAGGAACTTTCGGCCTTCGATCTCCTGCTCAAAGTCGGCGGACGGACGGAACAGATTCTCTCCCGGTAGTTGACTGGCCTTCAGGCCAGACTCTTGGATTACGGACTGCGTGAGAGCTATCGCGTCGGCTTGCGTTTCAGGGGTAAGCCCAGGTCGAGCCTCAACCGTATCCATCACCTGGCCACGCTTGGTTTTAACACCGCCGCGGCGCATTCCCAGCTCTTCCTTATCGATGGCGGTCTGGAGAGCGCTAGCCACCGCCGCGTCGTCGTCCGGCGCGTCCGGCATTTGCTTCCTGGCATCGGCCACCGCTTGGCGTATGGCTTGGTTGATCGCCATACCGCCTTTGATGAGCTGTCTCGCCAGCTTTATCGCCAACTTGGCGAACACGGTCAGCAGGAGCGGGTCAGAGTAGGTGTTGCTGTCGATTTTCTTCTCGATTGCGGCCAGAACGTCTAGGGCACGCTCGGCTGATGACTTTCGCTTATTCGCCTCGTTCACCCACACCTTGCTCGCCCATTCCTTGGCTTTCTCCAGTTCAGCACCTTTGGCGTTGGCCTTTTCAAGCGCATCCTCTTTGGCCTTCCACTCTTTAATTCTCGCCTTGTACACCTCGTTGGCTTCGTCCATCGACTTCACGCCGTACTTTAAAAGGAAGGCTTTCTTGGTAATGCGCTCCTTAGCCTTCGTTTCCGGCTTCGTCCTCCTAGCATCCTGCGCCATTTCGTTTGCAAATTGTTCGGCACGTTTAACGGCTTCACGAGCAGGTTTAATGACGTCCTCATGATGCTTAGCCCATGTTTCGACTGCTTCCTGAGCTTTGCTTGCGGCTGAACGCTCTGTCTTGAACTCGGCTAGTTGTCCTTTCTGCTTCGCCTCAAGCTCTGCGATGCGCTCAGTATTTAACACCCCCAGTTTACCTCCCCTTTGCTCTCGCGTGATGCGGAGTTCGTTCAACTCAACGAATTCTTCAGTCGTGAGCTTACCGCGCTCCGAGGCGTCCGTCACTGGACCCCGGTTTTGATCGGAGGCCAGTTGTCGTGCGGGCTTTGGCACTACCGGCACTTGCCCTTGCTGCTTCCCTTTTTCTTCTTCATTTGTGATTTCACCCCATTTGATTTGTGACTGAACGCCCACACCTTGTTTTCCGGCATCCGGTGAAGGAGCACTACCCGGAGGTGTGGGCGTCGGTTGTCCCTGTGTCGGCGCCTCGGGTGCTGGCGTCGTACTCGCCTGCGGTGCCGAGGAAATCGGGAAAGGCTTGCCGGTGAATGCAGCTTTCGTGCCTTTAGCTGTAGGTGGCAATTTGATGCCTGTAACCTTCTGGAATAGGGCGCGAGAATGCTTATTGTCTGGATGAAGAATATCCCCGTACACACCAGTCTCGATCGCTTCGTACACTTTCCTTGCTGAAGTGGCGGATCCACGTTCTGAGAACATTCCGGGCTCTCTTGCCGTCAACCACTTAGCCGCTTCGTCAACCGTTGTCGGCGTCGGAGTGGTATCCTCCTTCCTCTTCGCCACAACCTGAGCCGCTGGCTTAACCTCGGTAACACCCCCTGGAACAGCCGCCTGTTGAGACTCGATAGCTGCATCCACCGTTTCAGGCGTCACCAACTCTTCCAGGACGGGCGTTCCTTCTGGAGTTGATGTCGTGACAGCCGTGTCCGACTGAGCAACCTCGGCGCCTAAACCCAAAACCTCAGGATCGTACACGTCTCCCTGACCGGATTCTGTGACCAGTTTCGGGGTAATTTTCTCCGGGTTGAATATCGGAATACCGGCCTCAGTGGGTTCTCCGACCTCCAAGCCTTCTGGTATCGGCGGTAACTCTTCGCCAGGAGTAACCAAAGTGACAGCCTTCGTGCTCTCAGGATCCAGCGTCGCCTCAAGCTGTGCTGCAATCTGATCAGGAGCTTCCGGAGTAGGCGGTTCCTCAACGGTTCCGGCGTTCACCTGGGCGTCCAGCTCAGCTTGAGGGTCTGCCTGCTCGTCAACGGGCGGCGGCGGCGGAGTGATGTCAACGGGTGCCTCCATCGGCTGCGAGATCGCCTCCTCATCCGTGAAATTGTCCTTCGTGACCTCGTTTGCCTTTGCCAAAGCATCGAGCATGGCCTGAACCTCGTTGGCCGATTCAGGAGCCAAAGCGGTCTCTGGAGCCGTGGGTGCAACTTGATGTGTGACAGGTTTTGTCCGGGCGTTTCTATCTGCCAATGAACCAGCGCCAGCTCCAACTCCAGTACCAACCACGCCCCCTGCCAGCATCGACATGCCAACGCCTTGAGTCAGTTTTCTATCCGGGTCGTACAGCACTTTAGCCACTTCATTACCAGCACCTTGCTCAAGCCCTTCCTGGAGAGACTCAGAAACAAACCCCTCAGCGCCCCGCTTCACCTTCTGACTCTTTGCCATCGAGCCTACAAGCTTGTCAGTTAATCCGCCAAGTACACCTCCTTTGCCTCGCGCCATTCCAGCCCAGCGACCGGCTACGCCTAGAATACCCTCAGTTGCGGCTCCAATCGGAGCGTTTAAGAGAAACGCGGCGGTTTCGATGCTGAACTTGTCCTGCTCAAGCTGTGCAGCCGTGTTGATGTCGCCTTGCTCAAGCGCGGCTTGAATACGACTATCCAGAATAGCTTGAGCGTCTTCTGCGCCGGATTCGCCAGCGGACATACCATACCCACCACCAGCTACCAAAGGAGCGGCAGGACCTGCCAAAGCGGAAGGAGCGAGGGCCATGACTGATCCGAGTCCGCTTGCAACAGCCGTCTCCAGCTTGTCGGCATACAGCGGGTTGGTTGGAAACGCCTCCTGGGCACCAGCCGCAAGGTTCTCGCCAAACTGATACAGCGGGTCGGACTCAAGCTCCTTCTGCTTTTCTTTGCCTGTAACCTCAGAAAGTCTCTCTTTCTGAGCCTTGTCAACGTACACGCCTCTCCCAGGTGTCCACATTATTGGAGACTCTCTAAGCACTTGACCGCCTCGAGCCACACCCTGAGCCGCCTTACCCCACATCGACCCACCTTCGCGCATCATGGCTCCGGCCGCCGACTGGACACGTCCTTGCGTCAGTTTCTCCCCGACATCGAGGATTTGCTCGTCTGTGATGTCGTCAGGAACCTCGACCAGCCCCTCAACACCATCGACCTCGATGTATTTCATTGGCTTACTTTTGCTGAGACTTTTGGAACGTCGGTTTTCCGTCCTTACCGATCACCACTCGCCCGATCACGTTTGTGCGATTGATAGATTGTGGACCTTTAGCCGCTTCTTCCGCGTCTTTTCTGGACTTCTCAGCCTTGTTGTAGGTCATCAACTCAGACTCAGTTAGGCTGTGCTCTCCACCTTTCGAGTCCACCCGGATCGGAATACCGCCGATAACCCGTATTCCTGGAGTCACTCCCTCCTTTGGAGCCTTAGGAGCCGACCTGATACCGGCAATCTTCTCTCGAGACTCAATGTCAGCCTTTGCCTGAGACCCTTTTGCCACACCCGAAGCCCAGCCGGGAGTCGCCCGGAGATTATGGTCAACCTGCGTGTTTGGTTCCCCAGTCAAAGTCTCCTGAAGCGCCAGAGCCTCAGCCATCTGGTTCTGCTTCGCAGCCTCAAGCATGGCACGCTCCTGGTTCTGCTTCTCCTGCAACACGGCCTCTTGCCGTTGCCGGATAGCCTCCTGTTGCTTCAGCACGTCTCGTTGATACTGCTGTTGAGCCTCACCTTGCTGCTTTCGAAGCTCAAAGTCGCGTTGAGAGTTCTGCTGATTGATCCGCTCGTTCTCAGCCTGAACCTTCTGTCGGTTCTCATCGGCCTCTTGGGCGCGCTTCTGCAATGCAACGCGTCGGCCAGCAAGAATGGCATCGCCAATCAGTACACCGTTCTTTGGAACGTACGCGTCAATTCCTGGTATTGGTTGAGCCATATTAGAGTCCTCCTCCTAAAGCAGCGCCAGCAAGTGAAGTCACTTGATCGTCCATTTTTTGGAATGTTTGAGCCGCCGCGGCTGTCTTTCCTGGAGCAATAGCTCGATCGCGCATGGCGCCCATCCTCTCCGTTCTCTCCCCAGACCTCAACCCGAGAGCGTCTTTACCGCTAACATTGAGAATAGAGTCTGTACCAATGAGTCGCGCCAGAGGCGTGCTTCCGACGATACCTTGAGAGGCATCCTGACCCCGGCCCATGAGATCCAGCGACGTCATTCCGAAGTCTCGCGCTGTGAGATTCTTCATTCTACCGCTTCCTCCGTAGCCTCCGGACACTGCTCGATTGGCGCTGTTTCGATAAATTGCATCGGCAACGTCTTGAGGTATCTCGCCTTCAAGCATGCTCTGTGCGTTGGCCATCCGTTGGCCTTGAAGTTTCTGCCACCCAGGCATGCTTCCTTCAAGCAACTGCGCTTGCTGATCAATCGCAAACCTGTTTACGTCTCCAGCCACGTCTTTGGCGCCGGAAGCGTTCTGTTGGTACGCGGATAGGGCCTCGCCTTGAGCCTTTCCAATGTCTACGCCAGGTAACGCGGCAATTTCGTCGAGCTTCTTCTGGGTCATCTTGGCGGCATTTCCGCCCATGATTCCCGATATGACAGTTCCAATCATACAAATCCTCCAAAAACACGGTTCATTCTCGCCGTACCACCCACTAAAACATTGATCTGAGTCAGCTCTGGAGGGCTGTAGGCATCGAGTTCGCTCTTCAACACTCGCAGAGCCATTTTCTCGTAGACCACCGCGGATTGCAGGTCGTTCTTCGTTCGCATCTGAATGGCCTTCATCATCCACTTAATGGCGATGTAGTTTAGGAACAACCAGTCCGAATCGACGTACGCCGGGATAAACTCAAGACGGACGATCGCGTCTGAAACAGCGTCCCCGCAACTGCTCATCACCTGAGAACATCCATCGCCTACATCCTCGCAGTTACCAGACGTCGAGCACCGGCTGACACGGTCGGTCAGGTAATTCCGTCGGTAAGAAGGAAACTGCTCACTCGCCTGCCAGAGCGCAATCTGAGTCTCTGTTGAGTCGGAAGCTGCCACTCCGAAGATCAAAAGTTCGTGGTCCGTGACTGGTTTCTGACCACCCGTGAGACCGGGGGCGGCGAAGATCGTGGTGGATGTAGCGAATGGGTAGGCCAGCGTAACGTACTCTCCATCGACGTACACCCCGGAGTCCAGTGTTCGAACCCTGACCCCGTTTGCGTCCAAACCCTGAAGGAATACTCGCTTCCCAGCATCCGATGAGTTTCGAGGGTAGATCCTGATCCTGCTTGGTGTGGAGATGTCCCTAAACTGTACCGTGACACCTCGGTCAAGCATCATGGACCGATCGCAACGGCAGTCCGTGTCAGTCGTGCTCGAACTCGCCCGCGGAGCGACCACATCCTCTTGGAACTCGTACCACTCGTTGGCAATCGGCAACGACACATTGCATTGGTTGAACCCTTCGACGGTCTTAACTTCCCGTGGCCATGTGATGCAGTTTGCGGACACGCATACCCTGAGCCGCTTGTAGGTTCCCCACCATTTCCCTCGCTCCGAAAGCTCGTATTGCGCCTCGTTGAGAAGCGCCACGAATCGCGGATCGCACGATGCGAGACCCACCTCTGCGGGCATTCCGGATGCTGTAGACTTGGCGAAAGCGAGGTTGGTTTTCATCGAATGGCGAAGCCTGCCACCTTCCAGTTGGCTGTGTTGATACTCTGAAGCGTGCCGTTTGTCTTGTGGTTCACTTGTAGAGTCGCGACGTTGTTGTTTCGGATGAACCCGAGTACAGACGCGTTGGCGTAACTCGTAACCACAACTTGAGACTCCGACAATTCAGCCCTCAATATCGAGTCTGCTGGAATGAAGTCGCCAGCCACATACCCGGGTGTCGCATCGTCCGCCGTGCAAATTATTCCAATCGTCCAAGTCAACGGAAGCACCCCAAGCCCGTGAGCCAGGGTGACCGCGGCGCCCGCTGAGGGAATGCTCTGATAACTTCCAACAGGGGTGATATAGCCGTCCTCCCATCGTGATACGGGACCGGGACCAGTTCGAAGAAACTGCCTGTCTGTCCCTGGAACGATCGACGCCACCGGAACCGTAGTGTTCGCCGTCTGATTCAAAAGCTGGAACTGAGTCCCATCGTACATCACGAGAACCAATTGGTTCACCACCAAGTCTCCAGCCGCCAAAGCCACTGTCCCGTTCTTCGTGATATTCTTCGACCCGAGGCTATTGACGTTCAACGTCGCGGCTCCCGGGTTTGTGTGAGGAACCTTGAAGGCGTAGACCCTTCCGTATTGGTAAGCCGACGCGGACGTCAGAAAGGCCGGAACCGGAGCAACCGTGTAGTTACCAACCGTACCACCTCCATTGCTGCACCAGACGACATCTTGAAGAACCGGGATCCACGAAGCGTCATCTGCGGAGTACTTCCGAACCTCAAGCGGCCGATCGTCGACATCCAATACAAGCCAATACAATGTCGTATCGACTGGAGCCACTGACCCGGAATGCCATTGGATGTCTCCTGTAGCCGTAGCCGTAATAGCCGCTACGTAAGCGTCGAACCGTTCCTGCTCGCTGGCGTAGCAGGCAGGCTGCGGTAGTGTTCCGGCTGTTAGTGAGATGTCCATAGATCAAATCGTGTAACTGTAGTCGTCCAACTCGCATTGCTCAACGCCCACACAGGACGTCTCGCATGATGGGTTTGTGTTGGTCTCGCAACCGGCTCCGCGCATGTCGCCGTACATATCGTCACCGAGGAGATTGGCGGTCATTTCCAGGACGTTGAGTTTCGCATACCCTTCAAGTTCAAACCGAACCTGGAACTGGTACCCAATGTTTGTGAACTTCCCAGTCTGCTTGTCCTCGACATCCGCGGATCGCCCAATGTCCAGCCGCGGGCGTGACTGAGCCCTGAAATACTTCGGTGTGTGGCACTCACCTTCCTCCGGAGCTGTGCAATCGCGATACTTGGCACAGTCAGTGTAGTTGGCCCACAGAGTCCAGAGCTGGGATAGATTCCCTCTGAATCTGGCCCTGACGTCCAGTTGGCCAGTCAAGTCACTGTACCACTGACATGCCGTCTCAAGCCGTTTGACGTCCGTCGGAGTCTTGAAAGCCATAGATCGACTCTCAATGATCCACTTGATGCGCGTATCCTCGGCGGTCTCCTTATCGAACAGGGACCCGAGGCTCACTTCCCAAAGGTCGATTCCATTGGAGTCGTTCAGCGCCAAAATAAAGCACCTGTCCGTTTCCTGAATTGCGACTTTAAGAATTCGCAAAATTCTAAGGCCCGTCCATACACCCTCCCATGCAGGTTGCAGTTTAGTGCCCATCCCGGACACGTTGTAGAAATCAAGCACAGCAAGACCGCGATGGTACGTTCCATAGGCACTCTGTTGAGGCTGAGTAGTGGTCAGCATCCGGTTATCAAATGTTACAGAACTCGACTTATTGAGGCGCGATATCGTGTCGTACTGGAAAGCGCGGTCAATCTGGCGCGATATTGGCGTGTTTCCCCACTCCGAGAAGTCGCGTCTGGCAATGATGACAGATCGGACACCGTCCGCCGCTCGGTAAAACAGGTCTCCGTTGACTACCGTGATGCCCTCGTGACTCGTCGCCCCGGATCCAATGACAGCAAACTTCTGAATCGGCTGCTGCATTGAGGCCCAGGTGGCTCGGTCGACGGGGGCATTGAAAGCCTGCACACTTTTGCCGTTGAACACCAATAGCTCTCCCTGACCAAGACTCGTGTCCAGGTTGGCCGCGAACGCCATGCCAGTGATGTATCCCTCCGCGGAGAACGCTCCACCCTCATTCAAAAAAGTGTTCTCTGTGAACTTGATTATCGAATCTCGACCAAGCGTCTGATCGCTCCATACCAGATCGCCGCCGTAGTACTCCTTACCGTCCGCCACCCAGAGCCGACCCTGACCGTATGCCATTGGTCCACCTACCGGAACCTCGGTCTCGATGTTGGACCGTCTGGATCCGGATCCGTTGTACAGGAATGGGGCCTCGATCTTGTTCTGGGTGATGAGATACCGCTCTGCCTGCTGGAACCACACGTGCTTTGCGGTTGGGTCTCCAATATCGGTTGGGATCGAGATGTCTGTCACCTCGTAGCCAGACTGGAGATTGATTAGGAACGTCCGGCCGGCGACTGAAAGCGCGATGTAAGACACTCCTTCGGTCGAGATGTAGGAGCCCGCCCCCTGGAAGAGTCCAGCGAAGTTTGCCTGAGTCGTTCCGTTCTCGAAAGTGAGAGCACGTTTGATCCAACCTGGTCTTGGACGTGGAAATCCTCCACGAAACGTGGTATTGACTGCCCATGACCATTGGTTCAAACCAATCAAAGACGGGGACAGGCCGGAGTCCACTCCACCTTCAGCGGACAAATATCCATCTGTTATCCTATTCTTGTCTTTGACCATAGACCTGCCCAATGAGTGACCAAAGCGGCTTGACAATCAAGGTCGGAAATTACCTCAAACTGAACTGGGGTAACAAGGATCGATTCCTAATCGAGAAGCTGTTCATCAAAAACGGTGGGTTTGTCACTATCAAAGGAGTCCGCTACGGGCACGGCCTTTACCACCATTACAAGGCGGCTATCACGCATCTATGGCCTCACTTTCAGTGGCACAACTGGTCAGAGTTACTCATTCAGTCATGGTGCGAGAGAGGCGAGGTTGGAGTCATGGGGCCGGCGTCGTCTGGAAAGACGTATTGCTCCGCGGCATTCAGCCTCGTGACATTCTACTGCTGGCCGAAGGGGACGTCCGTCATCATGTCCAGCACAACCCGCGAGGGCCTACAGCTTCGGGTGTGGGGCGCCGTAAAGGAGTTGCACAGCAAGGCGAAGGAGAGACGAGACTGGCTTCCTGGTAGGACGATTGAGAGCCGGTTCATGCTCACGGGCGCCGAGGAACAGGACGAAGCGCAGGACTTCCGAGACGGGATCATAGGGGTAGCCTGTAAGGTTGGTGGACAGTTCGTCGGCCTCGCAAACTACGTTGGGTTGAAGAATGACCGGGTAATGCTGGTGGCAGACGAAGCCAGTTTGATGGCGAAGGGGTTCATCGATTCAGTCGCAAACCTGAGAAAAAACCCGTCATTCAAGCTCATAGCGATGGGCAATCCGAAAGACCGGACAGACGCGCTTGGTGTAGTCTGCGAGCCGCATGAGAGCATTGGTGGATGGGAAGGGCTCACCCAGGAGGAGAAAACGACTACCTGGAGGACGAGGGCACCGAACGGGTTGGCGATCCAGATATGCGGGTACGACAGTCCGAACTACCGTTACCCGAGGGGCGTGAATCCGTTCAAGGGGCTGATAACGCCCGAAATGATCGAGGCGGATTTAGCGTATTACGGAAAAGATTCGCTCCAGTTCTCCATGATGAACCTCGGCATGATGCCGAAGGATGGAGGCGTACGGAGGGTGATAACCCGGGCGATGTGCGAGCAAAATCAGGCTTTTGAGGAGGCGGTATGGATGAGTTCAGAGAGCCAGACAAGGGTTCTTGGATTGGATGCCGCCTATTCCGGTGTTGGGGGCGATCGATGCGCCCTGTTGGACCTCACTTTCGGGCTGGACGCGGCCGGTAACAGCATCATTGCAGTCTCGGCCCCACCCATGATCGTTCCGGTGAAGCGGGGTAATAACGAACCGTCCGCTGAGGACCAGATTGCCAGATTCGTCATGATGTACGGCGTTGCGAACGGCATTTTACCGTCCCGATTTGGTCTCGATTCCACTGGTAAGGGGTCTCTCGTGGCGGCTTTTGCTCGGATTTGGTCGAGCGAGATCATTCCAGTGGAGTTTGGCGGACTACCGTCCGAGGAGCGCATGGTCCGGATGGAGGGCAAAGAGGAGGACAATCAGACGGAACGAGCGGCGTACGGTAAGCAGGTGACCGCCCTGTGGTTCGCTTCCAGGAGTATCATAGTAGGTAGGCAGATGCGCCAATTGCCTCCCGAGGTTGTGGAGGACGGCAGTTACCGGGAATGGGGTATCACCAAGTCAGGCAAGGTGGACGTTGAGCCGAAGGAGAAGACCAAGGAACGAATGGGCCGAAGCCCGGACTTGTGGGATGCGCTCGTTGTTGCTATTGAAGTTGCTCGAAGAAATGGGTTTGTCATCAAAACCGGCGCAAAAGTCGGCATATCGAAAACGTCGTTCAAGAAACTGAATGAGCTGGCAGACCGTCACCGGAAGCTGACCCAGAAGTATCAACTAACCACGACATGAGCGACCGTCTTAAAACTCGTGACCAGTTTCCTCCTGGTGGCTGGCAGTTCTTCCAGGCTGAGACGAACTGGAGGCTTCCGAATCAGTACAACAGCGCGTCGTTCTCAGCGGCGGTCCAGATGATCCAAAGCCATCGCCGATCCAATCCTCAGTTGACGCTCTCGACAGCATGGGAGCAAGTTGCGTGGGAGCTTGAGACATTCAACGCCATGCGATGCCGGCAGAACGGACACCTCAATTTCCTCGTAGATGCCGGCCAAATAGCCCCGCCTCAAGTTCAACCAATTCGCACCAAAAATGCTTCATCTTGTTCAAGCTGCGGTCGATAGGATCCGGCAGGACGCCAAAGGAGCCGCGATACTGGCCGAATGGATTGGCGACGGTGGTGTGCCTGTATCTCCAGAGCTTGCGAACAGGAGGGCCGAGATATGCGCCTCGTGCCCACAGAATGTGGCGAAGGTGAAGAAGATCGAGAAGGCAGTCGCCGAGGCGATACTTCGAAAGGAAGAGGTCCGGAACAAGATGGACCTCCGCACAGGAAATGACCACAACCTGAGAATGTGTGCGACGTGCGGGTGTTACCTAAAGCTGAAGGTGTGGGTGCCAAAGAAGCACCTTTCGGATGAAGAGTTTCCTTCGAACTGCTGGTTTGTGAAGGAGGGCATCGAAGACGATAAGATTGAGGTCAATAAGCCGGAAATGGTTCACATCAGCAAGGGTGTTCCGGTGAAGCCAGAAATCAGTATTCGCAGGATGGACGCCTACGGGGACGTGATAATGGCATCCATACTGGCATCGAAGATGAATGGTCTTGGATTCAATGTGAAGTTCGCATGCTCCAACATGGCCAGAACTCCGCTGTACAATCACCCGCATATTTACGATTTCATCACAGACTCAGGCAAATGCGACGTCGAATTGGACGCCACATATGAGCGTTCTCCAGAACGGACTTCGAAAGACATATCACTTCTCATGCTGGAGGCTGCGATACCACAAATCGAAGCCATGGGAGTGAAGGCTCCTGACGTGTTCAACAGGGTTCCGGTACTCGCGCTAACCAATGATGAACATGAGAGGATTTTGAAGGCCGTTGAAAAACTGCCTAAACCGCTGACTGTTTTTGTCCATAAAAGCTCAAACTGGCCCAATAGAGCTGTGAACAGCAAGGCATTGGAAGACGCGGCTTTGTTGATACCTGGAACTAAGATATGGGCTTACCCATCGCCTCCGCCTCAAGGATTCACTCCATTTTCGTTCCGAAACTTCCGTGAGTTGATGGCGGTTGTGTCGGTTGCTGACGTGGTGGTAACTCCAGACACAGGACCGCTGCATGTCGCTGCGGCTTTTAACCGGAAAGTGGTGTATATTGAAACGTGCAACTTCTCTCATCTCAGACTCACGAACCTTACTGATTACACGACGGCGTCGGCGGCAGTTGATTGCATCGGCTGCGGGGAATTCAAGTGCCCGAAGAATGAAACAGTCCCGCCATGCCAAGAAATAGACTCCGGCCTGATTTCGAATGCGATACTGAACAGGATTGGATCTTCAGGTAACGGGAAGGTGAGTGCAATAATACCGGTCCACAAATACCACCCGAGATTGCTCAGATGCATTGAAGCAGTTAGGGACCAAGTGGACGAAATCATTGTGTCCATTGACGGGGACACGCTGGTGCCATACTTCGGGCCTAAAGTGCGCGTTGTTGGAGCCGAGTATGGAACGCGGCAGGGCTACGGTAAGACCTGCATGAAAGCCGCGAGGCACGCGATAGGTGAGTTCCTGTTGATGCTCAACGATGACTGCTACATGCACCCTGGTTCAATAGCAGCCATGAAGGACGCCATGTTGAGCGACGTGGCTGTTGTTGGGGCGCAATTGTGGTACACGGATGGAACGATTCAGCACGGAGGGACATTTCGTAATCCTGGAGACATTGGATTTGGTCATCTTGACCACCGAAAGAGAGTTCCAAGCATCACTTCCGCAACCCAGATGGAATTCGTCACTTTCGCTTCAGCATTGGTGCGTAGGAGTGCTTTCTATGACGTCCGCGGGTTCGATGAGGCTTACGATTGCTACTCTGAAGACTCTGACCTTTGCATGAAGCTGAGGGAAAAAGGCTGGAAAGTGATGTACCAACCGGCCGCAATTGGAATCCACGACGAGTCTCAATCTACGTCGCCAATGAAGTTGGAGCTTCTGAAGCACGGTTTTAAGATTTTCCGCTCAAAATGGGAGCGGTACTTCAGGCATAATCCACCAATCAAATGAGCAAGAACTACGAAGCAGGAAGTGAGACGGCAAAGTACAGGCAACTGACGGTTCCATACTGCCATGGAAATGGAATCGACATTGGATCTGGAGGAGATCCGGTTGTTCCATGGGCAGCATCGGTAGACCTTCCACCGAAGGACTACGCGCATTATCACAGCGGATTCGATCCATTGCATTGCATTCAATTCGGAGGCGACGCCAAGAAACTTCACTGGTTCAGGGATGGTGTTTTCGACTTCGTTTACTCATCACATCTCCTGGAAGATTTCTTCGAGTGGGAACCCGTGTTGCGGGAATGGATTCGAGTCCTGAAGCCTGGAGGCAATATCGTCATCCTTGTGCCAGACAAGACGCTTTGGAACGAA
>JAAOEI010000360.1_pt1 | contig 17881 bp, 29 predicted proteins | sample 7059261 | NCBI WGS metagenome assembly JAAOEI01 (sample SAMN14008812, study PRJNA610033) | viral metagenome | isolation source: viral particles filtered from seawater | place: China: Hangzhou Bay, Yangshan Deep Water Harbour | collected 2017-10-31
TCCAGCACCATGATCGCCGCGGTGCCGAACACGCCCAGCTCCTCGTAGGCGACGCCGAGCGCGTTGTAGAAATTGGACGAGGCGAAGATCTTCAGCAGCGTGTCCTGCACGGCATCGAGCCAGGCGCGCACCGCCGGCGACTTGGCGAGCCGCTTGTCGCTCAGCGTGAGCCGGAACCACGGCCGGGCCGGGCTGGTGATGCCCGACATCAGGCCGGCCGCCAGCACGCGGGCCGCGATCGTGCCGGTCGAGTTGATGATCTTGGTGTTGAGCTTCTTGCCTTTGTCGTTCTGGTTGGCGGTGTAGAGGAAGCGGCCCCGGCGCGGCAGGATGTAGTCGCTGAGCTCGCGCCAGTGCGACAGCCACGACGACTGCTCGCTATCCAGCGCCTTCAGCCGGCGCTCGCAGTGCTTGCGGATGTCGAGGTCAGAGGCCATCAGTTGAGACCCTGCTTCGGGCCGCCGATGCGCACGGGCTCGGCCGGACCGAGCTGCGGGAACAGCCGCATCTGGTCGGGCTGGCCCATGTTGAACGGGATGTGCAGCGTCTTGCCGTCCAGCGTGAGCGAGGGCTTGGGCTCGAACACCATCGGCGCGCCGCAGTCGGCGCAGTGGCCGTCGACCTGGTACAGGCGCTCCTTGATGCCCGGGCGCGTGGCGAACTTGGCCACGAAGTTGATGCGGAGGTGCTTGCAGTCGGTCATGCGCTGACCTCGGGCAAACGGGCTTCAGTGATCCCCTGGCCGGCGAGGTTGGCACAGTCGGCTTCCCATCGTGCCCCGGCGAAGTCGTTGCGCCCCTGCAGCTTCTCAGGAGCGACAACCGAGTAGAACTCCAGCGTCTGGTCAGCCCTGCGCTCGATGACAAACCGCGTCATGTAGACCTCGGCGCCCTCGTGAAGACGCCGGCCCATGTCCTCGCCTTCGATCATCGAGGGCTTGCCATCGCGGAGGCACTGGATCGCGAGCATGGTCATCAGGCCCCCAGCAGCGCCTTGCCGCCCGCCGTGGTCAGCGGCGCCGGCGTGGTGATCCCGAGACCCGAGGTCGCGATCGTGCTGCCGTATCCAGCGAGGCTCGCCGCCCGCTTGCGGCTCTCGTCGCGCGCGCGCTTGACCTCGGGGTCAACCTCGGTCGGCGTCGCGGCCTGCGCCGGGATCGGAGGTGGCGCGGCCGGCATCGGCATCTGCTGTCCGCCGCCGGACATCGAGGGGGAGCCGAAGAGGCACAAGGGCTGGTATCTCCACGAGAGGACCAGCCCCTACTGAGAGTTAAGGGGAATTTTGAATTGCAAGCAGAAAGTTGTTCGGCGGTCAGTCCTGGTAGGGCTGCCAGTCGTCGCGCATGACGGTCGGAGCCATGCTGGCGGCGGCATCCGAGGCCAGATCGGCCACGGGATAGGCGAACGTCAGCGCCAGCGCGTCGCCGAGGTCGGGCGATGACAGGCCGCGCTTTTTCATGTCCTCCTTCTTCTCGAGCAGGACCTCGTTGCGCGCGTTGTAGCCGTACTCGACGCCGGTCAGGTCGGCCTGCAGCTCGGCATCGTCGGGAATCGCTCCGGTCCGCAGCCATTCCCGCGAGCTGGCCCACATCTCGGCGCGCTTGTTGGCGCACTGCGGGAAACCCTCGCCCATCATCGTGCGGTCGGCCTTGCCACCGAAGTTGATGCCGATCATGCCGCGCACCCGGAGCTGGCGCAGGCGATCGACGACACCGGCACCCAGCCCGCCTTCGTCGACGAACACCGCATGCGCGCCGTGTTCCTGCGCCGCCTCGGCGACCTTGCCGGCCAGCTGCATGGTGTCGAGCCCGCGGTATTTCCGGGGCGGGATGGTGCGGCCATCGAGCCCGCGGCGGAAGTAGATCACGCTCTGGTCGTCGCCGAAGCGCGCCACGTCGACGCCGATCACCAGCGGCTGGCGCAGGTGGCTCACGGCCTCGCGGTGCATGGCCCCTGTGACCGTCTCGCTGTCGATGAACTGCATGCTGCCGCCGCGGGGGAATTCGCCCTTCACGCGGACGCGGACGAAGTCCGAATCCTCGCCATAGTCGGTGACCCAGTTCGCGATCTGCTGCTTGTCGGTGAGCGATACCTTGCGACCATCGACCTGGCGCCTGAGCCAGCGATGCTTGAACCGTCCGAAGCACTCGCGAAATCGCCCGGTGTTGCGGGTCGGGTTGCCAGTCGCCAGCCACAGGATCTCGGTGTCCTTGTCGGTGAGCGCGCCCTCGATGGTCTCCCAGATCAGGTCGGGGATGGCCGAGGCCTCGTCGAACGCCACGAAGATGCGCTTGCCCTGGTTGTGCAGGCCGGCGAAAGCCTCGGCATTGCGCAGGCTCCAGGGCACGGCGTCGATGCGCCAGGTGCGCTCATGCCCGGGCTCGTTGCTGGCAATTGCCGTGGTGGTGCATTCGAACCAGTCGGCGCAGACCGCCATGCGCAGCCACTTGGTGAGTTCCGGCCAGGTCTTGGTCTCGAGCTGGGTCGCGGTATTCGCCGTCACGATGCCGCGCGTGTCGCGAAACGTCGCCAGCGCCCAGATGATGATCCACGAGACCAGCGCCGACTTGCCGACACCGTGACCGGAGGCGACGGCGATGCGGATAGCCTCGGCGACGGTCATCAGCTGCTTGCCGATCAGGTCGAGCACGTCGCGCTGCCACGGCTCCGGGCCAGTGTCGTTCGCGAGGTCCGTCCCCTCCTCGCCCCACGGCCAGGCGAACAGCACGAACCCCAGCGGATCGTGGGCGTAGCTGCCGACCTCGATGCCGAGCGGGTCGAGGACCGGACCCGCTTCCTCAGCCATCGCGCAGCCTTTTCACGCGCTCGCGGCCCTTCTCGATGGCGTCGCCGATCGTCACCTTGCCGGTGACCTCCATGGCGAGCTTGTCGCCGTATTTCTTGGGCGCGACCTTGCCGGTGTACCACTTCACCGTATCGACGTAGAGCCGGCGGGCATTGGCGTTCTTGGGGTTCGCCGTCTTCGCGAGGAACATCGCCTCTTCGGCAAGCGCATCGACCATGTGATCCCGGGCCGTCACGTACTGGCCCCGAAACAGGCTGTTCTCACCCTGCCAACGACGCACCGTCTCGCGGCTGGGCATCGCCTTGTCGAGGCAGATGTGGCGCAGGCTTTCGCCGTCGGCCAAGCGACGGCAGATGGCGTTGGCGATGGCCTCGGTGAAGATCGTCGGTCGCGCCATCACGCCCTCGCCATCCGTCGCCTGAGGTTCAGCCGCGCCATCATCGCCACGTAGATTGGGCTGAGGCCGCGCGCCAGCTCCATGTCGCGGCGCTTGCGGCCGATCAGCTTGGGGTGGCGGTCCATGTGGCGCGCGATCTCGTCGTCGCCGCGGCCGGACGCAACCTCGCGCCGCAGCGTGGCGTCGTCGTCGCTCGTCCAGGGGCGCCCTCTGCTCATGCCCTCACAGCCCGCGCAGCTTGTGTTTGACGTGAAACAACTTCCGCGGCCCTCACGCACTTCGTCGCCTTGCACCGCTCGACGCGGACCACGCAGTCGGCCGGCTCGAACGCCAGCGGCGCACCGCAACCGCCACACGCGCCCATGATCACCTGGCCCGGCAGCAGCGTGACGATCACCAGGCGCATCGGCTCATGCGGCATGGCTGTCCTCCGGCACGTCGCGATACTCGGGCGCCGGCTTCCCGGTGTGGTGGGCGGTCGCGAGCTCGGCGCAGCGGCGGCCTGCCGGGCTTGTGTCGGGCACGAACGGCGGGCGCTCCGGCATGTCCCTTTCCTCCGCGGCAATTGAGGGCACCGGCTCGCCCAGCTCCTTCGCGATCTCCCGGTCCATGCGGTCGACGTCGACTGTCCGGTTCAGCCTGGCGTAGATCGCGCGGGTATGTTGGAGCCGGCCGAGCCTGGTCGGGATGGGCTTTTCGACCTCGGCTTCCACAGGCGCGATGCCGCCGTTCAGCATGAGCTGCGCGCGCTGCAGCATCCGCTGACGCTCGGTGAAGCGCCCATTGATCAGCTCGAACAGTTCGGCAGGCGATGGCCGGAAGGTCTTGGTCTGCAGCAGCTCGAGGGTGCCGGCGGTCCACAGGTCGTCCGGAAAATGCCCGCAGGCGTCGATGAAGTTGTCGGTCTGCATCGCAGCTTTCGTCGCATCTCCGGCGCGGGTTGGCAGCACGAACAGCTTGCCCACGCACCACTGCATGTGGGAGGGCGTCGCCGCCTTCAGCGAGCGTTCCAACTCGGCGATACCGCCGCGCAGCGTGGTGCGTTCGGGCAGCGCCGCCGGCAACTCCCACGCGACCGGCTGGTCACCCAGGCTGAAAGGATCTGCGAGCGAACGCCGCAGCGACGCCGTCAAGTTCGGTGGGCTCGCCGTGGACTTGGTGGGCACGGGCAGGTTGCTGGACATGGGTTTTCCTCATGAAGCCGAACCAGGTTGCGTCGGGGTTGTGGGTCTGGGTGGCCTTCTCGGCGCACCAGTTGCGGAATTCGACCATGCGGGTTTGCACGATCTCGGGCGTCAGATCGGGGCGCGCTTTCGCGAGTTCGTCCTGGGCGCTCTGGCTCGGCAGCCAGTCGGGGGAGATCGATCGGGCAATGGGGGTGCCAGTGCGTCGCAGGAAATCCGGGATGGCGAGGTGATCCGCCATCGGCTCGCTGGCTTGCGCGGCCGCGCAGGGCGGGTCGGGTGGCAAGTCAGCGATAGCTTCTTCAATTAACTGTCTCTCTCCCTCTGACTGTCCCTCTCTCTCTCCCTTTAAGGAGTTACGTACCGGTGGTATAACCGTCACAGGACCGTCGTCGTGACCGTTACCGCCCCCGTTACCGGGCGGGTTCTCTGCCGCCTTCTTCTCGCGCCACTTCCGGACCTTCTCGCGGTTCTTGACGCGGCCCTTCCAAGCCTCAAGTGCCAGTTCCGCAACGATTTTATGGTACAGGCGGCCGTCGTCGCACTTCACCCAGCCGCGCATCGCCTGCGGCTTGATCTTGAGCCAGGCCTTCACGACTTCGCCGTAGCCGGCATACTCCGCCAGGAGCTGGTCGTCGTCGGGAAGTGACGCCGCCGGGACCTCGTGCGCGAACGAATGCCACCACAAACGGAGCGCCGCCGAGCGGGCTTCGTGGCTTCCCTTGAGCCAGGTGGTCGATTTGAACAGGATGTCGCCCTTCAGCGGCATGAATTCCATGCCCCGAAGATCGACCTCGGCCGAGACGATCGGCGGGGGAAGCTCGGCCATTTACGCGGCCTCCTTTTCATCAGTGCCCAGCAGGTCGAACAGCGTCGGCGTCGCAGCCTCACGCTCGGCCTGGCGGCAGTACCAGAGGCTGTCGGCCCAATAGGCGGCGCTCAGCTCGCAGCCGAGGCCTTGGCGGCCCTGCATGACGGCCCGCATGGGCACGGTGCCCAGGCCGGCGAAGGGATCGAACACGACCTCGCCCGGCATCGAGAACTGCGCCACCAGCCGGTCGACGATGTCGAACTGCAGGGGGCAGAGGTGCATCTCGCGGCCCTTGGCGTGCTGGGCGCCATTGAGGGTCCGCATGCGCGTGATGTCGGTCCAGACGTCGGGATGGCCCGATTGCGGCGGCAGCAGCATGAACGTGGGCGGCAGCTGCCCCTTCTCCTCGAGGCCTTCAGCGATCGCGACATGCTGCTCAAAGTCGTACGTGCTGGCGGCCGAGTACTCCCGCCAGATCTTGTAGATCATGTCGGCATCGAGCCCGGCCAGGTCCTCGGGCCCGAGTAGCCGGTTGCCGCTTGAGCGCATATAGCCGTGCGCATCGAGCTGCCAGCGGCCGCGGCTGTAGCCGCCCGGGTTCAGCCACTTGTCGCGCTTCCATTCCTTCTTGGCCTTGACCACCGGCAAGTCGGCATAACCGTTCGAGCGGTCCGTCGGCGGCTTGCGGAACAGCAGGATGTATTCCGGCATGCCGGCGCCCATGCGGCTTCCGTCCTTGCACTGCTCGGTCCAGCCCAGCCGGTACGTCTGGTTGTTCTCGCGCACGACGTCGGTCACCACGGTCTTGCGCGCGAGGTAGCCGAAACCGTGCCGGCGGAAGTGCGCGACGGTGTCGTCGCTGAAGGGCGAGACCGTCTGGAAACCCATGCCGGTCAGGCCCGACGGCGTGATGCGATCCTTCACATGGATGGCCGCCACCCTGCCGGGCTTCAGCACCCGCAGCAGCTCCTTCGTGAGGAAATCCATCTGCCGGAAGAAGTGGCCGTCGTCGTCGGTATGGCCGAAGTCGTTGTAGCTGGGCGAGTATTCGTACTGCGTCGAGAACGGGATCGAGGTCACGATCAGGTCGACGCTGTCGGCAGCCATCGATGCGCACTCGACCACGCAATCGTTCTTGATCAGTGCCCAGCCTGCACCCGAGGCCGATTCCCTCTCGGCGCCGATCGAGCGGGTGAGTTCGAGCGCCATGCCGGCATGCGCCAGGCCGAACTCGCGGATGATGCCCGCCATCACCGCGGCCTGCTCCTCGTGCTGCCGCCACTTGCGCTCGAGCTCGCGCTTCACCTCCCGCTCGGCATCGGTAAAGACGATGTCGATCTGGCAGGGGTGGACCTGGCCGAAGCGATGGATCCGGTGGATGGCCTGGATGAAGTCGGCGAACTTGAAGCCGATCCCGGCAAATATGGCATGGTGTGCCTGCTGCAGGTTGATGCCCGCGCCATACATCATGGGCTTGCTCAGGAAGACCTCGGTCCGCTTGGCTCGCCAGTCCTCGAGCAGGGTCTCGCGGATCTCGATGTCCTGACTGCCAGTCAGCGACGACACCTTCACGGCGCCGGCGACGAGGGCCCGCTCGAGGGCGACCTGCTCGTCGTTCAGGTCGCACCAGATGACCGACTGCGCATCGCTCTCGTCGACGATGCGCTGCGTCATGATGCTGGCGACCTTGGAGACACGGTCAGCCAGGCTCGATCGCTTCTCGCGCGAGGCGTCGACCACGCCCAGGGCAGCGTTCTTGAACATCCGGCCCTGCCCGTCCCGCTCAGAACCGGCCGCGCGGTGATCCGTCTGCAGCTCGTGCCATTTGACCTGCATCGGCGGCAGGTCGTAGCCCGTATCGCTGAACCCGAGGTCGCTCGGCCGCTGGACGAAGAGCGCCCACGACGCCACCCACAGCCAGAATTCCCGCACCTTGTGCGGATGGATGGTGAGCTGGTCGGCGGCCTCGCTGTTGCGCTTGAAGAACCTCGTCTTGGCCTGCCCGACGTCCATGATATCGAGGAAGGCCGCATAGGCCAGCAGCTCGATGTATTCGTTCGGGCTGGGCGTTGCCGTGGCCACGAAGCGGTAGCCGCCGGCATTCTCGAACAGCCGCATGAACTCGCGGAAAGTCTTGGTCCCGCCGAAGCCGCGCAGGATCGAGGCCTCGTCCAGGCTGACGTCGAAGCCGGTCGGGTCGAGCTTGCCCTCACGCACGCTCTCGTAGTTCGTGATCCAGAGCGGCGCCGTGTCGTCGATCTCGGCCGTGGTGCGCACGAAGCGCAGGTCGATCGCGTGCTCGCCCTGGAACAGGGTCTCGGCGTCGCGCTTGAATTCCTGCCGAACGCCCAGCGGCGCCACGATCAGGCGCGGCCGCCCGGTCTGCTGCTTGCCGATCAGCCGCAGCAGTTCGAGCTGCATGGCCGTCTTGTGCAGCCCGAAGCTGGCGAAGATGGCGCGCCGGCCGCCGTGGGCCGCCCATTGGACAATGGCCTTGTTGAAGTCCTTCAGGCGCGGGTTGATCTCGGCCGGGGCGACGTCGAAGCCGCAGCCTTCGTCGAACTTGATCTTTGCTTCCAGGAACTGGCGATACTCGGTCATGCCGCCCCCTCGGTCTTCACCGACAGGGCGACCGCGATCTGCCGGACCCAGATCGGCTCGGCCGTCAGCTTGCCGTGACGCGCGCTGCTCTTGTTGAAGCCCTTGGCCCCGGCGCCGATCCCGCAGAACAGGTGGCCGTGCGTGTATTCCTTGTGAGCGAGGTTCTGGAGGATCATGCCGCCACCTCGATGATCTTCCGCAGCCGCTGGCAGGCCTGTTCCACCCGCCGCTTCAGCCTGATCTCGACGCAGGCCAGGTAGACCTCCCAGCCATCGCGCTGAAGGTTCGGATTGAAGATGGCGAGATTGAACTCGCGCTTCGTCAGCCAGCCCTTGGCCGTGTTGCAGGCTTTGCAGGCGGCATCGATGTTCCCCGCCGTGTCGGTGCCACCGCGGGCGATCGGCTTCCGATGCTCGGCAGTGGCCTGTTTGACGCTGATCGGCTGCGTGCAGTAGAGGCATCGGCCGCCCTGCTTCCGCAGCTTCTCGCGCTTGATGCCGCGCCGGATGACGCTCGCTTCATAGGACTTCGACTTGAAACCTGGGATCGGCAGCAAGTGCTTCGGCGTGGGCGTGACTTCGCGGAGGTGCTTCACGCCGCCACCCTCGCCTTCGGCCAAATCTGCTCGAACGCCCAGATCCCGACCGCGCCGGCGTCGGCCTCGTGATCCGTCGCGACCTTCCAGTTGAAGTCCTTCATCGCGGCCGCGACCATCTCGACCTTGTCGGCGTTGGCCTTCCCGGTGAGCGTGATCTTCACCTGCTTCACGTCGACCTCGCGCCACGGCAGCTCGTGCTTGCCCGCGATCGCGTAGGCGATGCCAACCAGGCCATAGAGCAGTTCCAGCGTGTCGACCTTGTCGGTGGGCTTCAGCAGCGGCCGCTCCCAGGCGATGCCGTCGAAGCCGTGGACGGCCTGCATGTCCTCGGCCCAGGTCAGGAACTCGCCCAGCTGCTGCGCGCGATCGCCGCGAAGCCGGAGCGTGCCGAACAGGGGCACGCGGCCGCGCTCCATGACGGCATGGCCTACCGACGACGCGAGATCGAGCGCGAGCAGCTTTGGCATCAGTTCGCCGCGGCCGGTGCGCCGCCGTTGCCCATCTTGCGGGCCGCGGTCGCCATGGCATCGCGGAACCCGGTCTGCCACAGGACGTGGTTCTCGGTGCCCGGCTGCCACGGGTTGTTGCTCTCGGGCTCGTTGTTGCGCCAGGCGGCGTTGCCCGCCAGCTCGGCGTCCAGGGTGACGGTCTTGCTGGGCTCGCCGCCCTCCTCGTCGGCGACCGCGAACAGGTTCCACTGCGTGCCGAGCGGATCCTGCCGCAGGCGCAGGATGCGGCCGACGGCGCGATGCTCGGTCACGATCTCGCCGGTCGTCCGCTTCTTCAGCTTCAGGTACAGCCGGATGGCATCGTTGTCGCAGCCATCCTTCTTGGCGACCTTGTAGCGGTTGCGCAGCACGCCGCGCAGCTCGTCGACCTCCTTCACCTTCTCGTCGAGCTCGACCTGGGCGGCCTCGATCAGGGTGAGGTTGCGATCCAGCACCTCGTCGGGCACGCCGCTGTTGCTGCCGCCCTTGGCGTTCTGCTTGCGGGCCGCCTCGGCGAGCTTCTCGATCGCGTCCTTCTCGGCGTCGGGTCCGGCGAAGTCGGAATGCCCGGTCGCGCGCTGGTTCTTTCTCTTGGCCATGCGTTCTCTCCTGGTGGTTGAGGGGTGGTGCTAGACGACGCGCGTGTCTGCGGCGCCGATGAACTTGATGCGATAGCGACCTTCCTTGGATCGATGCTCTTGCTCGCAGTAACGACGGAAGGCGGCCTCGTGCAGTTCGCCCGGCAGCATTTCGATGCTGGTGCCGATGACGCCGCCCTTCCATGAGCCCTTGCTGCGGCCCGTCTCGCCGGAGAACTCGAGATTGAGGCAGCGGTGGATCTTCGGACGTCGGAACCACGACAGCCATTTGAACCAGCCAGTCCCGAAGTGCCATTCGCGCTCCTCGATGCGCGTGCAGGCCGTCAGGCGCTCGCCGTCGAAGTCCTCATAGGCGAAGTCAGCATGCGGGCACGCTTCCTCGGCGGCCTTGAGGGCAGCCCATGCGGTGTTGCCGCCGAGGCGATAGCTGACGCCTTTCGGTTCCGTCCAGACGTGCGCGCCGCTGAGGTCGTAGAGCGAGCGCCGAACGTGCCGCCATTGCTTCCATGGGATGAAGCAGCTCCACTGCTGCTGGAGGCTGCTATCCTGGCAAGCGCCGCCAGTGCGACCGTAGAAGACCTGCAAGAAGCCATCGTTGTAGCTGAAGCCATACCTACGGTGGTCGACGTCCCAATACCAGTCGCGGCCGAGACGCTCGACGGTGGCCGCATCCCATCCTGGATAGCGCTTCTGGCGCCACGGCCGCACGATGCCCGGCAGCGGCGCGATGAATGTCGCTTTCCCAAGGTGCACGTGCAGCGCCGATCCGCCGTTCCACGAGTCGCCATCCCCCGCCTCGCGCGAGCTAAGCACCACCGACCAATGCGGATAGGCGCTGCTGTATGACCATGTGAACGGCCCAAAGTAGCGGTCCTGGTCGCCCCACCTGAGCGCCTTCGCCATCACGCCCTCCCCGCCTTCTCGTGTTCCGGCGCCGGTCGCTCGGCAGTTGGCCAGTCCAGTTTCAGGCCGGTGGCGCCTTGGAACATCTTGCTGAAAACGAGCTTGAAGTATTCGAGCGTGGCGGCCTTGATCGCAGGCACTTCGGCCACCGTCATTCGAATGCGGCCAAGCTCGATCGCGCCGTCCATCGTGTTGATCTTCGCGCAGTAGGCGACCCACCAGTCGCCCTCGACGCGCATTGCCAGTCGGCCCAGCTCAGCCATCAGCCCGGCCCCTTCAGCGTCTTCGTCGCCTCGCGCCACATCGCCAGCACCAGGTCGAGCCGCTGCGACGAGAGATAGACCGTGGCGATGCCGAGCTTCAGGTAGATGTGGAAGAGGTCGCGCCCATAGCCGAAGCCGCACAGCGACAGCTCGAGGCCCGCCGCGCCGGTACGCAGGACGCGCAGATCGTCGAGCTTCATGTCTCCCTGCCTTCCAGTATTGCGAGCGCGCGCCGCATGCGGTCACGCTGCTCGGTGTTGCCGTCGTCGCGGCCGGTGATGTCGATGACGCGGGCCCACACGGCGTCGCGCTTGGCCATCAGCTTCAGTAGATGCTCGCCGCTGGGCCCGTTCTCGCCGGCCAGCCACTTGCGGACGGTGCCCACGCCGGCGCCGATGTCGTTGGCGATCTCCTTGGCCGACTCGGCGGTGTTGCCGTAGCTCTCGCGCAGCGCGTCGGCGATGGCCTCGGCGTAGGCGTTGGCGGTGATCTCGCTGATGCTCATGCGACGCGCCCGAGAAAGTCGGGTAGTCGCTGCCCGGAAATCCCGGTCGATCGTTTGTCCAGACATGGAACGCTCCTCGATGCAAATTGATTTGCATGAGAAGGCTCGGAGACATCGTGAAGCGACAGGCTGCCAGGCTCAGGGCGCTTCACGACGAAATTCAGAGGGAAAAAGGAGCGGGCGCCGACAGCACGAACGCGCCGCCGACACCCGCCGAACGTAGGCAGCCGTTGCCGGCTACCCCCCTTTGCCGCGAAAAAGTTGGGCCGTCGCGAGGGGAGGCAAGCGACGGCCCGCTGCTGCGCCAACGAGCGGGGGGCAGGAAGGGCAGCAGGACGAGGAAATTCGTGATCGTGCCGGTCGCCCCCGGCTGGCACGCGGGCCGACTGGAACGCCCCGTTGCGTGGAGCGCCCCCAACCAGTCGGCCCGGCCCCAAATTGCGCCGTGAGATCATGGCCGCGCCTCCGCCCCGACGCTGGCGATCTGCCGCTTGATGGCGGTCCGCCCCCCCTCGGTCCGGCCGGCGCGATACAGGATGCCCTGCACGACCGAGTACCCGAGCTTACGGGCCTCCGAGATCTCGGCGATGTCCATGCCGGCATCGAAGTCGGCCACGATAACGTCGATCCGCGCCCGCATCGTCTGCCGTCGCTCTTCATGCAGCGCGCGCAGCTTCGCCTCGGTGGTGGCAATGTCGGCGTCGATCTCGGAGACGGGGCGCATCTAGGCCACCCTCCGGCGCTCGTTGCCGAACGGCTCGCGCAGTTCGAACACAGGGCCCGGCAACCGCACCTGGTCGAGGGTGGCGATGAACACGCCGGGCCAGTGCTTGCCGGTCTCGCGCAGCAACATGCCGTCGGCTCGTTGTCCGACGATCTCCACGTCCTGCCACGGCTGGCCGATCTCGGGGCGGAACAGGGCAGCGGGCATCTAGACCCTCCCGAACACGACGGCGCGGATCAGTCTTTCGCAGTCCGCTTCCGAGCTTGGGAAAAGCGAATCCCGCAGGATCAGCGTCAGCACCGCCCGCCGCGTCGGCTCGTCGAGGGCCGCGGTCAGCAGCCGGTCGTGCGTGGCAAAGTGCATAAAAACAGTGCGCAAAGAGCAGCCCGACAGCTTGGCCACGGCCTGCACCGTCGGCCGCAGCGTGCCGGTCACGATCAGCGCCCTCGTCTCGGCCAGGATGCGGTCGCGGCGGGCGGTGCCGCGGACACGGCGCATGTCGGGGTAGTTGCGCGGTGGCTGCGCGGGGGTGTCGAGGGGCAAGGCGGCGTCCATCACGCCGCCCACATGGGAAAGGCCGGCGCCTCGACGCGCAGTCCGTCAGGAAGAGCGGGATGAGACAGGACCGTGCGCGGGTAGAACTCGAAGCCCGGCAGGTCGATCCGGCAGTGGCCCCTGAGGGTCTGGTGCAGCGCCCTCTCGTCCTCCACCGGAGCTTGGATCATCGCCAGCAACTTCGCCTTGACGCCGTTGCTCAAGCGGATGTCCCGCACTCTGACTTCCGGGTTGAGCGAATGACCGATTTTCACGACATCCGTGCCGACCATTTCGGCAGTGTAGAGATAGCCTTCACCGTTGCGGCGGCGTTCCCACGAACGATGCAGACCAAGGCGCAGCATGGCGACGTGCTCGGGGCTGTTCTGCGTGGCGGGCATCAGGCGGCCTCCCCCTGGGTGGGGATAGCTTCGCGGAACCTCGTGAACACATCGGCGAGGTCTGGCCTGATCTGCTCAGCGCGATACTCGCCCTTGGTCTCGATCTCGATGCGCATGCACACATCGGCTGGCGCGTTGCCGTCTTTCACGTACCCCGAGAGCGTAGATTGCTTCCGACCCAGCAGGCCCGCGGCGGCCTGCTGACCACCCAGGGCCTTGATCGCCTTCTTGAACACATCCAGCGGGGAAATATCGGACATGACCCGCTAAATATCGGATAGCCGACATTTCGTCAATCGGGTTTATGATATCGGACGGCGCTACACTGTGGACATGGCAGTCGGTGACAACATCAAGCGCCTCCGCAAGGCGCGAAAAATGACACAACATCAATTGGTTGCGGCAGTGCGGCGGCGCGGTGGAGATTTATCGCAGCCCCAGCTGTCGGCGATCGAGCGCGGAGAGGTCGAGCGCCCAGGTGCCCTGATCGAAATAGCCGAGGAATTCGGGGTTTTTCCCAACTGGCTGCTCACCGGTGAGGGCATGAAGGATCACTTGCACCCGGCAGCGCCCTTTGCGGGCCCAGATCCCGTCTTGGTCGAGGCGGGGAGAGTTCCGGGCGGCTTTAGGGAAGACCTTCCCCCATTCAACGCGCTGCCGGCCCCGAATGCGCCGCAGCCGCCTGGACGGCACGAGATGACCAAGGACGTGCCAGTCATGGGCACTGGCCAGGGCGGCGGCGCCGAGGCTGATTTCGAGATGAACGGCCAAATCGTGGACTTCGTGCGACGCCCGCCTCGCCTCGTCGGCCGCCGTGACATCTTCGCGATCTACCTGCAGGGAGACTCGGTGTCGCCATGGCGAGAGCCGGGGCAGCTGATCTACGCCGAGGGCCTAAAATCACCGCGAAATATGGATTATGTGATCATCGAGTTGAAGCCAACGAGTAGCGACGACGTGCGTCCGGCGCTGGTCAAGAGGTTGATCGCGGTCACGCCAACGAAGGTTCGGCTGGAGCAATACAAGCCCGCCAAGGTGTTCGAAATCGACCGGAAACGCATCCTGCGCATCCACAGGGTAATGGACTGGGACGAACTGCTGGGGGTCTAACCGCTTGAAATAGCGGAGAAATCTAGACCGATAAATAATATCGGTTTTACGATTGACGATAATGTCGGCTTTCCGATAATGTGGCCTCCGTACACCACGGAGACACCAATGCCCGACACCGCAGTCCCCACCCCCACCAGCTGGCCGTCCGCCACCGCCAAGCTCGGCCGCCGCGACATCGACCAGACCCCCGTTGCCGACCGTATCCGCGCCGAGCGCCGCCCGCTGCCCGCGCACGACCTGGACGGGGTGAACGCCCGCCAGTGGGCGCTCGCGGTGTGCGGGGCGGAGGTTAAGCACCGGGCCAGCGACTTCTCCCGGGTCGAGCGCGCCATGGGCATGAGCTTCGACCGCTGGGACATGCCCTATGCCGAGCAGCAGGGGCAGTTCGACCACGAGGCACGGGCGGGCGAGGTGCTGAGCATCCAGGGGCATCTGGTCACCGCCGACGGCTACATCGCGACGCTGCTCCGCACCCTCCGCAAGCAGCGCGAGGCCGGCTGGGACAAGGAAGCCGCCGGCACGTTGGGCGACCTCCGCGCCGAGCTGCACCGCCGCCGCACGATCTGGCGTCAGTTCCTCGGCGCCCTCGCCCGCTACAAGGCGGCCCGTCGCGAGCATGACCGGGTGCCGACCGTGGCGAGGGCGGCATGAGCGAGCCGCGCGACACGCACGACGACCACGAGCGCACCCTCGGCGGCAGCATCGAGTGGGACCTGCATCCCGCCAAGCCCGACCGCCGCGTCGACCGCTGGCTGTGGGTGATGATCGGGGTCTGCATCCTGATCATCGCCGGCATCAGCATCGTGCGCGCGGCTGAAACGTCCGGCCGCTGGGAGATCACGCTGTTCTATGCCGGCAAGGATTACGACCTGGTCACGCAGACCCATCGCGTGCTGGCCACCTACGACAGCCGCGAGGAATGCCGGGTGATGATCACCAGGGTGAAGGTTCACGTCAGCGGGGCGCGGTTGGTCTGTGCTCCGGCGGAAGCGAGGAGGGTGCGATGAGCTGGGGATGGAACGAGCGGGCCACGAAGGCCGAGGTGAAGCATCTGATCGGCGGCGACACGCCGGCGGTCGTCTACAATATCGGCCGCTACGAGGTGACGGTTCCCGGCGAAGAGGTCGCGGTCACCTACTGCACTCCAAGCCACCAGACGACCGACCCGCGCAAGACCTTCCCCAACATGGAAGTCGCCGACGGCGAATTGCGGCTGCCCGTCACCGATCTGGTCGACGTGGTCCTGTCCCGTCTCCGCCCCGTCGAGTTGGCCAGCGCGCTCTGGCAGAACGACGAGGTCAAGAGCGAGTTCATGTCGTGCCTGGCGACCCGCTGGAGCCAGATGGGGCTCGACGATCCGGACCGCCGCAAGTTCCTCGCCGACGTGAAGGAGGCCATCCACGACACGGCCCTGGACCGGCTGGCCAGCACGATGGCGAAGCTCGAATACGAGATGAACCGCCGGTCGCATCACTATCAGGAGATCCAGCGCATTAACGACAAGCTGCGGGAACTCGACGTGAAGGTCATGCGCGGCCGCACCAACGAGGCCGGCGAGTGGGTGACGGAGCCCGTCCTGCTTCAGTTCGACCAGCTCGATCGCTCGACCAAGAAAGAGGAAAGCGGCTTCACCCGCGGCGAATTGGAGGTCGGCGGAAAGTCATGGGAGGAGGCTCGCGCGTTCTGGCGAGCCGAGGTGGCGAAGCGCTTCGTCGTGCCGGCTCTGGAGCCCGCATGATCACGCTCGGCGAAGGCCTGCACCCCGACATTCCCGACAGCGTCTACCACGCCGACCCAGCTGAGCAGGCGAGCCTGTCGTCGACCGTCGCGCGCATCCTGCTCGATCGCTCGGCCAAGCACGCCCGCGAGGCCCACCCGCGACTGAACCCGGCGGCGCTGACCGACGCCGATGCGAAGAACGACCGCACTCGCGACATGGGCTCGGCCGCGCACATCATGATGCTAGGCATCGGCCGCGAGATCGTGACCGTGCCGGGCAAGGACTACAAGAAGGACGCCGCCAAGACCGCCGCTGCCACCGCGCGCGCCGAGGGCAAGCTGCCGCTGCTGCAGCCAGACCTCGACGAGGTCACCGCCCTGGTCGAGGCCGGCAAGGCGCAGCTCGCCGATACCGAGCTGGCCGGCATCTTCGACGACGGCGACCCGGAAATGACCATGGTGTGGCGCGAGCAGGACGCCTGGTGCCGCAGCCGCATCGACTACCTGCCGCGCATCGTGCGCCAGGGCGGCCACGTCATCGTGCCGGACTACAAGACCACGGCAGGCAGTGCGCACCCAGACGACTTCGCCCGCACGATCTTCGAGCAGGGCTACGACGTCCAGGCGGCCTTCTACGAGCGCGGCCTGCAGAAGCTGATCCCGACCATCCGCTCGATCCAGTTCGTGTTCGTCGTGCAGGAGCAGGAGGCGCCCTACGCGCTCAGCATCGTGGGGCTCGACAGCCGCACGCTCGAGCTGGCCCACGACCGGACCGAACTCGCCATCCGCATGTGGTCGACCTGCATCGCCCGCGATCGCTGGCCCGGCTACCCGCCACAGATCACCCGCGCCGAGATGCCCAACTGGAGGGCCGAGCGCTCCGAACTCAACACCATGGCCCTGAAGGACCGTCTGGCGAAGTGGCAGTCCCCACTTCACGACACCAAAGGAGAAGCAGCATGACGACCGACAACGTGTTCAAGTTCAATCCGGCCAAGCGCGAAGGCGTCGGCCTGTTCGTCGGCATCGCCGGCGGCACCGGATCGGGCAAGACCTATTCGGCGCTGCGCGTCGCCAAGGGCATCGCCGGCGGCAAGAAGATCGCCGCCATCGACACCGAGGGCCGGCGCATGTCGCACTACGCGACCGACTTCGCCTTCGACGTCGCCGACATGCTGCCGAAGTTCCGGCCGGAGCGCTTCGCCCAGGCGGCCAAGGACGCCGAGGATGCCGGCTACGGCGTGCTGGTGATCGACAGCTTCAGCCACGAATGGGCAGGCGAAGGCGGCGTGCTGGAGTGGCACGACGAGATCAAGGGCGACAACGAGAAGCTGAACATGTCGGCCTGGATCAAGCCGAAGATGGCGCACAAGTCGATGATCTCCTCGTTCCTGCAGCGTCGCATCCCCATCGTCTTCTGCATGCGCGCCGAGGAGAAGACCGGCGTCGGCCCTGGCGGCAAGCCGATCGCGCTGGGCTGGACGCCGATCGGCGACAGCCGCTTCATGTTCGAGCTCACCACCATGATCACGCTGGCCAACGACAAGCCCGGCCGGGTCAACTACGACCTGCCGCGCAAGATCCAGCGCCAGCACCTGCACCTGTTCCCCGACGGCGAGCTGATCGGCGAGGAAGCCGGCGCGCAGCTGGCGGCGTGGGCGCGCGGCGATGACATCGGCGGCGTCGGCCCGTCCGGCAAGAGCAAGGCCGAGCAGGCCGTCGACACGCTGATCACCGACGTGCAGGCGCTCAAGACCGGCGAGGCGATCACCGCGCACCTGCAGGGCGAGAAGGTCGCCACGGCCGTGCAGTGGCTGATGGACAAGCGGCCCGAGGAGCACGCCCGGCTCTATCGCGCCGTCAACGCGCACCGCGCCAAGGTCGAGGGCGACGACATGCCGGACATGGGCGCGGCTGAGCAGAAGGCGGCCGCGTGATGGCCCGCATCGAAAAACTGACCCCCGAGCAGACCGCCCGCTTCCCCGAGTTCGTCGACAAGTGGAAGCGCATCGGCCTCTGCACCGATCCCGCCGATCGGCCCGCAGCCGAAGAAGCGATCCGCGAGATGTATCGCCTCGGTGGCAAGAAGCCGCCGGCGAAGATCGTCTGGTGCGGATCACCGCTCTCGATGGGCGTCACGCGCGCTATCATCCTTGACAAGAAATTTGTAGAAGGCATCGCGGCCGCCGTACGCAAGAGCGGCGCGAAGGCGACGATCGACCCCGGTAGTCTCGTC
>JAAOEI010000361.1_pt1 | contig 17878 bp, 20 predicted proteins | sample 7059261 | NCBI WGS metagenome assembly JAAOEI01 (sample SAMN14008812, study PRJNA610033) | viral metagenome | isolation source: viral particles filtered from seawater | place: China: Hangzhou Bay, Yangshan Deep Water Harbour | collected 2017-10-31
AACGCACGCACCGTTGCGCGTTGGGCAAAGCTTCCAGACTTTCCTGCGAAGGGGCAGCGTGGGTGGCCAAAAAAACGCGTGCAACTCTTCGTCGAAAAAAACAAGCTCGGTCCGTTCAGCCAAAAAAAGAAACGCGTCAATGTCGACGACGGTCCAACGTTGACCGAGGTCAACATCAAGAAAGTGATGGAGCAAGCGGAAAACGAACGCATCAAGAAAGAGCGGCAGCTGGTCGAGCAATCCGTCGAGCTCGGCAAGCTGATCAATCGCGACCAAGCAGTTCAATTCTACTTGCAGACTGTGGCGATCGTGACAAACATCATCGATGCGTTTTGCGACGCGCGGGATCGAGAGCTGCCAGACGATTGTCCAGTACCGGAAGCATGGCCAGAGATACGAGCGAGGGCCACGACGCTCGACCAAAAGTTACAAACGGACATCGCATCAGCGATGCAAGAGTTCGATGACGACGAATCTGCCAGCTAATATCGCGGATCGCATCGCGGGCAACTTTGCCGGCTTCACGCAACAGTGCGCTCAGGCCTGGCAACCAATCCAAGAACCGAACATCTGTGATTGGATCGAGAACAATCTTCGATTCGGCAACGGCGACCTCGGTGTGCAGCTTGAGTCGCGCATTGGGCCGTTCACTTATGACGACTCGCCGTGGTGGCGGTTTATATTGGAATGCGCGGCGGACAAGCATTGCACGTCGATCTCAGTTCCGGCAGCGACGCAAACACACAAGACATCGTCGCTATTGATCGCGGTGGCGTTGTTCTTCGCTGAGTTTCGGCCGGCTCCAGGAATGATCGTTGTCCCAGATGAGCTGGAAGCGAAGAAGATCCGCGACCGGATCTACGCAATCGTGCAGGAGTCGCAAAAGTTTACGACGTTTCATCGGTTGCGGGTGCCCCCGCAGTGGAAGTGGAATCTGCAAGAGATCGATCTGGGATCAATGCTGATCCACCTGGCGTGGGCGGGCTCGAGGCAGCGGACGCGCGGAAAGCCCTGCTATTACGTATGGTTTACGGAGGTCGATGTCTATCGCGATGCCGATCGGAAAGCCGGCGATCCGGTGGAGGCCGGCAAGCAGCGCACCAAAGACGTGTTTCGGTACAAGCACTTCTTTGAAAGCTCACCCAGCGAGGATCCTTCGACGATCTGCGACGAGGAAGCATTGGCGGACGATCGTTGGCGCTGGTATTTCGAGTGTCCGTACTGCGGAACCTGTCAGGAATCGCGGTTTTTCACCCACAAGCGGGGCGACCACGCCGGTCACGGAGGCATCGAATTCACGGTCCGCGCCAAAGGCCTCGAAGGCGACGGCGAGCTGACACCGCTGCAGGCCCGTGACAGCGCGTATTACGTATGCCTGAACGGGTGCAAGATCCCCAACGAACGCAAACAGCAGGTGATCGAGGGTGGCAATTGGTATCCGATCGGCTGGAAAGAAGGCGACGACGAGCCAATCCGCAAGCCATCGAAGACGGTTGGATTTCAGTTGTGGGCGATGCATTCGCCGAACGAGCGGTTCGGAACGATCGCGGAGGACTACCTTCGCCACAAGAAAAAAGGCCGCGTGGTCGATTTCTTCGGCAACCGGCTGGCGCGGGCGTACAAGCCCGAGACGCGAATCCCGAGCTGGATCGAGCTTGGCAAGCGAGCTGCCTGGACGCACGCACGTCGCACAGTTCCGGACGACGCGTGGTTTCTCACAGCGGGCGTAGACAAACAAGGCGAGAACAACGGAACGCGTTACGTCATACGAGCGTGGGGACCTGGTCGCACGTCATGGCTGATCGATTGGGGCTGGCTTCAAAGGGACCCCACCGATACTGGACCAATCTTGTCGGACCTGATGACGCTCGAGCGGCGGGTGTTTGTTTCGGACTTCCCGGTGGTGAACAAAGACAATGAGTCGTCCGTTAATCCGCTGCGCAAGCAGCGGGTGCGAGTTCGTCTGGGATGCGTCGACACTAACCACCTTCCGATGCAGATTCACCGCTGGATGCGGCAGCTGCCAGAGGAGTGGGTGGACCGGATGAAAGGCGAGCGTCTGATACCTGGCCGCGTGCGGAACATCCGCGGCGATCACAACGTGCGGCCGGACGTGCGATTCCGTCACAATCTTGTGGAGAACAACGCGCGAACGGGCGAGAAATACGAGGACGGCCTTCACCTGTGGGGCGTGTGCGTTTATCCGTACTATTCGGAACTGACCGACAGCATCAGCGGCGAACCTGGGCACGTTGGCAGTTGGTACGTCACCAGCGACTGCCTGGCGAAAGGTCGCGAGTACCTGGAGCAGGTCACGAACTTCCATTACGCGATCACCTACGATCCGCGCAAAGGCAAAAAGGGCTCGTGGGGACCTCGGTCTGGTCGCATCCCGGTCGACTTCTGGGATTGCGAGATTTACGCCACGGTTGCAGCAGAGATGGTCGTTGGAAACATGGGTTGGGAAGCAGATGCGTGGGAATCGTGGAAGCGATCTACATCAGCCAAGCAGCAGAACAAGGATCGCCGGCGTCGTAAGCCAGGTGACGTAGATGAAATCGGAGCACGATAACTCTCGGAAAGGACTGCCAAATGAACGACGAAACCAACGGATCGATGGGACTCGACGACGACGTTGCACCCGCAGAGAGCGAGAAAACAGTGGCCAAGGACAACGACGGTGTGCCGTACTGCCGCGTGCATCACTGCCGGATGAAGGCATATTCCAGCGGTCGCAAAGGTTCGCAGACCACGTATTACAAGTGCCTCGTTTCCAAATGCGACGAGACGGCCAAGATGATCCGCACGCGTAACGAAAACATTGTCCCTAAAGATCCGCTGGTGTGTCCGCGATGCAGTGGTGGTGCGGCGGATGCAAAAAAGTCGCTGCCATGCGAGCGAGACGACAAAGCGTCGACAGCTGCGATGGTCATCTTAAAATGTCCCGTCTGCGGTTGGAAGTCTAACGGCTTGGCTGTTCCGCAGTTCGCTGCGACGATGCTTGGTCGGCGTAGCACGCGACGCGTTGATTCTATGATCGGAGACAGGTAGTGCCGACCTTTGTTGTCGTGGCAAAGATGAAATTGACTTAACAGCGCTGGTAATTTGCAGTATATGGCGAATGGTAAGTTGCACATACCTTTAGGGTATGGCAGCCACCGACCAGCAACGTCTTGATGCACTGCGCGATTCGTATCTGCGAATCGTTAATGGCGACGCACGCGAGATGCGCGAGGGAATCCGCAGCCTTGGATTTCACTCTCTCAAAGACATGGGCGACGAAATTGATCGCCTGGAACGCAAGATTGCGATGTCCGGTGGCAGGCGAATTCTGCAACCTGTAACGCGTGTCAATATTTAATGCTGAACTGGCTGAAAAGCACATTTAGCGGCAAGAGGTCGCAACTAGGGAGTCGCAAGTTCGCTAACGAGCTGCTGGCAGCGTCGTGGGAAGCGTACCGACTCGCTCGCAAGGATCGGCCGTATCAGAACCATCAGCCATACGGATACAGCGGCGACGCAGCAATAATCGGTTCGCATGACCTGATGAATCGTCGCGTCCGCGACATCGTCCGCAACACGGCGCAGGGCAAACGTATCAGCACCGTTCTGACTGATATGGTCGTCGGAAGCGGAATGCAGACGTTCGCTTGGCCGTTTGCCCCGTCTGAGATGTTCCAGATTGTCACCGAACTCGAATCGTTGCAATCCGGCGAACTCGGGCCGCGACTGCAGTACGCACTGGAATCGGACGATCTGTTTGAAGAGTGGTCGACAGACCCGCGCCAGTTTGACGTGGAAGGCCGGCTTTCCGGTCCGGAAATGTATCGGATGATGATGGGCGAGGTCGCCCAGGTCGGCAACGCACTTCTCGTCCGGTCGTTTCGCCGCAACTACGATATGGTTCCGCTGGCGTATCAACTGATTGAACGGGAGCAGCTAGACCAGTCAGCGGATCGGCCAGCGTCCGAAAACAGCAACAAAATTGTCGGCGGCATCGAGTTGGATTCTTCCAACCGCGCCGTGGCATATCACATCTACCTCGACCACCCGCACGAGTTCTTCGGCGTTGGTCAATCCGCGCTGCTGGGCGCTGGCGCTGTGCTTGCGACAGGGTCGCGTCGCGTGCGTATCCCGGCCGAACGCGTAATCGACTTAGCCATCTACCACCGACCATCCGCTAGCCTGGGCGCGTCCTGGTACGACGCTTCTGGCCAATCCACTTGGGACCGAGACAGCTACATCGACAGCGAGATTCGCACTGCAGCGGCAGAGTCGATGTTGCTTCTGGTTGCCAAGTTGATGGATGGCGAGACATCGACAGGAGCTCTGGGGTTCGACGACGACCAGCCGGATAATGACGAATACGGCAACCGCCAATTCAAGCTGGGCCACTCGCCGGTGTCCGCGACCATCGGAACTGACGAGTCTATCGAGCTAGTGCGACCAGTGCGACCGAATAAGGACGCGCCGGCGTTTATCAAAATGATCGATCGCGATACTGCTGCCGCGCATGGCATGTCGTATTACTCGATGACTGGTGACTATGAGTCGACCAACTTCTCGTCGACGCGTGCAGCCAAGCTCGACGAAGACGACCACATTCGTCCATTACAGAAGTGGTTTGCAACGCACGTCGCACTGCGAGTCCGTCGCGATTTCAACGCGATGGCCGCAGCGTCGGGATTGTTTACGTCGGTTACGCCGGCAGAATTTTTGAAGAACTCAAGAGTGTACCAGCGATTTGATGCGATTGGTCACGGTCGCGAACTGATTGATCCATTCAAAGAAGGCGAAGCACGCACGTCGCGACTACGCACTGGCATCTCGACATTTAAAGAAGAATGTGCAAAGCGAGGCCAACATTGGATCCGCATTTTGATGCAGCTGGCGATCGAGAAACGCGTCACAAAAATGTTCGGCGTTGATCTGGACTTCTCCAAGTCCGGCGTTGGCACAAGCACCAGCAACAGCAACAGCGAATCCACCAGCGAAGACAACGTCGAAGAGACAGCAGATCGCATCGCGGATCGATTGGCGATGCTTCTTGATTCCGACACGTAACAACAATGGCAGCATCCAAACAATCAAAACGTCGAAAGCTCGCCAAGCTGCGATCCGCGTTCCATGGACAGCCGCTGGCGCTAGACGTTCGTGCGTTTGGTCGGATCGAACACGCGATCGAGAGCGGCGATCTGGATGCGATTAAGGCCTCGCTTGAGTTCGGCACCGAGATCGAGTCGATATCTAAGATCGTCAACGGCATCGCTGTCATTCCAATAACCGGCGTGCTCCGCGACGAAGTCGACTGGATGGTTCGTTGGTACGGCGCGTCGAGCTACCAGCTCATCGAACGCGACTTTCGCCAGGCGATCGACAACGAATCAGTGCGAGGTGTGTTGTTCTATTGCTCGTCCCCAGGTGGTGCGGCCATCGGCTGCAAGCGGGTGGCAGACACGATTTACGAGGCACGAGGAATCAAGCCCATCCGATGCTACGTGCAAGGTGTTTGCGGATCGGCAGCGTTTTACCTGGCCACTGCGTGCGACCGGATCGAGGCCACGGCAGATTCGCTGGTCGGCTCGGTCGGCACCATCTTCCCGCACATGGAAGCGTCGAAGGCATTTGAAGACTTCGGCATGCGACACACTGTGTTCACCAACACGGACTCGCCCAAAAAAGGCCACGGCAACATCTACGAGCCGCTGACGGACGATGCCAAGGAAACCTTGCAAACGTTCGTCAACAGCTACGGCCGCTCATTTGTCGAGGACGTGGCCCGCTATCGCGGTGTTGCGCCGGCAGAAGTGGTCAACAACTTTGGCCAGGGCGATGCCATGCGGGCAGACGTGGCCATCGGCAACAGCATGATCGATGCGGTGGTTGCCGGCTTTAACGAATCTCTGGAGTCGATTTCGTCCGTCGCTGCCGAATCGACACCAGTTACCGAAACAGAAAGCGACGAGACACCCGTTGTTACGGGGCAGACCATTAACAAAGGGAGCGACAAGATGAACGAGCGAATCAAAGCTCAGTTGTACGCACTCGGTTTAATCGATTCGCTCGAAGCGTCCGACGCTGAGTGCCTGGCCGCGCTACGTGGCTGGTTCGCCGCACAGAACAAAGCAATGCCAGCCGGCGAAGAACAGCGGTTGGTCGCATTGCAGACCCGCACTGTCGCGGCACAGGGCGGCGAGGGCGACGAAGAGGAAGAAGACAAAGGCGACGACGAAGACGATAGCGACGACGCCACCAACCGCACACAGACGCTTCCAGCGTCGAACGTGCAGCAAGCCCACAACACCGAGATGGGCGAGGCTCGTCTGGCGGACCTCCGCGCAGCAGCGGATCTGGTCAACTCGGCAGCCGGCTACAACGCTGTTTCGTCCGAGATGGTGCTGGATGCGTTCAGCAACAAGCTTGACGCCAACAAGGCGATGGCCAAGTGGAACGAGCAGCTGGCCGCCAACGAACCATCCGTTCCGACAATGCGCATTCGTGGTGGCGGACAGGGCGCGGATCAGTACGCCGAAGATGTTATCGACGCGATGGTCTATCGCTGCCACGGCGGTGAGAATTCGGTCCCGCTGTCCGATGGTGCGGCGAACCTTGTCAACCGTCCGTTGTGGGCTGTTGCAGCGGAATGCCTGCAGATGGCGGGTCATCAGGTCGACATGTACGGCGATCGCGAGCTGATCGCTCAGCAGGCGATGGTGATGGGCGACACTCACAGTCGTCACACGTTTTTTTCCGCTAACGAAAATCGCCAGTACATACAGGCGGCAAGCGTGCCACACTCGCGACCTGGCGATTTCCCAAACATCCTGTCGGGCTTGGCTAACAAGTTTCTTGACACGATTGAGTTGGACGACGACTATTCGTATCCACTTGTTTCGGCTGTTCTCCCAGGCGGCTTGTCGGACTTCAAGCCTGCCATGATGGTCAACAAAGGCATCGTTGAAGAGCTGGACGAACTGCAAGATTCGGAGCAGTTCAAGCAGCTCGGCGTGGCAGAAGAGGTGTTGTCGTATCTCTTCCTGCGACGCTTCGGTAACAAGTTTGGCTGGACGCCTGTGATGATCGCCAACGACGATCTTGGCGCGTTTGCCGAAGGCATGATCGGGCTGCAAGAGGCCTGGGAGGTCACGCAGAATCGCTTGGTCGTCGATCGATTCACGTCGACTGAGACGCTGTTAGACGGCAATGCGTTGTTTGCTAACCGAGCCGACACCGGCACTGGCAACGTGCCAGCAGCCAACGACAACGATCGCACTGGTGGCGGCGCTCCTTCGGATGCCGAATGGGGTGCAATGGAAACGCTGTACGCTGACATCGGCGGCATCGACACCGGGCGACGTGTGCGTGGTGCTTTGAACGTCTGCTTCTGTCCAACTGGCGCATCGAGCCAAGAGGCACGTCGCACGTTCCTAACGTTTCCGACGCTCGGCGAATCTAAAGAAGCGGCAACGACGGCGAACATCGGTTTGTATCGCGGATCAGTTGCTGTGATTCCCGAAAGCGAGCTGCGGGTTAACTCAGCGACGACTTGGTACGGACTCCGCAATCCGACTCGGCTGAACACCGCCACCGTTGTGCGTGGCTACTTCAACGGGTTCGGGACCGCTGGCCGGCGTGAGCGGTGGTATGACCCAGAGAACAAGACCACATTTGTCTCGATCGAAGGTCGCATCGCTGTCGCCACCAAAAACTGGAGGTATGCAGTCCGCAACGTCACCTAACGTTGGGTGCCCTTGCTGATTGAAACATTCAACGCCTGAACAAGAACAGTCCTTGAAGGAAAGGGAACACAACGATGGCGCAGCAAACACGCAAATACTGTTACGATTTCCGAGGGCACATTGCTTACCCAGCGACGGCCAGCGGTGTCGGAACACCGTTCACGATTGCGGATACGTCAGCGGCTGGCTCGCCGACGTTCGGTGGTCTAGACGGTGGTGGTTACGGCATGACGTTCAGCAACGACAGCGAAATTCAAAACCTGTGCTTGTACATGGGTGACGTGCTGGCTTTCGACATCGACGAGCTGATCTCTGTCGAGATGATCGTCAAATGTACTGCCTCGCTGGACTCGACGACCTCATTAGCGTTCGGCGTGACCAGCGCTCGCAACGACGCGATCGATTCGATCACCGAAGCAGCGATCTTCCGCTGCATCGGCAGCAATGCCGTTGTGGTCGAAACGGACGACGGCACCAACAACAACGACGACGTAGCGACAGGCGTCACGCTCGGGGCGACCTGGAAGCGGTTTGCAATCAACTTTGCAGAACGCATCACGACGCAAGAGCCACCGACCGTGTCGACAGGTCGACCGTCGAACATCGGCTTTTATGCCGCCAACGACAACGGATCTCTGCGACGAGTGGCCAGCGGAACTCGGTTTGACATGTCCAACTATTCCGATGGCCTGCAGCTGTTCTGGCAGATTCAAAAGACGGCGGACACCAACACGGACAACCTGTCCATTTTGGAAGCTACCGTCGAGGTCAACCTCCCAGACTACGCTTAACGCGTTTTTTACGCCTTACGCAGGGTGCTTCGCAATGGCCGCGTCCGATTTCCAAAGCACGTTTGACGCTCGGGCGACCGAGTCTTTTGAGCGTGCCTTTGGAATATCGGTCACGGTGCGAAGGGGAGTTCTCACAACTAAAAGCGTGACATCGCTCATCGAGCGGTTGCCACGCGATGTGGATTACCAAGAGGACTCGTTTGCGGATTCGTTCACGGATTATCGGTTCCAGATCAACGTTGATGCGTACCAAATCAGCTCCGTCGCGGTCGAGCCACAGCAAGGCGATCGGATCGAGTTTTCGGAGAACGGCACGTCTGTCGTGGCAGTAGTTCAGAAGCTGCGGGGCATGCCGGCATACGAGTATATGGACGGCCAGTATCGGTGGCGATTGCATGCGAGACGGTCGGAGTAAATGGCTGCAGGGATTGCAAGACAGGTGGCGGATGCGTTGGTCACAGATCTTAACGCCGGCAGCTTTACCGAATCGTTTACGGCAACGCGCTCTTATGCTGGATGGCAACTAAAACTCAAAAACCTGTCGACGACGCGAGTCGATGTTGTTCCTGTTTCGCTGGCGGACATGTCGCTGGATGCGGACGACAAGCAGAACTCGGAGGCAGTCGTCGACATCGTGATGCGTAAACGGCTCGGCCAGAGCGACGTGGAAAGCGATGGAGCAGTAAAGAACACGGTGCTAGATCCGCTCAGCGACACAGTCGAAGAGATAGCAGCGTTTCTGGCCGATCCGGCAAACCGGCGACCGAGCACTTATGACGAAGCAACACTCGAAACAGTCGAAATCCTGCACTTGTACGTTCTCGATCACTTGCCGGCGCAATTTACCGGCGTGATCCGCACGCGATATCAACACTACGGCGATTTCTGATGTTTGCACTGAAAGTCCAAATTAAAAACATGATGCCGAAAGTGGCTGCCGCTGAGAAGAAAGCGACGTTTGCCAACTTTCGCCATGCGTCGGCGCGGATTAGCAAGGACGCGAAGGCAAGCATTAAGCGGTCGGAGAAGGTGCCAGGTTCAAAGACTCTGCGAGTGCCGGCCGCACCAAGCAAACCACCTAAGACGCGACTCGTTCCAGGGCACAACCTGCGTGGTGCGATTCGTTGGGATGCCGATCAACAAGGCGGGATTATTGGTCCGCTTCACTCAATCGTTGGTACAGTCGGCGAAGCACACGAGTTTGGGGTTGAGTATCGCGGACAAGACTATGCCGAACGTCCGTTTATGCAGCCGGCGATGGACAAGAACCTGGACAGATTCGCCCAAAATTGGGCGGGCTCAATCGGAGAATAAATCATGCCAGATAAAAAAATGGGATATGAGAAGGTTCTGTATTACGGAACCGCGGGAAGCCAAGCAGCCACGCAGCTCACCATCATCCGTGATGTGACGTACAACACCACCACGGAGAAGGGCGAGACGACTGCCAACGGCGATGGAAATGCGCCGCCCATCGTCACTGAACGCGTGACTGCGCGATCGGTCGAGCTGACGTTTGACATGATCAACGACTCTGCCAATGCGTCGCTGGCGTCAATGATTGCCGCTGCTCGCGCTGGAACGACCGTGGCGTTGTATTACAAAGACTATTCGACTGGCAAAGGCTTTGATGGCGACGTGATTCTCGAAGTCGAAAACGGTGCGCCGTACAAGGGCGAGCAAACGTACTCGTTCACTGCGCGACCAAACGACGACGATCGCACGCCGAGCCTCAACGCCAGCTGATCTGCATCGTAAACCAGCATTTCCACACACGACACCATGCTTTTAATCACTAAAGATCAGCTTAAACAACTCGCAGCCAATTACGGCAACAAGGACACCGATTCCGGCAAGGTGCTCGATACCTTCATCGGTTTGCACAGCAATGGTTTGTACCACGGCGAGTGCCATTTGAGCGAGCCTCGTGCTAACAAGAAGTACGAAGAGTTTTCGATCGCGGGCATCATTGGTGGTGGGAAAAAATCTGCGTCGCGCAAAACGCCGGCACCGGAGAAACCAGTAAAGGACGATGACTGATGGCAACGCTTACGATTCAACACGGCATGACCTACAACACCACGTCGATCCAGCGGACGAAAAACTACACCGGCACGCTGGTCACGATTATCGACGCTGAAACGGTCGCCAACGGCCAGACCGATCAGCTCGCTACCGTGACGTTGGATGTATCTGCTGTCAAAGCGTTTTACCTGGTTTCCGACCAGGCGCTGACTATCGAAACCAACGATGGCAGTACGCCAGCTGACACCATCACGCTGGTTGCGAATCGTGCGTATGTCTGGGACACCGACAGCTACGACACGTTCCAGCTTGGAACTGACGTGACTGCGTTCTATTTCACCAACGCCTCTGGCTCGACCGCGACCGTTTATTGCTACGCAGTAGTTGATCCGAGTCCGTAATAGGTAACCAATGGCCGCTTTAACGATCACCGCTGCAAACGTCCGACCAGGCAGCAACGCACGCACGCAGATAGTGCGAGTCGGCGAAGCTGTTACAGCTGGCGAGCCAGGATATCTCAAAACGTCCGACAAGAAATACTGGTTGACGGATGCCAACGCCGGTTCCGCAGAAGCGGAAGCCAAGGGAGTGTTTCTGACGAATGCCAGCGCTGACGAGTACGCAGTTCTGCAAACAGCTGGCACGATAATAATCGGTGCCACGGTCACAAAAGGCGAACCGTATTTTGTTGGCGCGACGCCGGGAGCGATTCATCCCAGCGCCGATCTGGCGTCCGGTTGGTACACCACCGAAATCGGCATCGCATCATCAACTACTGAGATCGACGTCGATATTAAAGCGTCCGGCGCTGTTCGCGCATAACCCATTTCGAGGACACTGCCCAATGTCATCGTTTCACGGCCTCGACGGCAACGAGTATAAGCTGCGTCTTACTGTTCCGTTGCTACGCAGGATCAAACGCCACGCCGGCGTTGATCTTGGCAAGCTCGAGACAGATCCACTGAACAAGCTGGCTAACGATCCAGAGCTGTTTGTGGACTGCTTGTGGCTGTTTTGCGAGTCGCAATTTCAGCCCGACGCAAACGCCAGAGACAAGCGTCCAGACGAACAATTCGCCGAGATCTTGCCGGATAACATTCTCGATGTCGGGTCGACGGCGCTGCTGGATGCGATCATTGATTTTTTCCCTGCTGGCAAGCGGTGCGCTCTTCGATCGCTTGCCGAGACGCTGGAGAAGAAGAGAAACTTGGCGACCGAGAAACTGATGGAACGACTGCAGACGGAGGAGATCGACGACAAGGTGGTGGACGCAGCGGTGAACGCCGGGTTGGAGCATTTGACGAATTATTTGAACCAGGCAGCTACCAACACATCCAATACGGAACCGCCGATCTCTGTTTCGTACTAGATGGTCATTACGCCACCGAGGCGGCATATCGTCTCGCGGGCGAAGTTGGAACCAATCCACATGACAAGACGCTACGAGAGCTGTGGACGATGGCGGACGGTCGACGCGTTGCAATGCGGCAACACGCGGTCGCTCAATCCGTCTTGGTCTGGGGACTGCAAGACATAGACCTCGCGGAGTTCTTTCGGACGGGGTATCTCTCCGAGTCAACACCCGCCACGTTGGTGCTCGATCCTGAACTAGAACGGAGAGTTGCCGAAGAAGAACGACGCATCGAAGCTAACAACGGAAAGCTGATCGTTAACGATGGCACGACGCAATGACATCCGAGCGGGACGCGCGTTCGTCAGTCTGTACGTCAAAAAGACTGCGTTTGTCAAGGGACTCGACGCTGCGTCAAAGCGTTTGACTGGGTTTGGCAAGAACGCACAGGCACTCGGAGCGGCGGTTGGTGGTGCTGGGGCAGTGATCACCACCTCGCTCGGTGCCGCTGTGAAAGCATTTGCCAATGCTGGCGATGCGCTCGATAAAATGTCTGCTCGAACGGGCGTATCCGCCAGCGCCCTGGCTGAATTGGGATTTGCGGCGGAGCAATCGGGCACGGATCTGCAGACAATAGAGAAGGGCTTATTTGGACTCTCTCGCGCCTTGTTTGATGCTGAGCGTGGATCTGCGGAAGCAGTGGATAGCCTAGCAGAAATGGGCAAGACGGTAGAAGACTTTGCCAGCTTAAATCCCGAACAGCAGTTTCAACTAGTTGCCGACGGTTTGGCGTCGATCGAGGACGCCAGCAGACGGGGCGCGGTGGCTCAAAAACTGCTTGGCCGTGCAGGCCGCCAGCTGTTGCCAATGCTCGAGAATATGCGGGCACTTCGCGAGGAGGCCCGCGACCTGGCATTGGTGCCGAGTGAGGATGCCGTTAAGGATGCCGCCGAAGTCACCGACGCCTTCAACCGCGTTCGCCGCACGATCGGTGCGGCGTTCTTTGAGGTTGGCGCAGCGGTCGCGGAACCTGTCCTCGACGCGCTAGGCGCTATCACACGCATCACAGCGGGAATCAGCAAGTGGGTCCGTAAAAACCAGGAGGTAATCCGCACCGTTGGCAAGATTGGCTTGGTGTTGGTGGTCGCTGGTGGTGCGATCAGCGCAATTGGAACAGCGTTCGTAGTTGCTGGCGCCGTGATCGGTGGTATCTCAACGACGATCACCGCAGTCGCTGGTGCGTTCGGATTGCTATTTACCACATTAGCACCCGTCCTGGCGCCACTGGTGGCTGTTGGTGCGGCAGTTGTCGGTTTGACCATTGGGTTTCGCGCATTCGGAGATGTTGCATTCCGCGCTATCGGTCGCGTTGGTGAGGCGTTTCGACCGGTCCTGCAAACTGTGCAGGATACGATCGCCGGCGTGGTCAATGCGTTGAAGGCTGGCGACGTTGAGCTTGCTGGGCGCATCGCAATAATCGGACTGCGTCTAGCATTTATGGAAGGACTGGACGCTATCAACTCTTTGGTCGGTGGCACATTCGGAAAGCTGGTTGCGAGCATTGGCGGCAAGTTGGCTGAGGGCAACATTGCGGGAGCATGGCAAGACGTTGTGGCTGGCATGAGTACGGTTTGGGATGGATTTGTTTCTGGTGTCGTCGGTACATTTTCGGCCGCAGCTTTAGCTGTTGTCGACGCGTGGAAAAATGCAGTCAACTCAATCACTGATTTTTTGTTGGAAAACGCAGCCAAAGGCGGCGTGTTTGGAAGGGCTGCACTTGCGGGCACTGGGATCGACCTGCAGACAGAGCAAGGCAAGGCTGAGCTGTTGCGACAGCAGGAAATTCGAGCTAAAGAAAAATTGCTTGCCAGTGCCCGCGCAGAAGCAGCAGCCGGCGATGCTGATGCGCAACGATTTGCAGAAGAGCTTGAGCAGCAGTTAATAGAGCTAGGGGCGACACCAGCAAACGTACTAGCGGACGCCAAACAAGCTGCTGATGAGACATTAACAGGCACGGCTGACGCAGTAAAAGCAGCAATTGCTAAAGCCGAATCGGCTGTGCAAGACAAGGCGAAAAGCTCTGGCGATGCATTTAAGGAGCAAATCGGCAGCGGTGCATCCGAGGCGGAAAAAAAGGTTGTAGCACTTCGCGAAGAGCTGGCCGCACTAAATAAAGAAGCAGCGGAAAGAGCGAAAGCAGCAAAAAGCGCGTCACCGGCTGATCCTGGGGACTTGGCCGACGCACTTGGTGCCGGGCAGCAACGTCGCGTTGGCGCTGCAACCGCATCGTTTTCCGCTGCAGCTCTGATTGCATCTTCGCAGGGTGGTCAATCACGCATGGAACGACTTACTGAGCGGCACATTCGCAAAACGGACGAATTAAAAGATGAAATTAATCGTTTCTCGGTCACGTTATTGACGGGCTTTGCAACACCGTAATGGCACGCTGGATCCTCCCACCGAACTTTGAAGACGGCAGCGACTACACGCGGACGTATCGTGGCACGGTCGTTGAAGCCACAAGCACGCCCGAAGCTCGCGCTGTTGCGTTGGCAAACACGCCTGCGTTTCAACAAACGGATCTTGGTCTCCTCTACCGACAAGACTTACGTACACGCAAAGTTGCATACGACCAGTATGAATGCGAAGCGATTTACGGTCGGCGAGAGTTTACAACTGGATCCTGGACGTGGGACTTTGATACGACCGGCGGAACCGTCCACGTTTCCAACAGCAAAGAAACGGTGGCAACGTTTGCTGGCACTGGTGTTTCTGAATCCACAATTCCCGATCACAAAAACGCGATCGATGTGCAAGGCGAAGAAGTGAGGGGGATCGACATTACCATTCCCGCAATGCGCATGAACGTGCAATTCAAGCATAAGCGTGGTGAAGTGACGCTTGATTGGGCGCGACTGATTCACGACATCACTGGCACAGTGAATAGTAAATCGATGCTGGGTTTCGAGGCAGGTGAGGTATTGTTTCTTGGCGGTCGCGGTGCCAACGGATCCGAATCGGAATCCACGATCGGATACTCGTTCGCCATGTCCGCGAATCAAACAAACTTCACGATTGGCGCGATTGCTGGAGTCGTTAAAGCGGGATGGAACGCTGCGTGGGTGTCGTACAAGGACGACGTCGACCAGGATCGGTTGGTGAAACAACCAGAGTTTGTGTACGTAGAGCGTGTGTACAACACTGTCGATTTGGCGGCAATTTTGGGGTTTGGGAGATAACTCCCGTGGCCGAGCAACAAACTTCTGGTTCTCTTTTTCGACCTCCCTCGCCAGGGTTGTGGAACGACATGGTTGGCGCGGCTCGCGAGTATGCCGAGCAGCAGTTCGGCGGTGGCTTGTCGCAGCGCTCACCTGACGTGCAAACGATTCTGATCAAAAACGATAGCGGCAGCGACGTCGACGCGTTCGACGTGTTGGGTGTCGGTGGGATGACCATTGAACCATCCGATATTGCCAGCGCTGGCACGTTTAATCCGCATCTGTGGCGCCAGAACTTGTGTATTCTCGGGAAAAAACCAAACACGACGACACCAACACCTAATTATTTACACATTGGCAACTTTGCCATTCTGCGCGAACCGATCGCCAACGGCGCGTTTGGCCGCGCCGTCGTGTCTGGTTTGTCAATTGTGCAGCTGGACGTGCAATACGCGGACCATCCATACGCTGACATTGCACACGATACTACGCGACTCACGACGAACTGGTATGGCGCTGCGCAGATTTTGTTTAAGCAAAAAGTTACAGCGACGACACCGAATGAGTGGTGGGCGCTTGTCCGCTTGTGCAACTTTGAATCGCCTGTCTACAAGGGCGTCGTTGACGGAGCCATCACACCAGGCAGTTCTGGCACTGTTGACATCTACTTAGAAGGATCAGTAACGTCGCCACTTCAACAAGTCACAGCGTATTTTGACCACATGGAAGGAACCGACGCTGCCGCGGATAACGCAGAATGTCTTGTCCGGTTTTTCCGCGACGAAAAAAGATGGCAGATTGTGGAGCTTGCTTGCTAATGCAATTCAGTCCAAGCTGCAACTGTTGCGGTGTATCGTGCGAACTTGATTCAGTCAGCGGTTCGTTGGTGTCAGCAGCTAACACCCTCACATTGTTTACGGGCACCGAGTCGGGAGATTCGTACGTCGACCTTACAGCGGTAATCTACAAGCAAACGGGCGATACCATTCGCGTCGCTGTGAACTATTTGGATGCGAACAATTATCTGTTTGCGGAAATCACGATTGGCAACGTTGCGACGCCAACTTGCGGCACGATTGCGTTGTACAAACGCGTCAGCGGAATAGAAACAAACTTATTTGGCGTCGCAACCACGATCCCTTTGCCAGAGATCAACGAAGACAGCAGCAATAGTGCAAGCACGACAATGGGCGTCAAACTTTGCTACGACTCGACTGAGCAAGTTTTGCGATGCACAGTTACGCAAACTGGAACAGCTACACGTCGCGTGCTCGCAGCGGGTGTGATCGCTATCAGCGGTGCCAACAAAGCCGGCTTCGGAACGGGCGGAACGCTAAATGCAGATAATGTGGCATTCACAGGAACATGGAATAAGCAAATCGCAGAGTGCGACCTCTGTAAAGAGTGCGTCATCCGTGCTGGCGGCGCTGAATCGACTGGCGCTGCTGCGACGGCGTATTTGGCCTGCGAGACAACGACTCACGCCGGCAGCTTTAGCGTGGTTGGGAGTGGTGCATACGTTGATCAATGGGTTGGTTCGTTTATCTTTGCTCGAAACATCTTGACGTACGACATCTTTCACGACGCGTCGTATGGCCATTATCTTGACAGCAGCCACGACGGCACGTTTGGAAAGGGCGTTAGCAACCAAGGAACTGGCAGCGCGTTCTATGGACGGCTGGTTGCCGGATACGATCGATCAAGCAACGACTACGCATGGGCGGAAGTCTATCTCAATCGATCGAGTGGAACGTCCGTCACGATCGGAGAATACAAAGGCGGAAGCAACACAACGCTTGCAAGCGCATCGATGCAGACCGGAAACGACGCTCGGATCATTCTTCAAGTCGAAAATGACGGCACGATCAAAGCAGATTTTGAATCTGTACGCAGCGCTATAAACTACACGCAATCGCTGTCTTCAACTCACACAATTACCATGGGAGACTATGCTGGAATCGAAGATCCATCGGGACAAGGGACCACCTTTCAACAACCGCAATTTGAGGTCGTCAACGGGGCATACTTTGACACATGCAACGCGCTATGATCTGGACTTGTCGACAATGCGGATACTGGTGTGGCTTCGCCAATCTGCCGCGCAAGATCACCTGCGATTGCGGCCAGGTCGACCACGTACCAGAACGACATTGCGGGGATCAGATCAAGCGAAAACGACGGCGTCGCAATTGCACGCTGCGCCGGCAGACGGACATCAACCGCATCCGCAAGATATGTGAGCAATGCGATGGATACAAAAACGGAGAATGCGTTCGCCACGGATTGTGCTGCAGATCGTTGCAAGAGAACCAACGCAGCGTCATAGGTGCATGCCCTAGTGAACGCTGGTGATCGTCGCGCCATCGCATGGTTCTACGTGGTGTGCGTGTCCGCTGTTGCGATCGCGTGGTTTGTTCAATACTTGACGGGCGATCTTTAGCGAGAATACAATCGCAAAGTCGACGAAATTAAATAGCAGGTGATTTGTGGAAGAATTCATTGCAGCCGTAACAACTGAAGCCGAGCGACAGCAGATCAGCATAGCTGAGCTTGCCAGACGTGCAAACGTGTCCCGACCGTATTTGCACCGCGTGTTAGGCAAATTGCAAACTCCAACGCTAGAAGTTGCGGAACGCATTGCTGACGCTCTGGGTTTATCTTTGAAAATTTCTGCTTAGAGCTGTTGACACGGCTGTATACGATAGATTACACAATAGCCCGTCAGGTCAATTTGACTTGGCGGGCTTTTTTCGT
>JAAOEI010000362.1_pt1 | contig 17850 bp, 20 predicted proteins | sample 7059261 | NCBI WGS metagenome assembly JAAOEI01 (sample SAMN14008812, study PRJNA610033) | viral metagenome | isolation source: viral particles filtered from seawater | place: China: Hangzhou Bay, Yangshan Deep Water Harbour | collected 2017-10-31
AGAAATTATATATAGAAAATTTTTTTTTCAACGGTATAGAAAATTATTTAAAAATAAAAAAGTATTTATAATTTCTAATGCATTTTTATTTAGTTTTGCTCACATTATCTATCTTAACCCTATTGTTTTAATCTTTACTTTCATAGGAGGTTTATTGATGGCAATCTCATATTCACAACATCAATCGCTATTCAAGGTTTCTGTGGAGCATGGACTTTATGGAAATATAGTTTTTTCTTCAGGCCTTGGAAATTATTTCTATCACACGCAAGGTTTAAGTTTTAGCTAACCTAAATAATTAGGTCAGCCTATTTAAAAAATTAATGAGTTTGAGTTTGCGCAACTAAAGATTGTTTTTCTTTTTGAGCTTTAGGCTTTAATTTTTTAAACTCTAATTTAAGCTTAGAAACTTCATTATTAAGACTTACTAAATCTTTATTTAAGCTTTTAATAAATTTTTTTAATTTTTTAAAATTTTTTTTAGAAATTTTCATAATCCTATTACATCAAAATTTTGGCCAAACGTAAAACAAAATTTAATAATTTTTTAATTAATTTGTAACATTCTTAATATAATAAGTTTAATTGAGTGCTTATATACTTTGCATCCTTAAAAAGTTAATTTAATCTAAAAGTAACACTTAGATCTCCCAAGGCAAATATATGAGCACTCACCAAGTCTTCAAATGCAAACAAAATAAAAAATTAAATAAAAAAACTAATTAATAATATCACTCCTGCAATAAAAATTAAAAATGCAATGACTGCTTGGTTTAAAGGAAGATTATTTAAATATCTAAACACAAATTAAAATTCTTTTGGTAGAGAATTATCTATTGAAACTCTGTCTCCGCCTTTAAAAAATATTGCAATCATGACGACTAGCCAAAATAATGGATACTCATATCCACCTTTAATCCAAAGAAAGCCATTTTTTAAATGAATGTAAAAAGTCGCAACTGCTAATAAACCAATAAGTTGAATTGCAACAAATCGAGTTAAAAAACCTAATGCCAAAAATATTCCGCCAAAAAATTCTAAAATACCAATATAGATTGCTAATGGGTAAGCAGGCTCTAATTGAACACTTTTAAAAAAATCAACTGTACCATTCAAATTAACAAATAGTTTACTATATCCGTGCGGCACCATCATGGCGCCAGCTACAAATCGAATGAGTGAATAAGAATAGTATGAAGTTACTTCATAAAATTTTTCCAAATAGGGAATTATGTATTTTGAATTTCTACTTACTCTCATAGTCGATAATTCTTATCAAATTAACCTATTTATATCAAAGTTAAATAACCTATTGATTGGTGCGCCCGGAAAGAGTCGAACTTCCAACCTCCAGATTCGTAGTCTGGCATTCTATCCAATTGAACTACGGGCGCTTATGCGAAAAGAAAATAATTTGATATCTTATTTTATTTTTTTAATTAAATAATCATAGGTTTTTATTCATGCAAACAAATAATTGGAGTTGGTTAAAATTTATTGCAATTGGCAGAGTATTGTCTGCTTTGACTTTTTTCATGTACGTAGGCTCAATCACACAATTGATTGACTTGTGGAAATTATCCGCAACAGAGGCAGGTTTTATTCAAACCTCACTTGTTATAGGTTTTGCGGCAGCACTATTTATAAGCTCTTACTGCTCTGATTTTTATAATTCAAATAGAATTCTAGTCATTCATTTAATTATAAATTTTTTATCTAGTTTTATATTTTTTTTAATTGCTAAAGATTTTTGGAGCGCGACTATTATTAACTTTTTTATAGGATTTGCGCAGGGAGGGATATACGGGCCTTCTATACTTTTAATTTCTGAAAAATTTAAATCAAAAAATAAAGGCACAGCAATGGGAATTATGCTTGGCAGTCAATCATTTGGGTATGCTTTATCTTTAACGCTTAGTTATATTGTCACAACAAATTATGGATATAAAATTAGTTTTTTAAGTGCTTCTTTAATTAGTCTAATAGGAGCGGTTTTTCTATTAATTGCAGTTTATAAAGATTGTTTTAAAAAATATTTATTTCCACAATCAAATAAAAAATTTTTACTAAATCAAAATAAAAAAACAAAATTTTTAATAACAGGATATACCGCGCATGCTGTAGAATTATTTGGGCTTTGGTCTTGGCTGCCAGTATTTTTAAGCATCATTATCGTAAATAAGATGTCCATGACTGCTTTGAGCGTAGGTATTCTAATTGGTTTTTCCATACATTTATCAGGAGTCTTTTCATCAGTTATCGCAGGTTATTTGTCTGATAGCTTAGGTAGAAAAAAAATATTAGTGTCTTTTTCTTTACTAAGTGCAGGATTATCTTTTTTAATTGGATGGACAATAGAGTTAAATATATTTTTTATTATTATCATTTCTATCCTTTATAGTTTTTTTGCAATTGGAGACTCTGGTGTATTAACAGCAGCTTTAACAGAAAGTACTCCAAAGTTTTGTGTTGGCCGAACTATTGCTTATCGTTCAATTTTAGGAATTGGATTTGGATCGGCAACTCCAGCTATTTTTGGATTTATTATTGATATTACAAATAATCATGAGCCTATTGGAGAAAATACAAATTGGATTTTAGCATTTTCTTTTTTAGGAATAGCGGGATTAATAGCTACTTTTTGCGCCTCTAAATTTAAATCTTAACAAAGACGAATTTAAATAATCCACTAAATTTTTTATATAAATAAAGAATTAAAAAAACGATTATTAAACAAAATATAATTCTAAAAAATAAAACTCCTGAAATATGTCCGCCAATAATCATCATTAAAATTGTATCTTCAATAATTGCATGAATTAAATTTAATAAAGACAAGGAAAGTAAAATACTCTGCTTATCAATAGTGCCGGATTTTGCCTCCTTTATTAATAATCCGCCACCAAATTGAAGACCAATGGTTAAGCCGACAATAATTATATTAATAGCACCAGACCCTATGCCCATAAGCTTTAATGGGTTTTCAAGAATTTTTTTTATAAATTGCTCAACACCAATTTTTTTTAAAATATTTAACGAGAAAACTAAAATACAAATTATAAAAAATATATAAATAAGGTTTTCAATTTGCCCTAAGAACCAAGAATAATAATCTGTTGCAATTGTTCTCTGCTCCAAAACTAAACTAAACTTTTCCTGTAAATATCCTATATGAAAATAAATTTTATTAAGAATAAATCCTGCTAAAAAAGCAATCCCAATTCGTAAAAACGATGCATAAAAAAATGATACTCCAGCAGCTCTTGAAATTGCACTTTCAATTAAAATGTTGTGAGCAATTAAAATAATTAAAGTTAAAACTGTAACTTGTGCAACTGTTAAATCTAAAGTTGGTACAATATTGATAAATAAAATAATAGCAGCATAAACATTTACAATAATAGCTGTGACCCAAATAATACCAAACTCAGCAGGTAGACCCATTAATTGAACGATGGGCTCAAAGAAATTTGAAATAACTTTTACAATTCCAATCTCTTCTAAAATTTTGATGATGAAAATAAAAGGAATTAATATTTTATATAAAGGTAAACAAATGTCTTTAATGTCTAAAAAACTATTTTTAAAAAATGTATTCAAATTTTACTCTTAAAAAATTTCTGCTTTATAAAATTAACCACCAAAACCATTACACCGAGAGCTGTTAAGGGTACTGAGACTTTTGGATCTGAGAGTAAATCTAAATTAAATTGTGCCCCTTCCTCAATTTTAGAACTAATTCCTGAGACCAAACTAACAGAAATAAATATACCAGGAGCTACTCCAAAAATATTTGAAAGAAATATTTTTTTAAGTTTCATATTAAATAATATTGGAATCAGTGTTCCTGCTTGCGATGGGATACCTGGAACTAGTCTTAAAAATAATAAATATGCAAAATCATTATTTTTAAAGTGACTATCTAAACTTTTATATTTACTTGAAAAATACTTAAATACTAAATCTTTAAAATAATGATTTGCAAAAATATATAAAGCCGTTGAGCCGATAGCAAAACCCATGAGTAATAGGACTGATCCTAAAAACGAACCAAAAAGAAAACCCGCCGCAATTACAAGTGGAAAACCAAAACCAAGTAAAAAAAACCAAATAGAAGAAAATAAAAAAAATAAAAAAGAGTAAGTAAAAATATTTTTTTCAATAAAAGTAATAATTACTTTTCGATCATTCTTTATAAAATCAGAACTTACATAATTGTAAATTTCATAATAAAAAAATAAGTATGTAACGAAAGCTACAATTAAAAGATAAATTAATCCTAAAATAATTTTAAGCTTTGATAATTGCGTCATTTTTAAAACTTATTAAATAAAAACTTTTACTGTACATGATTTAACAATTTACTTATAAATAGCCAAATTCTAATTATCACAATGAAAAGAACCTATCAGCCAAGCAAATTAGTAAGAAAACGAAGACACGGTTTTAGATCACGTATGGCAACTAAAGGTGGTCGAAAAGTTATTGCGCGAAGAAGATTTAAGGGAAGAAAATCTGTATCCGCTTAAGTCATGCCCAAGACTCTAAAATTTGAAAGTCTTAAAGGCAATTCTGAATTTAAAAAAATTCTTTCAGCAAAAAAAGTAAGCTCTGATTTATTTACTATTTATTATGCTAACAAAGAAACTGCTCCTGAAATAAATAAAATTCATATAAGTTTTGTTTCAGCTAAAAAGCTCGGAAATGCAGTAAAAAGAAATAAAATTAGAAGAAGATTAAAAATGGCTGCACGTAAAGCGATTACTGAGATTGATTCATTTAACAATAAATATAAGTATGCTGTTTTTGCAAAATCAAAAATATATGATGTTGATTTTAATAAAATAGTTCAAGAACTTGGATATAAATTTGGCTCGTTAAAATAATGATAAAAAAAATTGATAAACTTTTTTCTTTAATTCTAACAGGCTTTATTAAATTTTATAAATTTTTAATATCACCCTTTTTTCATAACGCATGTCATTATGATCCAACCTGTTCAGAATATTTTATACAATCTTTAAAAGAATTTGGATTTATCAAAGGAAGTTTAAAAGGAATTCTTAGGATCTTAAGATGTCACCCTATTAAATTTTTAGGCGGTGGATTTGGTTATGATCCAGTAATCAATAGAAAAATTAAAGATGGAAAATAAAAACGTTCTTCTAGCTGTAATATTGTCTACTGCAATCTTAATTGGTTGGTCATTCTATTTTGAAAATCCTGAAGAGGCTCAAAGGAAAAGAGCTGAAATTCAGGGAAAAACAGAAACTCAAACAAGTATTCAAAAGCCAGAGGCACCTCAACCCTCAAAAGCAAATCCAGCTAAATCTATTTCTAGAAATGAAGCTTTAAAAGAAAGCGATAGAGTATTAATCGAGAATAAGAATTTATCTGGCTCTATATCTTTAAGAGGGGCATTAATTGATGATATTATTCTAAAAAATTACAGAGAAACATTAGATCCTAATAGCAAACCTATTGTTCTGCTTAGTCCAAAAAAATATGAACAAGGTTATTTTGTAGAGTCGGGCTGGGCAACCACTAAATCTGATATAAAAGTTCCAGACAATAATAGTCTTTGGCAAATTAAAGAAGGTAAGAAATTAACGCCAAATTCTCCAATTACTTTAGAGTGGAATAGTAGAGAAGGATTAATTTTTTCAAAAAAAATTGAAATTGATGACAAATATTTATTTAAAATTACTGAAACAGTAAGAAATGATAAAAATAGAGCGGTTGATTTATTCCATTACGGACAGATCACTAAGAATGCAAAGCCTACTACAGAAAATTTTTATATTCTTCATGAAGGACTAATTGGTGTTGTTGATAAAAACCTAAAAGAAGAAACTTATTCAGCGGTAGAAAAAGAAAAGAAAACTTATAATGGTAAAAGCGGTTGGTTTGGAATTACTGATAAATATTGGATGTCCGCTATTATTCCAGAAAGTGGTAAATCATTTAAGGGCGAATATTCTTATACCAATAATTATAAAGCAAATTTTATAATATCAGAACCCAATACAATTAGCCCTCAAAAGAGCACAACAGGAAATATCAAAATCTTTATTGGAGCTAAAGAAGTCTATCCCATCGACAATTATGCTGAAAAAGAAAAAATTGACCGTTTTGATTTAGCTATAGATTGGGGCTGGTTTTACTTTATTACTAAACCCTTATTTTTTGTAATAGACTATATTTTTAAAATTGTTGGAAACTTTGGAGTGGCTATTATTATATTAACCGCACTAGTAAGAATCGTTTTCTTTCCACTTTCTAACTACTCATTTAAGTCCATGGCCAAAATGAAAGTTCTTCAGCCAGAAATGTTAAGATTAAAAGAACTTTATAAAGATGATGTAAGAAGAACTCAGCAAGAGATGATGGCTCTTTATAAAAGAGAGAAAGTTAATCCATTATCGGGGTGTCTGCCGATCTTAGTACAAATTCCAATATTCTTTGCTGTATATAAAATGCTTTTTGTAACCCTTGAAATGCGTCATGCGCCTTTTTTTGGTTGGATCAAAGATTTATCAGCTGCCGATCCAACAACTATTTTTAATTTATTTGGTCTCATTCCTTGGGAGCCGCCTACATTCTTAATGATTGGGATTTGGCCAATTTTAATGGGCATCACCATGTACCTTCAGCAAAAATTAAATCCAGCGCCTCCAGATCCAATTCAAGCTAAAATATTTGCCTGGTTTCCTTTCATTATCACAATTATGTTGGCAAGTTTTCCATCGGGACTTGTCATTTATTGGACTGCTAGTAATATTTTAACAATGGCGCAGCAGTATTACATCATGAGAAAAACTACGGTGAAGACTGTTTGATGGACATAAAGTCTTTTTGGCCAGAACTTGGTCCATCACTTGAAGAAGCTTCGGTTTATCTAAATAAATATAAAAATAAAAAAATAGTTCTAAAATACGGTGGGCAAGTAATGTCTGACCAAAGTTTATCAAAAGCATTTGCACAAGATGCAGCTATTTTAAGAAAATTAGATATTGATGTAACGGTCATTCACGGAGGAGGCCCGCAAATCAAGACTAAGTTAGACGCTCAAAATCTAGAAAGCAAATTTATTTCAGGACTAAGGGTTACTGATAAAAATGTTATCAAAGTTGTTGAAGATGTTTTATTAAATGAAATAAATCCTGATCTAAGAGACGCTATAAATCATTATGGTGGAAAAGCAGAGTCCGTAACGGTTAGAAAAAATAATATAATTCACATTGATAAGGCGATTGATGAACAGTTGGGGTTTGTTGGTGAACCTAAGAAAATTGATATTAAGATCTTAAATAACTTTTTCAAAGAAAAAATTATTCCCGTGATAGCACCCATGGGAATGGATGCTAAAGGACAAGTTTATAATATTAACGCTGATACAACTGCTGGAACGATTGCCAATCAAATCAAAGCTGAACGACTTTTGCTTATGACCGATGTACCGGGGGTAAATGATAAGCAGGGAAATTTAATATCACAGCTATCCACACAACAAGCTCTTGATTTAATTAATGATGGAACAATTACCGGAGGAATGATCCCAAAAATAAAAACATGTATTAGTGCAATTGAATCTGGCGTAAATGGTGTTGTTATTATTGATGGAAGAAAATCCCATGCTGTTCTATTTGAATTATTCTCCAATCTTGGAGCTGGAACGCTTATAGTAAAATAATGAATGAAATAAAAAATGTAAAATTTTGGATTTTTGATTTAGATAATACACTTTATCCCTCATCTACAAATTTATTTTCAAAAATTGATAAACTGATGGCAAGTTTTATAACTGAAAATTTAAATGTGAGTAATGAAGAAGCCATTCAAATAAAAAACGATTATTTTAAAAAACACGGTACAACTTTAAATGGGTTAATGAAGTATCATAATATTGATCCCCATCACTTTTTAGAATTTGTACATAATATTGATTATAGTTTTTTAAATAAGAATGAGAAACTTAATAACGAAATAAAAAATTTACCTGGAAAAAAAATTATATTTACCAATGGCTCTAGAAAACATGCAAAAAATGTGGTGAGCAATTTACAACTGGATGAAAATCTTTTTTCAATATTTGATATTGTAGATTGTGAATTTATTCCAAAGCCAGAAAGATTTCCTTATGAAAGACTTATTAAAAAGTATGAAATTATACCTGAACAAAGTATTTTTTTTGAGGATATTGCAAGAAATCTTAAACCTGCGCACGATCTCGGTATGAAAACAGGTTGGGTAATAAATGAGGATAATTGGGCAAAAGAAGGTCATGACGAAGACCATGTTCACTTTAAAATAAAGCAATTAGATCATTTTCTTGAACAGTGTAATTTGTTAATTAAATAATCATGAGTTTTGAAAATATTATTTTACAAGCCTGGGAAGATAGAAATTCAATAAATAAAAATTCTGATAAAAAAATTATTTCAGCAATTAATGAAACTTTAGAAAACTTAGACTCAGGCACTATTCGAGTTTGTGAAAAAAAAAATAATGAATGGCATACCCATCAATGGATAAAAAAAGCAATTCTTTTAAGTTTTAAAATTCAAGATAATAAAGTTTTATCAGGTCCTTACGCCGCATGGTTTGATAAGATTGAGGGAAAGACAACTCTTTGGGATGAAAAAAAACATCTCAAAGCTGGATTTCGAGCGGTACCAAATGGAGTTATAAGAAAATCTGCATACGTTGGAAAAAATGTTGTGCTAATGCCGTCTTTTATAAATGTAGGAGCTTATGTTGATGATGGAACAATGATTGATACTTGGTCAACAGTTGGTTCGTGTGCACAAATTGGAAAAAATTGTCATATTTCTGGAGGCGTTGGTATAGGTGGAGTATTAGAACCTCTTCAAGCAAATCCAGTTATCATTGAAGATAATTGTTTTATTGGAGCAAGATCAGAAGTGGCCGAGGGTGTTATAGTTGGCGAAGGCTCTGTAATTTCTATGGGAGTTTATCTTGGCGCTTCAACTAAAATTATAGATAGAAAAACAAATAAAATTATTTATGGAAAAGTTCCTCCTTATTCGGTGGTTGTTTCAGGAACGCTTCCAAATGAAGATAAAAATAAACCAAGTTTGTATTGTGCTGTTATCGTAAAAACAGTCGATGAAAAAACCAGAAGCAAAACTTCAATAAACGACTTACTAAGAGATTAATATGCTAAAGACTATTAATGAAGTTTCTTTAGCAAGAGATCTTGTCAGATGCCAAAGTGTAACACCAAAAGATGATGGTGCAATTAATGTTGTTGCAAAAAATCTTAAAAAGTTAGGTTTTAAATGCCAAATTATGGAGTTTAAGGAAAAAGGGACTCCACAAATTAAAAATTTATATGCAAAAATTGGAAAAAATTCTCCAAACTTTTGTTTTGCCGGACATACTGATGTAGTTCCAGTTGGAGATCTAAAATCATGGACTGTTAATCCTTTTGGTGGTGTTATTAAAAATCAAAAACTAATTGGTCGTGGAGTTAGCGACATGAAAGGCTCTATTGCCTGTTTTATAGCAGCTGTCAGTGAATTTTTAAAAAAAAATAAAAAACTGAATGGATCAATAAGTTTACTTATAACTGGTGATGAAGAAACTGTAGCTGTAAATGGCACAAAAAAAGTAATTGAGAAATTAATTCAAAAAAAAGAAAAAATTAATTTTTGTATGGTTGGAGAGCCTACTAATGAAAATAAGTTGGGAGAAATGATTAAAATTGGAAGAAGGGGAAGTATAACCGGTCATTTAACAATAATTGGCACACAAGGTCATGTTGCATATCCGCATAGTTCTAATAACCCATCTACAATTATCATTGAGGTTTTAAATAAAATAAAAAAATTAAAACTAGACAAGGGTAATAAAGACTTCGAACCATCAAATCTTGAAATTACAAAAATTAATATTGATAATACTGCAGATAATGTGATCCCAGCTGAAGCAAAGGCCTCATTTAATATAAGATTTAATAATTTGCATACATCTAGTTCTATTAAGAAAAAACTAAACAAAATTTTTTCTTCTACTAGTAAAAAATTTAAAGCTAATTATAAAATTAGATACCATATTTCTGGAGAGTCATTTTTAACAAAACCTAATAAAACAGTTTACATGATTAAAAATGTTATAAAAAAAAACACTAAAATTAATCCTGTACTATCTACAACTGGAGGAACCTCTGACGCTCGTTTTATAAAAAAAATATCTCCATGTGTTGAATTTGGTTTAATTGCAAAGACAATTCACCAAGTTGATGAAATGGCCAGAGTTGCTGATTTAAAAAAATTAAAAAATATATATCGAGACATTCTTTTTAATTATTTTAAGTGACAACTTGTATATTTACATCGAATTCCTCCATTAAGCATGACACTGGCCCTGGTCATCCAGAATGTCCTGAAAGAATCCCAGCAATCTTAACTGGTTTAAAAAAAATACAATCACAAAAATTAATCTGGAGAGAAATTGGGTCTTTTGATGAGAAATACATTGAGCTTACCCATTCAAAAAAATATTTAGAAAAAATTAATCAATCATTTCCAAAAGAAGATCTAGTTTTTCTTGATGGAGATACAATTGTCTCTAAGGGCAGTAAAAAAGCGGCTTACGATGCTGTTGGAGCAATCATAAACGCAATCGATGCCGTAATGAATCAAGAATTTGATAATGCCTTTTGTGTTGTAAGACCTCCTGGCCACCATGCTGAAAAAGAGCAGGCCATGGGATTTTGCATATTTAATAATGTAGCAGTGGGTGCCACTTATTTATTAGAAAAATATAAACTAGATAAAGTAGCAATCATTGATTTTGATGTTCATCATGGAAATGGGACTCAAGATATTTTTTATAATGAAAAGAAGGTTTTATATATTTCATCCCACCAATTTCCATTCTATCCTGGTACAGGTTCTAAGGATGAAATTGGTAAATTTAACAATATTTTAAATATTCCCCTGAAGGCGGGAACGGTTTCTGAAGAGTTTTTTAATAGTTATAAGAAAGTTTATGACAAACTGAATGAGTTTAGGCCGCAATTTATATTATTATCAGCGGGTTTTGATGCTCACAAAAATGATCCATTAGCCAATGTAGATTTAGAGTCTAGAGACTATTACATCCTAACAAAAGAAATTATGAAAATTGCAAAAAAAATTTGTAGTAATAAAATAGTTTCAATACTCGAAGGCGGCTATAATCTTTCAGCTATTCAAGAGAGTGCTAAATATCACGTAGAGGCTTTATTAGAAGTTTAAATTAATAAATAATATTTTCTAAATACAATCCAGCTGCAGGCGCTGGAGTAGCACATTGAGAGCGATCTTTAGAATTTAAAGCATCAAGTAAATCTTTTTTTGTCCATTTATTTTCACCTACAAGCTTTATGCATCCCATCATTGAACGAACTTGATGTTGTAAAAAAGACTCTGACTCAAAATAGCTATAAATATAGTCTTCTTTTCTAAAAATATTTATTTTCTTCATTGTCTTTATTGGAGATTTTGCTCCACAAGATGTTGATCTAAACGTTGTAAAATCATGAGTGCCTACTAAAATTTGTGCAGCATCATTCATATTTTCTTCATTAAGTTTTATTTTTAATTGCCAAGCTCGATCTTTTTCTATGGAAAGTGGTGAGTCTCGATTAATAATAACGTATTTATAAATTCTTAATTTTGCATCTCGTCTTGCATCAAAATCATCATTTATTAATTCAGTTTTTAAAATGCTAATTGAGTCATCTTTTAAATGAAAATTTAAAGCATCAGTAATTTTTTTAGCATCAATGTCTTTATTGAAATCAAAGTGAAAAACTTGATGCACAGCATGGACGCCTGTATCTGTTCTTCCTGCTCCAAAAATTGTTATTTTTTTTTCAGCAATCTTTTCAATCGCTTGCTCAATTGCTTCTTGAATTGACCGACCATTCAACTGTCTTTGCCAGCCAACAAATTGGGTACCATCATATTCAACGATACATTTTAATCTTGGCATTTATAATAGTTGAGATGCTTTTGGAATTTTATATCCTAATAAAAATTCTTTTACTTTTTGAATTTTTTTTCCAGGTCTTTGTATTTCTAAAACTTGAATTGCGTAATCTTTACAAGCAATTAAAAGATTTTCATTAAGGGTTGTTCCAACTTTTCCTTTTTGATCTGTAACTACTGCACTCCAAATTTTAATCTTTTCATTTTTAAATTTGAAAAAAGCTCCTGGACTTGGATTTAGTGCATTGATCTGTTGCACAATTTTTTTTGCATCATTATTCCAATTAATCTCTTCATCCTCATGTGTAATTTTTTTAGCATGGGTAGCCTTTGTATGGTCTTGCTCTACAAATTTAGCTTTATCCTCATTTATTAAATTAATTGCTTTAATAATTAATTTTGATCCTAAAACAGATAATTGTTCACTTAATGAGCCATAATTAGATTTATGATTAATCTCTACTTTTTCAGATAACATAACCGGTCCCGTATCTAAGCCTTTTTGAATTTTCATAATTGAGACTCCAGTAAATTGATCGCCATTCATAATTGACCTTTGAATAGGCGCAGCACCTCGCCAATAAGGTAATAAAGAGGCATGAATATTAATAAAACCTTTTTTAGATAAACTTAAAAAATTTTCTGGAATAATTTGACCATACGCAACAACAATGACCAAATCAGGATTAATTTTCCTAAAAAAGTTTAATTCTTGCTCATTTTTTAATGAGCTTGGATGATGAATATTTAGATTATTTTTTTCTGCTTCTACATGGATAGGTGTCTTCTCAATTTTTAAGCCTCTATTAGATTTTTTTGGCGGCTGCGTATAAACATGAACAATATCAAATTTTTCTTTAATTAATTCTTTTAATGCGGGAACAGCGAACTCTGGTGTTCCCATGAAAATTATTTTTAATGACATGGATTACCTAAAAATTGATCTGATCTGAAACAGCTTCCTTTTTGGCTTTTGTAAGTTTTTTTAAAATGAAAGATTTTTTTAATTTTGATAAATAATCGATAAACAAGACTCCATTCAAATGATCAATCTCGTGTTGAATACAAGTTGCAAGTAATCCCTTAGCTTTTAAAAGCTGTTCTTCTCCGTTTTGGTCTAAATATTTTACATGACACTGTTCTGGTCTTTCAATTTCTGCAAACTGTTGAGGTAACGAAAGGCACCCTTCTTCAAAAGTACATTTTTTTTCTGATGTCCAGACGATTTCTGGATTTACAAAATACATTGGATTATTTGGTTCTGGGTCTTTTGCGATATCTATAACAATTACTCTTTTGTGAACTCCAATTTGAACAGCGGCAAGGCCAATGCCAGGAGCTGCATACATTGTCTCTAACATATCTTTCATTAAATTTTTAATTTCAGCGTCAACTTTTTGAACTGTTTTTGATTTAATTCTCAGTTGTGGATCTGGTTCTGTTAAGATTTGCCTAATTGTCATAATGAAAAAATACTAAATCTACTTAATTAATCAAGCACTCGATACTAATCACTATTTAGAGAGCTGCGATATTTAAATGCTGAAAATAATGTTCCATCATCCAAATATTCAATCTCTCCGCCCACTGGCAAACCGTGAGCTAACTTTGTTACTTTCACATTTAGATTTTTAATACTATCTTTAATATAATGAGCTGTTGTTTGCCCTTCGATTGTTGCACTTGTTGCTAGGATCACTTCTTTTACTGAGTTTGCTTTAATCCTGCTTACTAACGAACCTATTAAAAGATCTTCAGGATTTATCCCATTTATAGCTGATAGAGTTCCTCCTAAAATATGATACTGGCCACTATAAACATTGGTGCTCTCGAGTGCCCACATATCTGCTACATTTTCTACTACACAAATCTGCTCATAATTATTTTTGTTACTACAATTACAGTCAATTTTATTAGTTTTAAAATTTCCACAAATATTACAACGTGCAACATTTTGATAAACTTTATCCAAAGCACCTGACAACGGTTTCATAATATTGTCTCTATTTTTAAGAAGATAAAGAGCAATACGTCTTGCAGATTTAGGTCCAAGTCCTGGCAGTTTTGCAATTAGAAACATTAATGTTTCTAAATCTGGGTGTGAATTATTTTTCATTACTAAAAAGGAAGTTTAAATCCAGGAGGTAATTTTAAGCCACCAGTTATTTTTGACATCTCCTCCGATGACTTTGCATCAATTTCTTTTTTTGCATTATTAGTCGCGATAATAATTAAATCCTCTAAAACATCCTTATCTTCTGTCATTAATTTTGGATCGATATCTATCTTGATCATTTCATGATCACCATTCAAAATTACTTTCACCGCACCGTTATTTGCAACTCCTTCAGCTTGTAGGTTCTTTAATGAAGCTTTAGCTTCCATCATTTTTTGTTGCATCTCTTGGGCTTTTTTCAACATCCCACCAAAATCCATTATTTGACCTCCTCTACATCACTTAGTTCTGCATCTGGAAAATTTTCTTTGATTTTTTTATAAACTTCACTCTCAAGGGCTTCATGTAATAACTTTTTTTTATAAATTTCTTTATTTTCAAATATTGTACTTTTGCCTGTTTCTTTCGATAAAGAAATAATCCATCTTTCACCTGTCCATAATTTAAGTTTTTCTGTTAAAGATCTGACAAAGTTTTTAGATAATTTTTCGTTAAATGAAATATCAATTTTTCCCTTTTCAAATTTTACAACTCTAACATTTCTTTCTAAATCAAATTTTAATTCTATTTCTTTTTTATGATTTGTAATCTCAACCAACTTTTCAAATGAATTAATAATTTCGAAATTTTCTAATTCTTTCTTCTTTTCCAAAATTTTTGGAGTTCGATCAATTTCCTCTGTCTTTTCTTGTATAACGCTTTTAATTTGTGTCTTGGCTGATGTTTGTTTGTTAATTATTGTTCCAGGTTTTATTTCATTAAAATCGTCTTTTTGCTCATTAGACTCTGATATTCCAACAGTGTCTGAACTTAAAACATCATCAATAAGTTGCTCTGGGCTTGGTAAATCTTTTAAATGTATCAATCTCATAATTAGCATTTGAAAAGACAGAAAATGATTAGGAACAAAACTTAACTCCTCAATTCCTTTAAGAATAAATTGCCAGATCATTGAGATATATGAAAAATCAATATCTTTAGACAAACTAAAGATAAGATCAGACTCTGATTCTGAAACTGTCAGATCATTTTCAATTTTTCCAAAACTTTTACTTCTTGAAATTAAATAAATAACTTCAAGCATATCTTGAAGGACTAATTTTGGATCTGCTCCTAAATCAAATATTTCTTGAGATTCTTCAAGAGCTTGTTCTTTTTTGCCATCAATGATTAAGCGTACAAGATCAATTATTCTTGATCGATCTGCTATTCCCAACATGGTTCGAACGGATACTTCGGTTATCTCTTCTCCTAAAACATTAAATGTTGAAATAGCCTGATCTAATATAGATAAAGCATCTCTTACAGAACCCTCTGAAGCTTTTGCAATTAACATTAATGCCTTATCGTTAATTTTTGCTTTTTCTTTCTCGGAAATTCTCTTTAAAAAAGAGAGCATTTCTTCAAGTTTAATTCTTCTGAGATCAAATCTTTGGCATCTTGAAATAATAGTTAGTGGTATTTTTTTAACCTCTGTGGTTGCTAAAATAAATTTAAGATGAGGAGGTGGTTCTTCTAAAGTTTTAAGCAAACCATTAAAAGCTTGCTTTGATAACATATGGACTTCGTCAATAATGAATACTTTATACTTAGCGCTTGTTGGATAATATTTTGCTGAATCAATTAATTCTCTAATATCGTCGATACCTGTTTTAGAAGCAGCATCCATCTCTAAAACATCTATGTGATTTGAATTTGTTATTGCTTCACAATGACAAAAGCCATCGCACTTTTTTTCTAAATTTTCTAAATTTTTACAATTAATAGCTTTGGCAATTATTCTTGCAGTTGTTGTTTTTCCAACACCCCTAATACCTGTTAATAAATAAGCATTAGGAATACGATCCATCTTGATCGCATTTTTTATAATCTGAACCATCACATCTTGACCTATGACTTCATCAAAACTTTGTGGCCGATACTTTAATGATAAACCTTTACGATTATTTTCCATAAAAAACGGGAGACTGAGGACAACCTGAAAAATTATCGTTACGGCTGCTTCTTTTCAGACCTGACCGGATTAGCGTAACCTCCACCTGCCACCAATCTCCCAAAATATTATAACAAGATAATTAAAAAAAAACGACAGCTATAATAATTTTAATATCTAAATGAATTGGCAAAATAAACACCTAAAATATCTAATTTTTCAGTATGTTTTTTTAAAATAGAAAGAGCTTTTTTTACTGCTAAATTTTCAATATGCCCTTCAATATCTAGATAAAAACTTGCCTGCTTAAAAGAATTTCCAGTTGAAAAACTTTCAAGTTTTGTAAGATTAACTTTATTTTCAGCAAATCCTCCTAGTGCCTTGTATAGTGCTGACGGCACGCTTTTTAAGCGAAAAATACAAGAAGTAATATATTTTTTATTTTTTTTATATGTCTTTGGTCTTGCCGAAGCAGACATGATTAAAAATCTTGTCACATTGCCTTTTAAATCTTCAAAATTTTTCTTTAAAATCTTCAATCCGTAAATCTTTGCAGCAAGGGCTGAGGCAATGGCAGACTCTGACTCCATTTGATATTCGGAAATATACTTTGCAGAACCAGCCGTATCAGCAGCAACAATTGGCTGCAGTTTCAATTTATTAATATTCTTTTTGCATTGACCAATTGCTTGCGCATGGCTTCTTACAGTTTTTATTTGTTTAATAGAAACCTCTTTTAATCCCAATAAACAGTGTTCAACTTTTTGAAAGTGTTCACCTTCTATTTTTAACTTTGAAGAAGATAACAAATAATGAATATCCGCAACCCGGCCTGCAATAGAATTCTCTATAGGGATTAATAATTTACTATTCTTTATACTTTTAGTTTTTGCAAAAGCATCTTCGAAAGTTTTACAACATAACATTTCGGGTTTCTTAAAAATTTTGACTGCCGCTAAATGTGAATAAGCGCCCTGTTCTCCTTGTATAATTATTTTATTACCCATTTTTCATAATATTTCTTATTTCTTCTAAATCTTCAATAGTATCTACGCCTAAAGGATAAGAATCTGTCAGTCCTACAATTAAAGAAATATTATTATCCATAGCGCGCATTTGTTCTAGGCTTCTAGCAATTTCATTATTACTTCTTTTTAAAGAAATAAATTTTTTTAATGTTTCATATTGATAGCCATAAATGCCAACATGGTGGTAGTAAAAATTTTTTTGATTAATATCTTTCAATCTAAAAAAATCTAAAGCATTAGAAAAATTATTAATTTGCATTTCTTTTTTAGTTTCAACTTTAACAATATTTTTATTTTCTAAATCATTTTTAGAGTTTAGTTTTGTGGCAAGCGTTGCTATTTCATAAGAATTATTTTTAATAAATTTATCTAACAACTTTATTGCTAAAGGATCAATGTTGGGCATGTCTCCTTGGAGGTTGATTATATTTTTTGGCTTTTTAGAAAAATTATTTTCTATAGCTTCATAAATTCTATCAGTGCCAGTTTTGTGCTCTTTGCTTGTCAAAATACTTTTGCCACCAACCGCTGTTATAATTTTGGCAATCTCCTCGTCTGCAGTTGCAACGTATACATCTCCGACTTTACTTTCTACTGCTCGTTGCCAGCAATGAACGATCATAGGTTTATCGTTAATTAATAATAATGGTTTATTGGGTAATCTAGTTGCTCGCAAATGGCTTGGTATTAAAATAACTGTGTTGTCCATAATTA
>JAAOEI010000363.1_pt1 | contig 17842 bp, 20 predicted proteins | sample 7059261 | NCBI WGS metagenome assembly JAAOEI01 (sample SAMN14008812, study PRJNA610033) | viral metagenome | isolation source: viral particles filtered from seawater | place: China: Hangzhou Bay, Yangshan Deep Water Harbour | collected 2017-10-31
GGTTTCGATATTACGCATTTTCTGTTCTATGAATGCGTCCAAGGTGGCTTTTTTAGCTTCTGGCGTTGCATCAAGGTTTAATAGTGTATCCCTTAAACTGTCACCTTCCGCTTTGGTAAATGCTGCACCAAAAGTATCCCTTAACAACGGGAGAACCTGATTATCAACAATAGAGCGCATTGTTGCCCTTGCTGTGGCGCCTTTAGTGGAGCCGAACCCTAGTTCTTTTGCAACAACATCGATTACCTGTCCTGCTTTTGTGTAAGTAGCCACGTCGGATAATTTTTTTAATTTCTCAGAAACTTCCGCTAATCCTGGCAAAGCAGCTTGTGCTCGCTTAAGGTCGGTAAACGTCTCCCCTTCATCTTTAGCTTTAGCTTCGGCTTTCTTAATCTCTGATCTGATAGCCGGAAGCATTTTAGCCTGGACGCCTAATTTAGCGGCTTCTGTTGCTTTAGCAGACGCGCCTGATTCAGCGGCTTTTTGCCCTACTTTTTCTTTTGCGGTTAATCCTAGATCAGTAACTAACTGAACCTTCCCAACAGGCGTTTCTGGCGCGTCACCAATGGGAGCTAATACACTTTCAACGGAACCTTTGCCGCCAGTTTCCCGCTTAGTGGTCCCGAAATAGAGATTTCCTTCCTCGTCTTTAAATGTTTTTTGTGCGCCGAATTGGATTTTGTTTAATTTCTCCAGTGCGGCTTGCTGATTTTGCGTAGCCAATGCCGCAACAACTGGACGCAAATCAAACTTACCTCGGAAAGCTTCAACATCTAACCCAGCCTGCTCATAAGTATCTAACGCCTGCTCCCATTTCTCCGGTGTATCGGCCCAGATAGCAGCTTTACCCATGTCAGCGAGGGCTTGGCGTCCTTGAGCTTGTTGGCGGCCTTCCAATTCAACGTCCTGGAGTTTTTTATTCTGATCAAAACCTTGTTCTCGGAGGCTCATACCACGTTCAGCAAGGTCTGATTGCTGTTTTTGGCTCGCTAATTGTCTTAACGCGCCTTGCGTTTGGATGTAATGTGATACCGGCTGTGCGTATTCAAGTTCAGCCATTACATGCCTCCCATGGGATCAAAGTTTAACCCTACATCTTGCCCTGCGTAAGGGTTTTGCATTGCGTATTGTGGTTGTGGGGCAGCGTAAGAACCTGTTGGTTGATTGAAGTTACTCATTGCGTACGCCTGAGCACCCTGATTGATTAAGTTAGACACATTATTGCCTTGTTGAATAGCCCTGTTAGCCCCGGCTTGTCCTGCCATCATTTGTAAATTCCCAACATTCCCTGCGGTATTCATCCCCATTTGTCCAATATTCTGCGCCATGCTACCGCCTGCACCAGATAAAGCACCCAGTTGGGCTAATCGACGTTGGAAGTGATCCGAGGCAAGTCTGCCTTCGTCTCGTATCGCTCTACCACTACCTAGTAATCCTTTAGCGGCAGCAGCTTTCTGCATAGCTTGTTGTTCATATTTATACATCGGCGATTCGGCAAGGCTTTGGATGGGTTTTTGTGCATCATGATCAAAGGTAATACCTTCAGGCGCGAAGTCCTGAGACAAACCAGGCAACCCAAGCATTAACGCCTGCTCATTTAACGCACTCAATCCCACTTGTCGCCAAGGGGCCTGAAGCTCGTTCATTCTGTTGAACATCTCTAACTGTGTTCTGGAGGCTGTTTTAGCTGCGCTCTTTGTGGCTCGTTCACCACGTTTAGACGCGCGATCAGATGAGACCGCACCAATAACCGCTGCTCCGCCTATTGCTGCTGCTGTGCCCATCGAATCGCCTCCTGTCGTGTTAATCCCATGTTATATTGATCCGTCATTTTACCATTTTTTAAAATCGATCCTCGACTGATCCCCTCAAGGATAAAACCGAATTTCTTCACATACCCGAAAACATCCTGATATATCACGGGTATAGTCACTTCCATTTTTTCGTTCTCAGTCGCCAGAAATAAATCAATAATATCTCTCCCTGCTGATTCTGAGTATTGCCTGTAACGCTTCAGGATCTGAATATGCGCTTGCAGCGTAAATTTAAATAACTGATGTGTCAGCAAAATACCGATCACCTTTCCGTCTTCTTTGATTTCATACCAGTCAAATCCTTCAACATCAGGGTTAAGGTTCTTTTCTTGACCGTCTTCTGAAATTCTAGGCCATATTTCGTCGTCATACAGAACTTCCTTAACCAATCCAAAATTATACGTTTTAACGATCAAAATAGTTCCACAATATAAAAGCTGACAGTCGCCTCAGCTGAGTTACCACTTTTAGGGGCGATTGTTGCGGTTAATGAGTCGCCGGGTTGAAATATAAAATCAAAGTCGTCATCAGTAACATCTAAAATCTCGTTTCCATCTTTTCCCAATTCGATTGTAAATAAGTATACTCCACCACTAAAAGCGGTTGCCGCTGTATCCTGTTGTATGGTTGAGTTTGAGTCAATCGATGAAAACGAGGACCCCGTCAATACCGCGTTCAGGTAAAACTTAACGCCTACAGGCTTCGTATGATCTGCTGATGCACCAATAAGGAGTATTTTGGACGTAGTTCTATTTAAAGTCCCCTTAAAAACTTCAGTGGACCTAATTGTTGTGATAGGTGTTTCTGCCGCCGTAGCCCCTAAAGTGATCGCCGCGTCAACCCCCCGTCTAGGGCCAATCAACTCCAATACACCTTCCCCGAACGCTGAAACAGATGCAGTGCTCATTGTCAGATTACTAGTATTACTTCCGTTCCTTACTGACCCGCACAAAGGTAGGCTGGGGTTATTCAGTGACGGTGTAGTATTAGCATTAGAGTATTCAATGGTATGCACTCGATGAAACTCCCCGTCATCAGGATCTTCAATAAAAAAATGGATTGCGCCAAACCCAAGGAATTGAAATTTTATTGCAAATACGTTGCCTTTAGTTGGGTCTAATGTAACGCCTGTGATTCCATTGCCGTCAAACTTGTCGGCACCATTCCATGATGCTTGTGCAACCCAGGTATCTACTGCTGTTACCCCTGCTAGGGTTTGCGCAAATGTCCCGACTGCACTTGTCGCAGATGACAGGCTATAAGTGCCGGTTTTTGTCGCGTCCGTCCAACTAGTGAAAACAACCGTATCACCTACAGCAATAGCATCCCACCCATCGCCAACATCTGAGTAATCTGCCGCCGCAATCTCATTACAGGTTGTTGTAATAACCCCGCTTGCGGTCACAGTGACATCTGATTTTGCATCACCGTCCAATGTGATTGTAATGTCCTCGGCATCACTGGAGGCTGTGGTAACTGTCAATGTCCTTATTTCTGGCAAGCCGTCTTTTCTCGACATAACACCAAAGGATGCTCCGTTGTAACCAAAAAAGAAACCCTCACCGTGATCACCAATGCCAATAATCTGCGAAGAATTTGCCACCCCGGGAGTAAATATCGCTGTAAACCTTGAGACAATCCCTTGTCCTGGACGGTAGGTAACTACATCTTTGGTCAAAAAAGTACCTGAAGAATTTGCTGCTGCTCCAGTAGTCATAGTCAGCAAAGAATTAGCAGCACTCACCGTGCCGCTTTGATTGGGTCTACTCTTTATCTTAATCGGCTCAATATAATCATATGGGAATTTTAATTGGATCATTGGGGAAAGCTCAGCCACTGAAAATTCACCAAAAGCTGACTTACTTTCTGGCGGTGGTGTGACTTGAAGCGCTTTATGATCTGTTACCGTTGCGGTGGTATCACCTACCCCTGAAATAACCGATTTTGTCACCGTAGCATCGGCATCGTCTGCGATCGTAAACCCGATAGGGGCGTTGGGTGTTTTAGAAAACCATCCAAAATAAGTATAAAGCTGGAAAGTTGTTTGTGCTCCGCCAGAGTTAACGAACCGGACTCGAAATTGTCTCGGTCCTTTTAATGCGGTATGAAACTCGTGAACTCCTGCGGTGACTGTGAACCCATTAGGGGGGAAAGTCCTGGCATCCGATCCATTGACAGAGAAATCAAAATATAACGTACCGGCCGTATCTGAAAACAAAGAGACTAAAACATCTGGCAAAGCGTTGGTTTCGTAATCGCCGGTAAAGGTAGCACCAGCACCAAGCGCGGTCGCAGTCGAGTTACCCTCCGTTGTACCGGAGACTTGTAACGGGCTTTGAAAGCCCGATAATGGGGTATAACTCATGTGATATACCACTCAGCTTGGGCTAAAGAATAACAAAAAGTGTAGGAGTCATTCTTTAACAACATTTTAAAAAAAGTCCCGCCATCTATAGCGCCTGAAACCGTTACCACACCTCCATGGAAAGTTCGTTTTACAATAACCTTTTCACCATCTTTGGGTGTTGCATTTAACGCAACAGTCAATTCAGCAGTCGCAATAATAACTTGGTCTTTGGTTGTCGTCACATCCCCTGGTGTGATTGTTATAGGGGGCTTTACAAAATTACTCCCGCCACCTGTTTTACTCCAAAGATCGTGCAAAAAACGATGTAATATAGGATTTGTCCAGACTTTAACATTGCCCTGCTCGTCGTAAAATTGGTATCTTGGTTCAAAAGGAAAGGAAGTAGCAGTCATACGCCTACAGTAACCTCTCCAACTGCGCCAATAATATCCCTGTTTACGGGGTCCGAGATAGAAAACTCGAAAGCCTTTGATTTAAACTTGCCTAAATTTCTAAAGTAAACACGGTTGTAATCCCCACCCTGGCCGATAGCGGCCCTGCGTTCTGTACTCCAGGTTCTACCACCGTTTTTGGATGTTCTTAACATGGCTTGGGGATCTTTTCCTTCGCCTGAGACCGTACCAGTACCGGATTGCATTAAAATGTCCAGTTCCTGCATGAACATGGATTTCTGGTCAGCATGAATATAATTAGTTACTCTTTTAGAAACTAAAGGATCTGAACCTTCCACATAAGTATCATCCATCTCCCAGATTGTCCCAGCCTCAAAGTCTCCCACTAAGTGCTTGTTGTAAGCGTAAAAATAAGTATTTGCCCTCCAGCGGTTCTTTAAGTAGGACTCTCGACGATGCCAGGCTTTATTGGGAGGGTAATTAATATTGCACTCCCAGGTTTTTTCGTCCGTTGGGAATGTGATGGTATAAAACCGTTGACCTTTCCAGGTGTAGCTCCAGGCGAATGCATCACTAATCGTATAACCTTTAAATTCTTCCTCAATAGCAGGGTTTGAAATTGCTATCGGCGTATACCCATTAGCTCTATAGACCTTCCTATCATCGCCCAACCAGATAAAAGAATTGTCATTTTTAGCAATTGTATACTTGCCACCAAGACCTCGTTCTATAATCGTTCCCTCCTGTCTGGCAAAAGTGAAATCTATATCGCCGGAGTTATACCAAAATTCTATTGTATTTTCTCCAAATAAGACCAATTGCCGGTGATCAGAAATAACCGCCAACGTATCGTCTGGCGCAGCTTCAGCAGTGGCAAAATCCAAAGAATCATAAGCTGAACCATCATTGATATTGGAGATAAAAAAACGTCCAGTGCCGTTTTCCTCAAAGATAAAATAGCTATCTTGGAAAGTGACTGTAGACGCACCAACAAAATCCACGTCGGTTATCTTGGCTAACGTCGCTGTCGATACGGTATAAACATATCCTACAGACCCATTAACCATAACAACCTGAGTACCATTGTAGGATGTACTCCACCGAGTACCAGTGCTCACACTACCTCTTTCTGTCGCCGTTCCTACTGAGTCTACAGAGTAAAATTTACCCCCGGCAATAACATACAAAACACCACCATAATATCCTCCGCCTTTTATTGGGCCATTAAGACCAGTTACCCAACTTGTTAAGCCTCCAGTGCCTCGTAAAGCGAGCGGTGTTCTTGCGTCGTCACCATCTACCTCAAGGTAATAATTCACGCTCTCTTGTAAGGCAAGCGGCGTATTGGTAGATGCGTAAGCTGGACCGACAAAAGGAATCTGCGCTTGCATTAGTATTCCTCCACCACAAATTGCAATGGTGTGGTTTCTCCGTCCCACAACTCCATATTAAACAAATACTCATCGGCCTGCGCTTTTAGCATCTGCCGCTGGTCCATGGACAAATGTTCTTTTGGAGCGAGCCTTACCGCAAGATTAAAGCTTAATGCTTCAAGCCATTCCGCTGGGAAATAGGGATTATTCGTTGAAGTATCAAAATCCTCGATAGCCTCCCTGTAAGTGAATTTAATGTAATCGTCTACGTTATCAGCGACTGGCCATGTGTAAAAAACACCGGTTGAGATCTGTCTATCGTAATAAGCCTGGATAGTCGGCGCGCTCGTCGTTTTGTTTGGCAGCAGCATGTACTCATTCCTAGACACCAGCCATCCTGGCACCTCATTACCCCCGTCGTGGACGTAGCGGAATTCCTCGATTTCTAAAGGCCGGTTAATCTTTGTGGTGTAAGTGTATACCGTGTTGTCAATTGATGCGGCTCCTGTTATTCCGGTTGTAATGGTCACTTGAGTGCTTGAGTCTACAGTTGCTATTGTATCCCAGTGCAGAGTGCCGTCGTCCAGTTCTATACCGATGTTATCGGATGCGGTCATGCCTGTAGAACTATCTATTCCAATGACCGTGGCACTAGTAACCTCATCAGTCGCCAAAGCAGTCTCAATAAATGATTCCGTAGCGTGAGCGGTTGGGAAGCTATAAGATTGAGCGTCTACCGTGAGAAACAATGTGGCCTCTTTCCTTAGCCAAAGCTTAATCCCCTGAACCTGCCAGGCTTTAACCATCTTATTTAAAGCGCGTAGACCTGATTGAAGTTGAGCATCTTCCATGACCTCATTAGTTTCCAGGACGCCCATATGACCATAAGCATCCTCAACGATCTCATTCGCTGTTAAATTGAAGTCGATTGAACCGCTCGTTGCCATCTATAAGTTATCCACTGTAGCCTCGTTGTCATCAAGAAAGTAATCCGTAGGACGTGGCCTAGAAGGTTTTGCCGCCTGCTGATCCTTCACCGCTTTGATGTAGTCTTGAGGGTGACGTTTTTCAAATGACCTCGACCGTACCACTAGATTATTCCACTGCTTCCGTGCGTTAGTGGATTTCACTTTAAAACCAGTTCGATCACAAATGATATTATGAGCGCCTGGTTGGTAGTAGTTTGCGTTATTCTTTCTCACTTGACTTTAAACTCCAGTCTTAACGTAAAGACATCGTTCGCCGATCCTCCCGCCGTGTTAATCATGATATCCCCAGTACCGTCGCCAACTTGCCCAGTGTCTTGAATAGGGTTATGTCGATAATCCTCTGACCCTGTATCACTCAGAATAGCGATAGTCTCCTCAGGGGATCGATCAAACTTCACGGTTAGTGATGTTAATCCGGTGATATCCCAACTCATATGGCGGATTGAAGTTTTAGTACACTCCGCACCGGCATGCGTCTGTAAATTTGAGATATCCACCGCAATATAGTCGGTTAAGTCTACCGTGGCGTCCGTAATACCGTTTATAATCACTGCGGCATGCCTGACCCTGGAGTTCTCTGCTGTGCCATCCCAGTTTGGTGGGTTAAGCCAGCGTGTTGTAACAGTCCATCCCATTTGTTAAACTCCTTTAAAAACAAAGGCTAACGTTCTTTAGCCGCAAAAATCCAATCTATCGTGAAAGCATCCGCCCCGGTATCTGTACATTCCATTCCGAAAGCTGGACCGACTGCCTGATTAGGTAATAGGTCTCCGCGAGTGGAGTTTGTTACATCCGCCGTACCAGCTTTAGCGCCATCCGCCCACAAATGAACCGTGTCTAGTCCGTCGTAATAAGCTTCCAAAATGGTGTATGTGTCATCAGCTAATGTTTTAACTGTAGTAGTGACCGAGTTGGATCCATCTACTGAGGATTTAAATTGAATAGTTGCTGTATTAGTTGCCGTGAAAGCAGAACTTCGGAAATAAAAAACATCCGTCGGCTCTGAATCCCATGGATCTGCGTTAATCTCGTGCAATCCGACTACGATGGCATTTTGATCAGCATCGGCGGTTTTAAACCGGGTAGACAGCCAGAATTTCTTACCTGCTTCAATTAGAAACGGCTCGTTTGCTGTGGTACCGGCATCACCGGAAAGCATGAAATGATCATGGTCTCCTGCAGCATTGTCGTTGGTAACTACTAATACGCCGCCGTCCTCGTCGCCCATAACTTCAGTAGCAGAACCACCAAGCCCAGCTTCGACCGTGCTGATTAGATACTTTGTCCCGATATAAGGGATGAAGTCGTCAAAGAATGTAATGACTCGAGTAGGGTCCATGGCAACGTAAGTGCCAAAGAAATCGTCTGATCCTCTGTTTGCAACTCCAGAGGCGTATCGTTTTGGTGTAGACATTGTATATCTCCTAGCGTTTTCACGCCTATTCAGGCGCTAGATCAATAATCCAATGTATTCTGTCAGTTGTTCCGTTGTTTTCTACCCAGTGTGGTACGTCTGGGAATACCTCAAATATCTCGCCTTGTGGTATGTGAAAACAGTCGTCTTCATAGCAAAATACGGCCTTTTGGTTTGTTTCTATCGGGATATGAAACCGGCGTCTACCGGGAGTCCATTTATCCACATGTTTCCCACAGCTTTCGCCTGGTCTCAATCTCGACAGTAATTGCTTTACTACATTTCCCTCTATGGGAGGTTCCCAGTGCACCGATACAGTGGTTAATTCTCTGTCCTGCCCTGCGTTCGGTGTTTCAGGAAACGTTATGTCTTTCAGGTTATTCAAAAATAATCCTGCTTATTGCTTCATAGTGAACGTCTAAAGCCTCTGCTGCTGCCGCTCCAGCCTCGATCCCGATATAAGGAATCAAGTCAACATCGTTGGTTAAGGCTGCGGTTTTGGCTGGTACTGAACTCTTACCTACCGCTGTTACCGCCTGACCTCCAGTACTGCCGGAAGTCGAGGTGATATTGTATTGAATACCGTTGACAAAGATCGTTGCTTGGCGATTTGAGTCAATCTCAATTCTCAGGTGGTAAGTGGTGTTAGCCGCGACAGTGATCGGTAAGGCACTGATGTAATCCGTTCCGCCGATGCTGTGTACAAAATGAAGCAAGGTATAATCATCGAATGCTTCTGAGTTCGTGGCATCTGTCTGAAACTTAAAAAACAGTTGGTCCGCATCAGTAGCAATCAATTGGTCATTGGTTAGTTTTAAACCCGCCCAGACTTTCTGGTTATCGATGGCATTGGTTGAAATAATACATTCCCACTTAACCTGGTTTTCTGTACCCCAAGGGATAGCTGTCCAAGCTGTCTGGTTTGAATCAAGATGTGGGGCGATAATCGCCTGATCCTGATCCGCTCCAGCAGTAGTAATAGTAATACCGCCACGAGTCGTATCGAACGTAGCCAGTGCCGTGGTCATGTTGGTACCAAGGACTTCAAAATCCTTGTTAGCAATCTCACGAGCAGTGGTAATTGTAGTATTGGCCGCTGCCGTGGCATCTGCATCAGAAAACGCTGTCAAAATAACCGCATTTAGTGCCGGTTTTTTGGTGAACGTTTCTTCCAGCGTGTACCGTCTGGCATCGTTACCGGTTAACGTGGTGTAGTCAGCATAAACTCCGGCAGGCGCGTTGAATGCGACATGCTTGAATCCGTTGGCTGATTGCACCGGACCTGAAAAGGTGGATTTACTCATTTGTTTCTCCTGTCATGTTTCAGTCTGCTATTGCAGTCAGGAAAGGCGGGAGTTACCCCGCCTTAATATTATGCGCCGGGCGATCCGTACAGCCCACGCCAGTCACCAACTGAAAACGAGTACCGCTCATAAGCTGCGGATTTCGCGTTCTTGGTGTCGAAATCATTGTCTTGATCGAAGGAAATTTCTTCCCGTTGATAAGCAATCATTCCCCTGGGTGCGTTGGTACGAACAAACCAAGCGTCAGTGTCGTTAAAGTAGTGATTTACCTTGATCCCTTCCGGTAGAGAATTAGTCACTTTCAGTACGTTAACGTTGTTATCTGCATTATTGCTCTGAAGTGTTGATTTCAGAATGCGATTTGCTTCAAACCAGTTGTTAGGATGTACGTGAAGTGAACGAGGGATTAAGGAAATCTTCAAACCGCGCGTGTTAACCGCTGTCATAATGTCAGTGATTAAATCCTCTAAAGCGACTTCTGACAAGTCTGATGCAGTGGCTAACTCGTTGGATTGAGTACCGTTAACCGTTACGTGAGCCGTTGAAAGCAGTTCTAGGCCGTCTCCAAAAGTGTAATTGCTGTCAAATGCCCGATTATAGACATTCGCGGCAACGTGCTCCTTGGTTTGACGCATGGAGAATGCATTCGCCTGTGATCTACGCATGGATACCGTTTCGTACAAGTTATCTTTCAATTCCTCGTAAGTCACGATGTAACCAAGTGCGTATGCCACATGAGTGGCTCGGTTGATAGTCCCTTGAGTTTCAGAATCAAAGCTGATTGATCCGGCTTCGTTCTTGACTACGCCAAGTCCAAAACCAGTTACTTCAACATCTTCCTCATAAGCCTTTTCAGACCCAAAGAAATCAAACAGCTCTTTGCACTCAAGAGGGTGCTCGTTGTATTGACGACCCCACCAGGCTGCGATGCCGGGCCACAACGCCTTGGGATGATTCCCTGTTGTAATTACGCCTGCCATGTTAGCCTCCTATATTCCGATTACTGCGTGAGCTTCAGTGTGGTTATTAATCCTCACTATCACTTTCGCATGTGTCAGAGTTGTGTCGTTATCGAAACTGTTTTTAGCCTTCATGATAGTCATCTGGTTAGATGCATCAGCAGCAGGAACATCACTGGTTGTATCCAGTTCCACACCTGACAATCCGGTCACAGTTGAACCTGAATGGGTATAAATAAATACCGCATTTAGGCCAATACTTGCGGCTGGAATAGCGCCATCGGCTTGAATTTCGAATAAGACGGTTGGATCATCGCAAACGTATGCGATGCGTTCGGTTGATGCAGGATTGTACTGCAATGCTAAATTGGTGGGGCTTGCGGCAAAGCCGACAATAACCCCTGTACTTGCGTTAGTATCGCCCGCAGTTGCTTTCTCAATATTAGGACACGTCCCAATCTCGAAAGAGCCAGCACCGGGTGCGGTAACACGAGCGGTATTACTACCTCCCGCTACCCTGATAACAGGGTCGCCGACAAATAGTGCTGTGCCGTAGGTAGATGCTATGTAGTACGGGTTTACTTTCCCGTTCCATGGATTGCCATTCAGGTGTTGAACCGGACGCAATCCAAACGGGGAGTCTACATTAGCCATAGCTAATATCTCCTATAGTTTAAGATTGTGATTATCGGTTTCCGCTGCCTTAGATTGCGTAACCGGTTTAATGCCTGGTGTGCCTAGGGGCTTCCCGCCCGGGGTTTATTTCCTATTTGTACTAATATTAGCAGTTTTTACATAAGAATTCGAATTATCGCCTTGATTAGATTGCAACCCCGTGTTTCGGATCGCTGCCTCTACCTCATCAACGGGTTTTAATTTGGCTTTTTGATCCTCGTCGTACCATTCTTTACGAATTTTCATAGCATAAGCCAACATTGGCTGATTCGTCCCTTCATGCCGTCCAACAATCTCAGATACCCATGTTCCCATATCCTGGTTTAAATCTTCTCCGTCGCCTACCTTGATATCATTTCGTAAAATAGGCTCATAACCGCCCTTGATAGCTTGCTGGATTCTGCCAGGGATATCATTTATCCATCTTGGTACAAACCCTTCCAATTGATCAGCATAAGCCTCAAGTGACAATTTGTGGTGTAAAGCGCCTAACGGGACTCTGCCTCGCTGTGAACGCTCCTTATTAGCTTCCACTCGTGGGTTTTCACGAATATCAATTTCACCTCTTCCGCGCTCTTTCTCCAGGCGATCCACGCCATCGTTTGGAGTACGTTGCACAGTTGATGGTGGTACATCAGAGGTTGGTGATTCTGCGATTTGCTGTAGTTTTTTCTTACTCATAATTTAATCCCACTTGTAATTGGCTAGATATTCGTCCCTTGAACAAAACCCACGTTTTTCGAACCTCTCGGCCTGTTCTTTGGCTTCCTTGGGTAGATCGTTGAAAGTTCGTTTAGTCTTCGGTGTTGCTGATGACCTGTAGCCTCCCTCATCAACCGCTGATGGTAGATCGCGGTTAGGATTGGAGAACTTCTCCGGGCGAGCTTTCTTGACCTCTTCGGCTACTTTGTCGTAAAACGCTTTACCATAAAGGCTTGGATTCACGCTTTTAACGTAAGTTGCCAGGGAATCCGCCAAAGCGGTTAATTCCATGTCAGTATCTATCCAGGGATTTTCTTGCTTGAATTGTTCAAACGTAGGATCTGGCGGCGGTGTGTCTGCTTTCGGTTCAACGCGTTGAGTTTCATAATATTGTTTATCCAGATCTGTCTTTTTACTTTCCAGCGCCTCAAACGTTTGTGTATCGCCATCCTCTACAGCCTGCCGTTGTTTTTCGATAATTTCAGTTCTTGCCTGCTTGTAGCCGTCCTGCTTGGCTTGTTCTATCGACTTTTCGTGAAATTCTTTAAATTCCATGAAAGTCTTCTTCATATCTTTAATTTCATCGTGCAACTTATGGTTGTTAGACTTCAACATACCCATATCTTTTTCGGCGCGTTCCAGATAGGTTTTTGCGTCTACCCATCTATTAGGGTCGCCACGAAACTCATCTAACGGAACATGACCGACCGCTCGGGCTTTTTCCTCAATTTCCTTATCTTGCTCTGATGTATCTAAGTTTTCTGCTTCCATACCTATTCCTCGTTAATAATAAGGGTAATGTCTTTATCATTGCATACTTGGTACTCGATCTTGTCCTTACCTTTAATTTTGTAGCCTGCGTATTGTCTGACCACTACACGATCCCCAGGATTAGGCTTAGGGTCTCCAAAATCATGGAAAGCCTTACCACCTACCGCAATCAGTGTGGCCTTGACTTCAGCCCATTGTTCTTTTTCGGTAGTTTCTTTGGGGAGGACGATACCGCCATCAGTGACTTTTTCGGTTTCATCTTGCTTGATAAGGACTTTATATTCTACAGGCTGCAGACCGGAGGGATTGCCGACCTTGAGTATTGCCTGTGGTGGCATCAATCCAGAACCAACGCCTAATTCTGCTATATTCTCAATATCACTTGCCTCTTCTGTCTTAATTACTGTCATTACTCATTTCCTTTTTGATTTCACGATTAATAATTATCTTTTCCTCATAGCCTGGTACTGGTTGCCAATTATTATCGACGACATAAATATTGACATATTTACCATAAGTTTTAGCCGCGAATTTAGCCGCCAAATCCCACGCCTCTACTTCCGTCTTAATTAATTCTTCATCTTTGTGTTTATCAGGGAAATAATCGGTGATTAGCAGGCCACCGTCTTTTAGCTCACAATGAATCATGAACCCTTTAGGTTTGCTTGGCGTGCTATCTATAATCCGCATAGCATCCTCAAGCTTCACTCTAACTCCTCCTGCATGCCTTTAATCGTCTCAATATCTCCCTGCATCCCGTCAAAATCCAGATTAAGCAGATCCATCAGGGTTTCAGATTGTGCCCTCGCCTCCAGGTTCTGGGAATAACTCGCCTGTATCGAGTCCTTGTTGTATTCCCCCGCCTCCCATAGGAGCCGGTTCCGGTATCGGAGCAGCTTCAGGTAATTCCTGTATTCCTGCGTTACTGGGTGGTTGAGCCATGCTTGAAACTCCTCCTTCGTCACCATTCATTGCCTCCATATGTGCCTTGTAAATGTCTAATTGTACACCTTCCTCGGTTGCCTCTGCATCGGCCAGGTCTTTGATGGCACCTGTCCGGTCTTTAGTAATCTTGGCATCTGCCAGCCTATCCTCACGATCTGCTTTGCGGGATTCAAGCTGTAAGCGCATCTTCTCGTTCTCGGCCTCAGCCAGTGCTAATTGCTGTTCAATTGTCGGGCCTTGCTCCGGTTCTACAAGTAATTCCTCCACACCCTCAATGCTGGCCGCCTCCAGTAGCCTCATCCGTATTTTAAACGGATCAAAATAAGGATCTCCGGCAAACTGCTGAAGGAATTGTGCTCTACCCAGTTTCTGCATGTCTGTCACGACATTAGGATCTGATACCGGGACAAAATCGTGATCGTCTGAGTTGAAGTCCTCCTTATCAACTTCAATATCCAGAACTTTAACGTAGGTAGTGGGTTGTAGGAATGCGTAATCGATTTCACGCAATAATTTAAGTTCCGACTTCAGCGCTCTGTGGATCCGAACATGAATACCGGTGAATACCTTCATGCCCTGTTCTATCAGCGCCAGGGTAGTGGTTGCTGGTGTGTTGGCTGATTGGCTCTCCCCAGTTAGTACGTCTTTGATATTAGCGATTTCCCGGCCTGCTTCGATCAGTAACCCTAATAACTGAAATAATACTGGAGAGGGGCCAGGAAACTGCATCTGGACTATCCCTCTGCGAATGTCGTCACCAGTGGCTGCAACGGGAGTGAATTTACCGATATTCACGTTTAACGGGCCTCGTCCTATCCTTAACCGGTTAGAGATAAAACCAGTGTTAGAATTGGCCAATTTGCCAGCGTCTAAAAGCTGGTTGAGTACAGTATTAACTGATTCGTTGATGGGGTAGAGAAGATCACAAAACCCGATATCGTAGTAAGTCCCAGCAGGATCAGGAATAAACCCGTACTTAACATAGTATTTCTGTGGAGTGATGGCGGCAACTTGTTTTTTATCATTGATCTGAATGTCATCTTTAGTAAATCGTGGCGCAATTCTAACTACCGTAGCGGTTTCGCGATGCACTGTAACGATATAAGGCTCTTTGTAGCCATCTTCATCCAGATCCTCCCATCGGTGCTGCTCTAAGAACTCCTGCCCGGCGTACTCGTCTTGTGTGGCCTCATCGGTTGCTGAGTATTCAAAGTCCTTGTATAACCCTCTGCGGATGCGCTCAACGATATCATTAGGGTAAAGGGTGAATATTTCCGTGGTCCTGGGCGCGTCTTCCAGGGATTTGATGTTAGCGTTTACCACAAAATCGTTAGGAGTGAGTAATTTGGAGGTTTGGCGCTGTTTGTCAAAAGAAAACCAGCGCTTACGAAATAAACAGCCAAAGATTGGCAGCATAATCAATAATCGGTCGGTGTCTTCCTCCCAGCCCGGATCTTCCTCAAGTAGCTGCCAATTCATAAAATCAACCACATTTGTGGCTTTCATCTTCTTGGTACCATCCGGATCTTTGCCGTATACCTGGGATTTGGCCACTGTCCGACCGTTGACAATGGCTGAGTATGACCGGGCATTGAATTGAATTGCCGCAGTAGTCATCAGAGGGAATTTAACGTTGGCTGAGTTGGGGTAAGGTGTGTTCTTGGCTTCAATGGTCTGTTTAGCCAGTTCTACCGCTCTGTCCCATTTCTCTTGGCGTTCGTCCCGGGACGCGAAATCAACCTCGTAATCATGAGTAACCCGCGTGGCTATCTGGTTTAATATATCCTCTTCCAGCTCATCGCATAGATTCGGTGCGCTGATGAGTTTCTCAAGCTTACGGATATCTGATTTTTCGTTGTCCTTGACTGCGTACATTATTTATCCTTGACCGATTCTACTGCTTCTTTAGTAATGTAAGCCCCAGCGCAATAGGTCTTATGTGTAAGCTCTGAGAAATGAGGCCTTCTTTTTAATTTTGTACGATAAAGAAACTCCCGCATATAATACCGCCAGTATTTGCTTTTAGCTTTCATCATCATCTCTTTCAGCTTCTGGTAATTTATTCATTTTATCCCCAAATATATTAAATATTGAACAGCCGCCAGCCAAGTCAGAAAAAACACTATCTTTAACCCAGGTGATAGATGCTTATCCTCCCATTCTGCGATAGATTCATTGGTGTATTCAATTTTAGCTCTAATGTTCATGTCTAATATCCTGTGACCGTGCTTACCTGGTCTGAGTAATCATCGTCGTATTCCTCTTCTGCCTGGTACTCTAGTGCCTCACCGGTGACTACTGATAATACTAAATATTGTAGCGCATCATGAGGGTGTGAGTATTTGTTTTTCTTAGGTGTTTCCTTGTATCGCTCACTACCAGACACCTGGACTTTCTCGTAACAATACCCACCGTTAAAACCTTTTATCAATAATTTGCACCGAGGATGGATAAGTATAGCTGGATAACCGTCAATAAGCCGTGTTAGAAAACCGCTGACAGCACCGGTACGGGCTTCCAGGGCATTTGTATGAGCTGGGTAGGTGATGATACCAACTCCACCAGACATCGGATCTCTGGGGTTGTAATCGTCTGACAGGACTTCTAAGCAAGTTTTCTCATCGGTTTGAGCGCCTTGACTCCCGGCGGGATCTCCTGCTGAATGGCCTATGAAATAACCAGGGTATTCTTTCTGTAATAATGGTCGAATAACGTTAATACCGAATTGTTTAATTCCTGCGCGTTCTGCCAGGATAGTATGATGGATAAGTAACTGACCTGATGGGGATATTTGTCCGATTATGCACGCTGGAGTCAGACCAAAATCCCATCCTAACAGTAGTGGCGCTTTAATCGGGTGAATGTCGGCTACATGGATTTGTGAGTTAAAATCCTCGTAAACGGCCTTCCCATCGAATAATGAGCCGTAATTATTGGCTAGGTTGGTGTTTATCCAGTCGTAGGACTTGCCCTGCATTCCTTTGATGTAATATTGTTCACCTTCAGGGAGGTTGCCGACATTCTCGGCCACAGGATTAATTTCCCATTTGTCTTTAATTCTAACCACGCCACCAGGCTGCCTATGGAATGTCCAATCCTCCAGGGCCTCCTCTTCAGCAGCTTTGTAATACCATGAATCATCATCAGGTGCGTTTGTATCTCCAAGCATACCGTGCCAGTCACATTTCACGCCGCCGGCGGCCTTAGTTGGGTATCGACCGTGGCGTAGATCGGCCATATCAACCACGGACTTGGGGAGTTCCTTACATTCGTTCAGCCAGAAGCCTGTAGCCTGGGCACCACGGAGCTTTTTGACGTGTTCGTCACGGTCCATAGCCAGGAAGATAATCTCTGATTTAACCGATGTACCGTCTTCCAGGTCAAAGTAAATCTTCTGGTGGGGAGGTTCTTTCGATCCTTGAGTAAATCGGCCTAAATCCTCAAAGACTTCCAACCAGTCCTTAACCGTAGTGGTCATCAGGTCGGGGTAGGTGTTCCGGATAGCGTACCAGCGGGATGGCCGAATGTCCTCAGCGTTGGGGGATTGCTCTGTCATGAGCTTCAGGATCTTTAAGATGGTTTGGATGGTCTTCCCTGACCCTAACGGTCCCATAATAAAACTACAGCGGTCACGGTCTTGATAATATTCCTCAAGCACTCGGCCTTGAGGTTTGATTCTAATCTCCAGATCCACTGAAGTCCCTTAGCTTGAGTTTTGTTTTTACTTCTACCTCGGATTTTTCAACTAAACCTAAATCTCTGGCTATGATATTAGGGTTTAATATACCTGCAGCAGCTCCGGCAAATTTCTGATCGTATATTATTTGTTCTACCCAATTAATGACTCCGATAAAATCTTCTCTTTGTTTGTAATTTAACCAAGTATCATGACTGATACCCAAGAAAGTGCACAATCCTTGTATGGTCATTGGGCGCATTTTATTCACTTCTACGCGTCCTTTTTCGCCAACCTCACCTTGAAAAGCGAATACCTTTTCTTCTTTAAGTGGATTGTCTTCTACCCATTCAAAATAATCCAAACAGCCTTCCTCCAGCATTTGGGATGAGGTGTATTTAGGGTTGCGGCCATGCCTTGACCTTGCTTCCCAAAATTTATTTCCTTCAGGTGCTGGCAT
>JAAOEI010000364.1_pt1 | contig 17840 bp, 22 predicted proteins | sample 7059261 | NCBI WGS metagenome assembly JAAOEI01 (sample SAMN14008812, study PRJNA610033) | viral metagenome | isolation source: viral particles filtered from seawater | place: China: Hangzhou Bay, Yangshan Deep Water Harbour | collected 2017-10-31
CCCACCAAGCCGACCGGCTTGCAGAGGCCGAACTCGGCGGCGCACTCGCCCTGGTGTTGGTCGAGTTCGAGCGCGCCTCGGGCGTCGAGCGGTACGCCGCACCGTGGTCTGCCGTGGTCGCCGCTGCCACCACCCCGCGCGGCGGTCGCCATCGCTCCGTGGGGCCCGTCGAACTCGCTGCGTGGCGCGTCACGACCGCGTGCTACCTCGCACCGTGGGTGACGCGCGCGCACACCCGCTCCGATCAAATAACCCACACAACACACACAACCCACACAAAGTATATAAATCAGGAGGTTCGGAGCATGGAGGAGCGCACGGACTGCACCTGCCTCCGAGGGCTCGACGCGGCCCCCACCGCCCCCGCAGCGCCCCCGCGCGGCACCGGACGGGCCCATACCAGTCCCGACCCCGCGGAGGGCACGGACGGCCCCGTCCTGGCCCTCTGCGGGCACACTGCGCGGCGCGCCGACCTCCGTCGCGGGCTGTGCCGCACCTGCTACCGCAAGCTCTGGGAGCACGACTGCCTGCCCCCTCGCGGCAGTCGCTGGGACGGCTACGACGCCCTGGCTGCGTGGGCCCGCGGTCTGCCGGCCGAGACCCGCGCCCGCATCCTCGCGGCGCTGGCGGAGGCATCGTGAGCGCACGCCAGAAACCACCAATCCCGCCGACCCATGCCCGGCCCGACGCCGCGCTGAAGCCTGGGGGGCCCGACCGCAGGGCCGAGGCCATGGCCCTCCTGGCCGAGGGCCACCAGCTCTCGTCGGTGGCCCGCACGCTGGGGTTGCCTCGCACCACGGTGCGCGACTGGCGCGACAGCCCTGCTGGGCGAAAGGAGCTCGACGAGGCCCGCAAGCGCCGCGCGGAGACCCTGGCCGACGCTCGCGAGGCCGCGCTGCGCATCCTGCGGGACGGCGCCGTGCTGGCGGCGCAGCGGCTGGTGGACCGGGCGTCGAGCGCCGTGCCTTTCGAGGCCGTCAACGCCGCGGAGGCCATCCTCTCGCGCGTCGGGGTGCCCAGGTCGACAAAGGTGGAGGCGACGGTGGAGCCCGGCGTGGACCTGTCCAAGCTCAGCGACGACGAGATCGCCACCCTCGAAGCCCTCCACGCGAAGGCCCGCGCATGACCCTCGCCGCGGCCCTGCCCAGCACCGCCGACCTCGATCGCGAGATGGTTCGCAGGCGCGGTCTCAGGGAGTTCGTGCGGCGCGCGTGGTCGCAGGTCGAACCCGCGCGGCTCGTGTGGGGGTGGCACCTGGACGCGGTGTGCGAACACCTCGAGGCCGTCGTGCGGGACGAGATCACCGCCCTGGTGGTGAACATCCCGCCCGGGTGCTCGAAGTCCTTGACCGTCTCGACGCTCTTCCCGGCCTGGGCATGGATCGACCGGCCCGACTGGCGATGGATCGCGGCGTCGTACGCGGGCGACGTGGCGTACCGCGACGCGCGGCGCCAGCGCGAGCTGGTGGCCTCGGACTGGTGGCGCGAGCGATGGCCGCGCGTGGGTATCCCCTCGGGGGCTTCGGCGTCGACCGCGGTGGGGTTCTTCAGCAACACCCGCGGGGGCAGCCGGTTCACCACCACCACCAGGGGCAGCGTCACCGGGCAGCACGCCGACTGCCACATCATCGACGACCCCCACGACCCGCACGGCGTCGCGTCGTCCGCCGAGCTCGAAGCCACGCTCGCGTGGTGGCGCGAGACGATGCCCACCCGCTTCCGCGACCCCCAGCACCCGCGGCGCATCCTCGTGATGCAGCGGCTGCACGAGCGCGACCTCACCGCCGAGCTCGTTCGCGAGGGCGCGACGGTGCTGTGTCTGCCGATGCGGTACGAGTCCAAGCACCCGCTGCGGTGGCACCGCGACCCCCGCACCGAGGAGGGGCAGCTCCTGGTGCCGGAGCGGTACACCCCCGAGGCCATGCAGCGCCTGGAGACGCGCCTGGGCCCGCGCGCGACGGCGGCGCAACTCCAGCAGCGCCCGGCGCCGGCAGAGGGCGCGATCTTCAAGGCCGAGTGGCTGACGAGGCGGTGGACGGAGCTTCCGCCCGGCGGCGCCTTCGCCCTGAGCGTCGACGCAGCCTTCAAGGGCGCGGCCGACTCCGACCCCGTGGCCATCCAGTGCTGGTACACGGTGGGCGCAGAGCACTACCTCGTCGACCAGCTCTGCGGGCCGATGACCTTCACGGCCACGCTCGCAGCCATCGAGACCATGCTCGCGCGCTGGCCTCAGTGCCGCAGGGTGCTCGTCGAGGACAAGGCCAACGGCCCCGCCATCCTCGACGTGCTCCGCGCCAAGGTGACCGGCCTCGTCGCCGTCACCCCCGAGGGCGGCAAGATCGCCCGCGCGTCGGCCGTCGAGCCCATCTTCGCCGCGGGGCAGGTGGTGCTCCCACACGAGACCGACGCCCGGTACCCCGACCGGCGCCGCGGCGCGCCCTGGGTGACGGCGTACGTGCACGAGCTCCTGACCTTTCCCGCGGGCGCCCACGACGACCAGGTGGACGCGACGACTCAGTACCTCATCACCGCCCGCGACTCCGCGGCGCGCCTCAAGGCCGCAATGTCGGCCGTCTTTGGAGCGAAACCATGAGCATCATCGGAAGCCTGCGCGTCGCCATGCGGCGCATGGACGGGTGGATCAACCAATACACGGGGGTGGGCGGCTCGAAGCGCACCGCGCACACGGTCAACCGCACCGCGCGGCTGGCAGAAGAGGTGATCGAGGAGCTTTACGCGAGCGATGGCCTCGCAGCGCGCGCCATCGACGCGGTGCCCAAGGACGCCATGCGCGGCGGCCTCATCGTCAAGACCGGCAACCCCGAGGTGGACACCGCCGTGCGCGGCATCCTCGACGCGCTGGGAGTCGAGGAGGCCCTGGCGGGGGCGTGGACCTGGGGGAGGGCGTTCGGTGGCGGCGCCGTGGTGCTGGGAGCGGACGACGGCCTGGACCCGTCGGAGCCGCTGGACCTCGGGCGCGTGCAGCGGCTCGCCTGGGTTTACGACGTCGACAAGCGCGACCTCACGCCGCAGTCGTGGGAGACCAACCCGGCTTCGCCGCGCTTCGGCAGGCCCAACGTCTACATGCTCACCCGCAACGGCCAGGGTGGCGCGCACAGCACGGTGATGGTCCACGCCTCGCGGCTGGTGATCTTCCGCGGCGCCCGCACGACCCGGCGCCGCGCCTTGGAGGACCACGGGTGGGGGGACAGCGTGCTGCAGCGCGTGTACGAAGACCTGCGGCAGGCCCGCGGCGGCTACGCGGCGGTGGCTACGCTTCTGCAGGACGCCTCCCAGGGGGTGTTCGCCATCAAGGACCTCTACGCGCTCATGGCCCAAGACGACGGCGCGAAGACCTTTGAGCAGCGCATGGAGCTGATGGACATGAGCCGCGGGGTGGCGCGCGCCATCCTCATCGACGCCGAGGCGGAGCGGTTCGAGCGCGTCGAGACGGGCGCCCTCACGGGACTGCCCGACATCCTCGACCGCTTCGTCCAGATGGTCTCCGCGGGCACGGAGATCCCCGTCACGCGGCTGATGGGCACGAGCCCCGCGGGCCTCAACGCCACGGGCGAGTCGGACGTGCGCGGCTGGTACGACGTCGTCGCCGCAGAGCAGCGGAGCACCCTCAAGCCCCGCGCGGAGTACATCGTGCGCGCCATCCTGCGGTCGAAGGCGGGCCCCACGGGCGGCGTCGAGCCAGAGGGGTGGAGCGTCGACTTCCCGCCCCTGTGGCAGCCGACGCCCACGGAGGAGGCCGACCTCCGCGCGAAGGTCGCCGCCACCGACGCGGTGTACGTCACGCAGGGCGTGCTCACCCCCGAGGAGGTGGCCCTCAACCGCTTCCGGCCCGAAGGGTGGTCACCTGAGACCACCATCGACCTGGTCGCGCGCCGCGCCGCCCTGGAGGCCGACGCGTCGCCTACGGCCGGGGGCGACGCACCCGGCGCCGACCACGCCGACGGCATCGCCGCGGTGATCGCCCGGGTGGCCGCGAGGGAGATCCCGCGCGACGCAGGGGTGGCGGTGATCGCCGAGAGCTTCGGCCTCAGCCCCGAGGCCGCCGACCGGGCGATGGGAGAGGCCGGCAAGACCTTCTTCACCGCACCCGAGGCGACCCACGCCGCCGAGATGGACGCGATGCGCGCTGAGGTCGCCAAGGCCCAGGCGTCACTGCGGGGGCACCAGGCCTACACGGCGCGGGTCGTGAAGGCTGCGAAGGAGGGCGGGTTGGAACTCGGGGCGTTCACCTCGCAGGCGCCGACCGCGGTGGCCACGAGCATCCTGCACCTGATGACCCGGGCGCTGTCGTCGCTGTGACCCCCGAGGCCCCGTGAAGCCCACCGCCGCGCTCCTGGCCGACCGGCGCCGCATCCGCGAGGCCGCCCAGGCCCGCCGTCGTCCGGCGCAGGTGCCCCCTGCGGCGGTGCCTCGCGCGGCGATGGCCGCCTACGCCCAGGTCGTGCGGCGGGTGCTCGCGGCCCTCGACGACGTCGCCGCGCAGACCAACACCCTGAGCCGTGAGCAGTGGCAGATGCAGGCGCGCGCCGCCCTCGGCATCGACCTCCAGGCCGACCCTGACGTGCGCCCGATGCTCACCGACTTCCGCGACCAGGGGGTGGCGCTCATCCGCTCCCTCGGCCGCGAGAAGATCGCCCGCGTGCGCTCGATCCTCGACGACTCCGCAGGTGACCGCGTCGAGGACATCGCCGCACGCATCCGCGAGGAGACGCAGGCCACCCCGGCCCGCGCGCAGCTCATCGCCCGCGACCAGGTGCTCAAGCTCAACAACGCGGTCACCCAGGCCCGCCACGTCGCCGCAGGCGTCACGGAGTACATCTGGCGCACGAGCCGCGACGAGCGGGTGCGGTCGCGCCACAAGGAGCTGGAGGGCACGACGCAGGCCTACGCCTCCCCGCCCATCGTCGACCGCCGCACCGGGCGCCGCGCCCACCCCGGCGGGGACTACCAGTGCCGCTGCACCGCGGAGCCCATCCTCCCCCGCTTCGAGTAACCGTCCGGGTCAGTGTCACACCGCAGGCTAGCCCTGCGCGCCATACGCCCCGCACGCTCAGGCCGTGGCGCGTGTACACCGCACCGACTTCGCAGGCACCGTACGGGGCGTTTCGCAGACGCCGACGGGTGGCCTGCGCGTGCCCGCGGCGGTGACCCGCACGGGGGTGCTGCGGTACCGCGACGGGACCGGGCGCGAGTGGGGCGAGTATCGCCCGCCCGAGGAGGTCTTCGCCGCCGACTCGCTGGCGACCCTGCGCGCCGCGCCGGTCACCGACGGCCACCCCTCGGAGATGGTCCGCGCCGACTCCTGGACCGCGCTGGCCCGCGGCCACGTCGACGGCGCCCCCGTGCGCGAGGGCTCGCTGGTGGTGGTCGACCTCGCCGTGCAGGACGCCGCGCTGGCGGGCCTCGTCGAGTCCGGCGAGCGCCGCGAAGTGTCGTGCGGGTACGACTGCGACGTGGATCCGACGCCGGGCGTGACGCCCGAGGGCGAGCGGTACGACGCTGTCCAGCGGGCCATCCGATACAACCACGTCGCGCTCGGGCCGCGCGGGTGGGGCCGCGCCGGCGCCCAGGTCTCGCTGCGCATGGACGGCGCAGCCGTAGAGGTGCCTCCGGGCGCCGGGAGCAATGCCGTGAAGCGTACGCTGAAGATCAAGGGGCGGGACTACCGCCTCGACGGGGACACCCCCGACGAAGAGAAGAAGATGCTCGACGAGGCCCAGGCCGCCGTCGAGGAGGTCGAGAAGAAGGACAGCCCCGACATGGACGCGAAGCTGGAAGGCCTCCAGAGCGCCCTCACGTCGGCGCTGACGGAGCTCGCCACGCTGCGTGCCGAGATGGCCGCCGCGAAGGCCGCGACGCCCGTGGTGACCGAAGAGGACGTGCCGGAGCAGGTGCTCGACGCGGCCCTGTCGAAGCGCCTCGCGTTCCGCGCCGACGCCGCCAAGGTGCTCGGCGCCGATTTCGACTTCACCGGCAAGTCCGTCGCCGACGTGCGGGCCGCCGTGGTCACCAAGGTGCTCCCCTCGATGCGCCTGGACGGCCTCGGCGCTGACGTCGTCGAGGGCATGTACCGCGCCTGCGTTGCGGGCGCCGTCGCGCGCACCGACGGCCTGGCGAAGCTCGGCCCCGCCGCGGGTGCCACGCAGACGGCCAGCACTGAGGCTGGCCCCGAGACCCTGGCGCGCCGCACTGAGGACGCCTGGAAGACCCACACCCCCGCCGCGAAGGCCTGAGGACGAGCCATGACCGTACAGACCACCTACAGCCAGAACCCCGCCGCGGGCTACGCCGGGCAGCTCGCCGACGGGCACCCGGCGGACATCAAGACCGCCATCGCCGAGGTCGCCATCGCCGCGGGCATCCCTGCGATGCACGGCGCCACGACCCGCGCGGAGTGCCGCCCCCCGTACACCCCCGACACCGCCGACGTGGACGCCATCCTCGCCACCGGCGGCGCTTCGGCCGCCACGGCGCAGACCCTCTCCGGCTCCAGCCTCGACGGCGTCGTGGGCGTGGGCGAGCTCGTGCCCCCGCGCCCCATCACCCTGGTGCTGTCCAACAACGCGGACTGGGACCTCACGACGGCGCTCATCACGGGTGTGGACGAGGACGGCGCGACCGTGGTCGAGCCCGTGGTCATCCCCAACGCGGGCAACGCCACGGTGCAGACCCAGCGCAGCTTCCGCAAGGTCACCAGCATCTACATCCCCGCGCAGAGCGGCACCGGCGGCACGTTCACCGCGGGCTTTGCCGCGGGCGTTGGCGCCATCGACCACCTCGTGCACGGCGTGGCCATGTACGACGCCGGGCGCGAGCCTGAGGCGTACCCGATCGACTACGCGGTGCCCTGCGTCAAGCGCGGCCGCGTGTTCGTGACGAGCGAGACCTCCTACACCGACGGCGACCCCGTCTACGTGCGCATGGTGGCGGGCGGCGGCGAGACCGCGGGCCACGTCCGCGCGACGCCCGACTCCACCGACTGCGGCCTCCTGCGCCGCGCCCGCTTCGTCGGGACCGGCTCTGCCGGCCTCGCCGTCATCGACCTGAACCCCTGAGGCATACCACCATGGGCTACCGTTACGACCAGTACCACGCCGCGGTGACGAGCCTCGGCAACGCCACCGGGCAGCGCTTCGACGCCAACGAGACCGCGGCCTTCGCGCGCCAGCTCGAAGACATCGACTCCGAGCTCTACAAGGTCCAGTACCCGGAGCTGAAGGGCGACAAGATCCTCCCGATCCGCACCGCCATCGACCCGGGTGCTGAGGAGTACACCTACCGCGTCATGGACAAGGCGGGCCTCGCGCGGGTCATCGCCAACTACGCGGAGGACCTGCCCCGCGTGGACGTGCAGGGCAAGGAGGTCACGACCAAGCTCTTCGGTCTGGGCGCGTCCTTCGGCTACTCGACGCAGGACCTCCGCCGGTCGCGGATGCTCTCCGTGGCCCTCGACGCGGAGCGCGCCCTGGCGGCCCGCGAGGCCATCGCGCGCAAGCACGACGAGATCCTGGCGCACGGTGACTCCACCGTCGGCGCAAAGGGCTTCTACAACCTCACCGGCGTGGACCTCGTGTCCGTCGGCGTGACCGGGACGTGGTCGACCGCCAGCGGCGACCAGATCGTCAACGACCTGCTCCTCATGGAGCGGGACATCATCGAGGACAGCAACGGCGTCGAGATCCCGGACACGGTGATCCTCTCGCCGGGGCAGTACGCGCTGGCCTCGACCAAGCGCATGAGCAACACCGAGACCACGGCGCTCGAGTTCTTTCTGAAGAAGAGCGTGGGCGTGAAGGCCGCCGACCACTGGCACCGCGGCTCGCTCGCGGACGCTGGCGGCACGGGCCCGCGCATCGTGATGTTCAAGCGCGACCGCACCCGGGTGGAGGGCCTCCAGCCCTTGCCCTTCGCGACGATGCCCCCGCAGCAGGTGGGCCTCGGCTTCACCGTCGCCTGCGACGGCCGCGCGGGTGGCGTGATTACGCGCTATCCGAAGTCCATGCGCTACATGGACGGGTGCTGACATGCGGATGCGCGTCGCACACACGGCCTGCATCGACGGCGTCCAGCCGGGCGACGTCGGCGAGTGGGACGACGCGCACCCGTCCGTCCGCATCTGGCTGCGCGCGGGCCTCCTCGTGCCCGTGCCTGCCCCCGCCCCGGTCACCCCGTTGCCTGCGCAGCCCGCCAGGGCGCGTCGGAAGGGGTGACCCGTGGCGACCACTTACGCCGGATTCATCGTCGAGCGGCCGGAGTTCGCGGCCGTGCCCGAGGCGCAGATCACCGCGGCGATCACGTCGGCCACGCGGCGCTGCAACGCGGCGCACTTCGGCGCGGACCTCGACGACGCGGTGTCGCTCTACGCGGCACACCTCCTGTCCCTCGGCCCGTTCGGCAAGCCCGCGCGCAAGGCCGACGACGGAGTGAGTTCGTACCTCATCGAGTGGAAGCGGCTCGCGCATGCGCGCGCTGGTGGCCCGAGGACGGTGGGCGCATGACGGTCCGCGTCACCGACCGCGGCGCCGCCGCGCTCCTCTCCCGTGCCCGCGAACTCACCGCAGGACTGCGGGTCCGCGTCGGGGTGCTCGACAACGGTGCGAAGCGCGAGGCGCCTGTGCGCGGCGCGCGGTCGAAGAAGGCCCGCGTCCGCGCGAAGGCTGCGAGCCGCGCCCGCGCCCAGCGGCTGAGCCTCCTCGAGGTCGCCGTGGTGCACGAGTTCGGCGCCGGGCCCGTGCCTCAGCGGTCGTTCATCCGCGCGACCATCGACGAGCGCCGCGCCGACATCGAGGCCGAGATGGCCAACCTCGCCCGCGGCGTGGTGTCGGGCAAGCTCGACGGCCGCGCCGCCCTCGACCTCTTGGGGCAGAAGGTGGCCGGGTGGTGTCAGGCGCGCATCGCCGCCGGCATCGCCCCGCCGCTCAAGCCCGCCACCATCCGCCGCAAGGGCTCCTCGACGCCCCTGGTAGACACCGGGCAGCTGCGCAGCGCCATCACCTGGCGCGTGGAGGGGTGATGGACCTCGCCACGATCGCCCCGGCCCTGTCCGCCCTTGTCGCCCGCGCGACCGGCATCACCCCCGCGCTCGTGCAGTGGGAGAACGAGCCGCGCCGCCAGCACACGGGCTCCCTCGCGCTCCTGTCCTGGGTGTCGGAGGCCTCCATCGGTCACGACGACACCACCTGGGCCTACACCGACGTCGGCGAGGGCGACCCGCTCACCGAGATGACGCCCACGACGCGCCAGCGGGTGCGCGCGGTGCTCCAGGTCGACGTGGAGGTCCACGACCAGCGGCCCGGGGTCAACGCCAGCGCCATTGCGCAGCGCATCCCTGCACGCATGCGCGCGCCGTCGTTCGTGGCCGAGGTCGCCGCGATGGGCCTCGGCCTCGCCGACGTCAGCGACGTGCGACGCGCGGACTACGACGTCGACGGGCGATTCGTCTCGCGCGCCCTGGTCGAGATCACCTTCAACGCCCACACGACCTTCGTCGACACGGACGGCCGCAACGCCGCCATCGCCCAGGTCGAGGTCGACGCGACCGTGCTTTCCGCAGGGGGCGTCGAGCTCCCTGCCACCCTTGCTGGAGACACCATCGATGGCCCTGAGTGACATTGTCGACGCGGACATCACCCGCGTATCCGCCGCCGTGACGCAGCAGGGTTTCAGTACCCCGCTCATCCTCGCCTACCACACGCGGCAGGTCTCCGACCGGGTGCGGTCGTACACCTCGCTCGACGAGATGACCGTCGTCGGGTACACGCCCGACGACGTCGCGTACAAGCTGGCGCAGATCCTCTGGTCGCAGCCCTCGCCCCCCGCCACGGTCAAGGTCGGGCGCCGCGCCAACGCCTTTACGCCCTCGATCCGGCTCACCCCGACGGCGGTCAACGAGACCATCTACACCGTCGAGATCGACGGGCAGACGGCCACGTACACGAGCGACGCCTCTGCCTCCGTGGCCGAGATCGTGGCAGGGCTCGTCGCGGCCATCAACGCACTCGGCGACGTCGACGCGATCGTGGCCACGGGCGCCAGCTCCGGGAGCCTCCAGACCCTCTCCGGCGCCTCGCTGGACGGCGTGCTGGGGTACCGGCCCCTGTCGCCCTCGCGGCGCCTTCAGCTGGTGCTGTCGAGCCACGCGGACTGGGACGAGACCACGGCAACGGTCACCGGCAAGGACGCGGGCGGCAACACCATCACCGAGACCTTCGCCATCCCCAACGGAGGCAACAGCACGGTCACCGGCACGAAGCTCTTCGCGCGCGTCACGTCCATCGCGATCCCTGCGCAGTCGGGTACGGGCGGCACCTTCACCCTGGGCACCCGCGCGCCGATGACGGCGACCGACGATACCACGCACGTCACCCTCGCTGGCGTCGCAGGGTACGCGCCCACGCTGCGGGTCACGGCCGGCACCGTCGACATCGACGACCGCACCGCGGACCCCGGCCTCGCCGCAGACCTCACGGCGGTGCGCGCTGAGGATGACGACTGGTACGCGCTCCTCCTCGACTCCAACAGCCGCGCCGAGATCCTGGCTGCGGCGGCCATCGTGGAGTCGCTGGACCCGCGCAAGGCCCTCTTCGCGCAGACATCGGACACCGACTGCCTCGACGCCGACAGCATCACCGACGTGATGTACTCCGCGGCCGACCTCGACCGCTTCCGCACGGCGATCCTCTACCACCCGACCATCGGCGCGGGCGCCGCGGCGGCCTACGTCGGCAACGCCCTCGGGTACGACCCGGGCACGGTGACGTGGAAGTTTCGCGAGCTCGTCGGGCTCACGAGCTACACGCTCACCAGCGCGCAGCGCGCGGCGGTGCTCGCCAAGGCCGGCAACCTCATCGAGACGGTGGCCGGGCGCTCGATCACCTGCGACGGCAAGGTATCCGGGGGCGAGTGGATCGACGTGATCCACGGGCTCGATTGGATTCGCGCGCGCATGGCCGAGCGCGTCTTCGGCGTCTTCGTGGCGCAGCCCGCGGGCAAGGTGCCCTTCAGCGACAAGGGCATCGCCCTCCTGCACACCGAGGTGCGCGCGCAGCTCCAGGAGGCCCAGGACCGCGACGTGCTCGACGCGGGCTGGACGACCAGCGTCCCGCGGGCTGCGGCCCTGTCCAGCGCGCAGCGGCAGTCTCGCGTGCTCCCCAGCGTCACCTGGGCCGGACGCGTCACCGGCGCCATCCACGCAGTCAACATCCGCGGCCGCGTGGCGGCCTGAGGTAGGACCATGAGCGAAGCCACGAAGCGATACAGCCCCGGCGAGGTCACCCTGTCCTTCGCCGGGCAGGACCTGTCCAACGGCACGGCCGACGGGGACTTCTTCACCTGCGAGCCCGCGTCGGAGTCCCACATGTCGAAGGTCGGCGCCGACGGCTCCGTGGCCTTCGCCGTGAGCCTCGACCGTCGCGCCAACGCCAAGGTCGTGACGCTCCAGACGAGCGCCACCAACGGCATCCTCGGCGCGCTGCACGCGACGGGCGCCGTGGGCCCCTTCGAGATGCGCGACCTCAACGGCTCGCTCGTCGTGGCCGCCACGAAGGCCAAGATCAAGAAGCTCCCCGCGGTCGCCCGGGGCAAGGAGATCGGGCAGCTCGAGTGGGAGATCGAGCTTTTTGACGCGGTCTGGGCGCACGCCACGGCGGGGGCGGTCTGATGCGCGAGCCCGAAGTCCGGGACGTGGGCCCGCACACCTACGAGATCCGCCCGCTCAACACCTCGGTGATGGTGCGGACGGCCGCGAAGCTCGCGAAGCTCCTCGGGCCGCTCGCGGCCATGCTGGACAAGCCGTCGCAGCTGGTGGAGATGGCCAACATCGGGCAGGTGCTCGCGCAGCTGGTGGAGCACCTGGACAGCCCCGACGTGCTCGCGGTGATGAACACCTTTGCGGAGCACACCACCGTGCTGGTCGAGAACTGCAAGGTGCCCCTCGGAGGCAAAAACGGATGCTTCGAGGTCCACTTCCAGGGCGACCCCGTGGGCCTCGTGAAGTGGCTCGGGGCGGCGCTGGAGGTCAGCTTCGGCCCTTTGGCCGAATGGCTGCGGGCCCAGGCTCCGGCCGCGGCCGCGGCGTCGCGGTAGACGTGCCCCCCTGGGCGGTCGAGCGCATCCCCTGGGTGGTGCATCGGGTCGCCACGGCGGGGCGCTACACGGACTCGCTGCACACGATCCTCACGGAATGGAGCCTCGCTGACGTGTACGCCGCAAACGCCGTGATCGACGCCCTCGCGGCAGCAGAGGAGGCCCACCGTGGCAGCTGAGGCCCTGCGCAGTGTCTTCGCCGACTTCGGCTTCGCCATCGACGCGGGCCAGCTCGACGCGCTCAACGACAAGGTCGACGCTGCCGCATCCGACGCTGGCGCCCTCGCCGACGCCGTGCGCGAGGCTGCGGTTGTCGTCGACGCGGAGTACGAGAAGGAGGCGAAGGCCGCCGAGGCCGCCGCGTCGAAGACCGCCGCCGCGTCGAAGGCGATGGTGGACGCAGCGCGCGAGTGGGCGGCGCAGCGCTGGGGCGTCGACATCGACACGAAGTTCGTCGAGCAAGGGTCGAAGCGCGTCACCGACTCGCTCTCCCAGGTCAAGGCGACCGCCGAGACCGCCCTGGGGCAGAGGCTCTTCGCGCAGGTGACGCGCCTCTCGCCGGCCTTCGCCGGGCTCGCACAGCGGCTCAACGTCGGCAAAGCTGAGATGGCCGCGTTCGGACGCATCGCGGTCGGCGCCACCCTCGGGGTGCTCGCATCGCTTGCGGGCGGCACCGTCGCCGCGCTGGCCTTCGCGCGCGCCTACGAGGCCGACGCCGCGGCGCTGCGCGAGGCAGCCGACGCCGCGCGGGTGACGACGACGCAGTATCAGGCCCTCTCCCTCGCCGGGCAGCGCGCGGGCGTGTCGGCCGAGACCACGACGGCCGGCCTCAACACCCTGGCGATGGGGCTGCGGGCTATCGAGAGCCGCTCGGGCGGGCCCACCGGGGCGCTGTGGCGCCTGGGCGTGCGAGCCCGCGACACGGCCGGGCGGGTGCGCGACACGCAGGACGTGATGGAGGACCTGGCCGACCGCTTCGAGCGCGTCCAGAACCCCATCCACCGCGCCCGCCTCGCTCAGGAGCTTTTCGGCGCCTCGGGCCGCAGGATGCTCGACGTGCTTCGGGGCGGGTCGGCCGCCCTGCGCGCCGCGCGCCAAGACCTCGCAGACCTCGGCGGCGGAATGCTCCCTGAGGCCACCGAGGCGTCGCGCCGCTTCGGGCTTGCGCAGAACCGCATGGGGGTCGCGCTCAACAGCCTGCGCAGCGTGCTCGCCGTGGCGGTGCTGCCGATCCTGACGGCCTTCGTCAACCGCATCGCCGACCTCGGCGGGTGGGTCTCGCGCATGGTCCGCGGGTCGAACCTTCTGCAGGTCGCCCTCGGGGCCCTGGGCATCGCCGGAGCCGCCGCGGCGCTGATGATCGTCGCCGCGTGGGCCCCCATCGTCGCGCCCTTCGTGGGCGTGGGTCTCGCGGTGGCCGCGCTGCTGCTGGTGGTGGACGACCTCGTGACGGCCTTCCAGGGCGGCGAGAGCGAGGCCGCGAAGCTGGTGGACACCCTCTTCGGAGTGGGCACCGCGGCGCAGGCGGTGCAGGACTACCGCGAGGCGTGGGAATGGGTGGTGAGCACCCTGGAGCGCGCCATCGCCCTGGCCGCACGCCTCACCGGCATGGAGCCGTCGGTCGCCCAGGGCACGCTCAGGGCGCCGCAGTTTGGCCCCCAAGCCCGCGCTGCGGCCCGCGCTGCGGGCGTGCCGGTGACTCCTGCTACCACGGCCCCAGCGCCCGCGCGTCGCCCCCTCGTCGCTCTCGCGGGCACCCCGACGACTGCGCCCGCGCCGCGCGCAGGGTCGCGCACAATCAACGACCGGCGCACGACCACCAACACCTTCCAGATCACCGGCGTGACCGACCCGCAGGCCGTGGCGCAGCGGGTGTCGCGCATCCTCGCAGAGCAGCGGGCGCGCGAGCGCGACGCGCAGCACCCGCAGGACGTGGAGGACTGATGCCGCTCCTCGAATACCAGACCGCCGACGGCTACCTGGGCATCGCCCTCGACGTGGTGGAGCGCGAGGGCTACGAGGCCACCGCCGAGACCACGGACCACGCGGTCGACAGCGGCGTAGCGGTGAGCGACCACGTAAAGCGCAACCCCGACACCATCACCCTGGAGGGCATGGTCACCAACACCCCCATCGTCGTGCCCGCAACGCAGATGGGCGGCGTGACGGGCAACGTGCAGCCCTCGACCCTCCGTGTAGGCGGGCTGGAGCTGAAGGCCTCGGTGCTCACCTTCTCGGGCCCCTTCGACCGCGTCCGCGCCGTCGACGACGCCCTCTCCGCGCTCGTCGGGGGCGCCATCGTGCGCTACACCGGGACGCTCCGCACGGCCGACGACCTGGTGGTGACGCGGTACCGCGTCGACCGGGACGTGACCACGGGGGCCGCGCTTCCGGTCACCATCGAACTCCGCAAGGTCCGCCGCGCCGAAGTCCGCCGGGTGGCTGTGCCGGCGCAGCGTCGAGGGCAACCCCCGGCGCCTCGCGCCGCCGAGCCTGCGCCGCCGCGCGCCTCGGTGCTGTCCAACCTCCGACGCTGGGCAGGTGGCGCATGAGCGCCCTGACGATCCCGTGCGAGCCCCGCGGGCAGGCCCTGTGGACGCAGACCGTCACCCTGGGCGGCCGGGACTACGTGCTCACTTTCCGCTGGTCGCAGCGCATGGGGCGGTGGAGCCTCGACGTGGCCGACCAGAGCGGCGCGCCCATCGTGTCGGGGCAGGTGCTCGCGCCGGGCTTCGGCGTGCTGCGCGGCTCCATCGACGCGCGGCGCCCAGCGGGTGACCTCGTGCTTCTCGACACGCAGGCGCCGCCCATCACCGACCCGAGCTTCACCAGCCTGGGCGACCGGCACCAGCTGCTGTACCTCGACGGCGCCGAGCTCGCCGCGGTGCGGGAGATCGTACCGTGAGGCTCTTCCGCCGCGCGTGGCGGGTGCAGGTGGGGCCGCTCGAGTCCACGGAGCTGGACTGCGCCTTCAGGGTGTCGAGGTCGGTCGCCGCCCGCCCTGGCACCTGCGAGCTCACCCTGTACGGCCTGTCGGCTGAGCAGCGGTCGCAGATCCTGGCCCTTCCGCGCCGTCGCCCTTTCGGGTCCGCGGTGCAGGTGGTCAACGCGGGCACGATCCTCGAGGTCTCCGCGGGCTACGTCGACGCCGAGCGGCCCATCATCTTCCGCGGCAACCTCCGCCGCGCCTTCCAGCGGCGCCAGCTCCCAGAGACGTGGCTGGAGCTTTCCGGCGGCGACGGAGAGTACGCCATCCGGTCGGCCCGGGTGCGGCGCGCCTTCGCCCCCGACGCCTCGGTGCGGGACGTGCTGCGGGCGATCGCCGAGGCGATGGGGGTGGGCGTTGGCAACGCCGACGACGACGTCTCCGCGGGCGCGTCCCTCGGCGACGTGGGCGCCCTCTACTCCGGCGGACACGTCGTGCACGGCTCCGCGGCCGACGCGCTCACCTCGGTGTGCCGGTCGGCCGGCCTGGAGTGGTCGATCCAAAACGGGGTGCTCCAGCTCCTGCCACGGGGGCAGGCCGCGACGCGGAGCGCGGTGCTTCTGTCGCCCGACACCGGGCTGGTGGGCAGCCCCGAGAAGACCGGGCGGCACGCGGCGAAGGCGCAGTGCCTGATGATCGCCGGGCTCGCGCCGGGCGCCCTGGTGGAGATCGATTCGGTCGTGCTGCGCGGCACCTACCGCGTGTCGAGGATGGAGCTTGCGGGCGACACCCGCGGGCAGGAGTGGGGCGCGTCGCTCGACCTCGTGTCGCTGGCCTACTACGAGTCGCGGAGGCTCTTTCGATGACGTCCTGGGACCGCACCATCGCCCCGACCGACGACGACGTCATCCGCGGGTGGATCGAGCACCACCTGGCCGACGTGCACACGGCGATGCCCGCGCGGGTGCAGTCCTACGACGCTGCGACGCAGACCGCGACGCTGGTGCCCCTCGTGCGGCACGCGGTCATGCTGGGAGACGGGTCCGTCGAGCGGGAGGAGCTGCCCGTGCTGCCCGCGGTGCCCGTGCTGTGGCCGCGGTTCGGCGGGCATTTCATCGCCGGGGCGCTCGCCGCCGGGGACGTCGTGCTGGTGGTGTTCTGCGAGTCGGACACCGGCCCCTGGAGGGCGGGCTCGGGCGACGTGTCGAACCCCGCGGACCTGCGGCGGCACTCGCTGTCGCACGGGGTGGCGATCCCAGGCCTCGCGCACCGGGCAGGGGCCCTCCAGCACGCTCCCGCGGCGTCGGGCGCCGACCGGCTGGTGATCGGCGACGACGTCGACTCCGGGACGCGGATCACCCTGCGCGCCGACGGCACGCTGCTCGTGACGCGCGGGACGGCGGTCGCGGTGCAGGTCGACCCCGACGGCACGGTGCACCTGGGCGGGGCCCCTGCCGTGACGAAGCTCCTCGCCCTCGCCGAGCTGGTGGACGCGCGTCTGGAGTCGCTGCGGTCGGCGTTCAACGCCCACACGCACACGGAGACAGGTGGGACGACGGCGCCGCCGACGCCCGTCGGGGCGCTGGCGAGCGTGGCCGGGACGAAGGCGCGGGGGGCTTAGCGGCAGGAGCCGCTCGAGCACACACCGAAAAGCCCTCCGTCTCGCGGACACACTCGACCGCACCCGCCGCAGTTGTTGGCGTCGGTCTGGGTGTTGACCTCGCAGCCGTTGGCCATGTCGCCGTCGCAGTTCGCGCGACCCGATGCACACCGAAACGGGTCACACCCTGTCGACCGGCACGCCCGGACGACGTTCGGCGCGCGGAAGCACGCCATCCCGCACCCGCCGCAGTGGTCGGGGTTGTTCCGCAGGTCAACCTCGCAGCCGTTGGCTGGGTCGCCGTCGCAGTCGCCCAGGCCCATCGGGCAGGCGACGCCGGCCTCGGGCGCGTCGGGTGTCCCGGCGTCGACCGGGCCCGCGTCGGGCTGCCCGGCGTCCGCGGGCCCAGCATCCATCGCGGGTGCGTCGGCGTCGGCCGCGGGCGACACATCCTCGGCGGCCCCGGCATCGGGCGCGCCCGTGTCGAGCTGTCCAGCGTCCGTCGCCCCCGCATCCTCGGCCCCGGTGTCGACCGCCACCGCGTCGGCGCCTGCGTCGGCGGCGGGCGCAGGGTCCGAGGCGCAGGCGGCGAGCACGAAGACGGCGGCGAGGTAGCGCATGGCCGCAGGATACGGCACCGCTCCGCGGTTTGTCACGATCACTGTCACACCACCTGCTAGCCGCGCGCGTGCGCGCCCCCGCACGCTCCGGGGGTGCGCGACCTAGCCCTTGACCCGACGACCGGCGACCTCGCCCTCACCGCTGTGGCCGGGGCGCGCGCCGCGTCCATGGTCACCGGGGCGGACGCGCTGCGGCAGAAGCTCCGGCTGCGCCTGTCCCTCGGCGCAGGAGAGTACGTCCTCGACCGCGCGGTGGGGATGCCACTGTTCTCACAGATCTTCAGCCGCGCCGCGGGGCGCACGGTCGCCGAGAGCGTCTACCGCCGGGCGATCACCACCTGTCCCGGCGTGCGTAGCCTCGACCGGCTGCGCCTGACGATCGGCGCGCAGCGCGTGGCGACGCTGGACTTCGCGGTCACCGCCGAGACCGGCGAAGTGCTCACCGCGACCGACTTCACGGTGGCGTCGTGAGCGGCCTCGAAGCCACCGGCTGGGTGCCGAAGACCGTCGCCGAGATCCGCGACGAGCTCGTGTCCGACCTGCGCGACCGCCTCGGCGCTGACGTCGACGTGTCCGCGGAGTCGGTGCTG
>JAAOEI010000365.1_pt1 | contig 17823 bp, 15 predicted proteins | sample 7059261 | NCBI WGS metagenome assembly JAAOEI01 (sample SAMN14008812, study PRJNA610033) | viral metagenome | isolation source: viral particles filtered from seawater | place: China: Hangzhou Bay, Yangshan Deep Water Harbour | collected 2017-10-31
TCCTGCAGTAGAGCCGTTCGTCACCCTGCGATGCTCTGCCGCCATGATAGAAACGGCGGACCCGCTAACACCATAGTTCCCGGCACTCGGTTCGTCAGTCAGAACATCCCACGGACTGAGACTTCCTGCAAAGTTACTCGCCGTCGCTGACCCGATTGCCATGCAAATGGCGATGTTCATGGAGTTGGAGCTTTCATGCGTGATCGTGGGGCAGGTGGCCGTCGTACTGGCGCTGTCCTGCACGCTGCTATCGCTCGCCCCTATTGCGTCCCCGCTCTGCCCCCGGTGGTGGACTACCCAATTAGTGCCCGCAACGGAGTTGGTCCAACTGAATCCGTGCGAAACCAGTCTGGTTCCGTTAAACCCGTTCCATGCCAATGCAGCCGTGAGCGGCATTGTGTAGACCGCGCCGTAAAGATCATTCGCGGCTGTATTATCGGAGACAATAAGTGTGGCCCCCGTGGGCGGGGTGATTGTGCCGGGGTCGCCGTCCCAGCCCAAAGCGATAATAAGGTGCTCGCCCGCGTCGGAACCGGGGGGTATAAACACTTCTTCGCTGGTCCCCGCCGAGAATGTCTCATCATAATAAGCCATCCTCAAGAGAGACGGGGGGAACCCCTTTACTGTATTGGAGCCACCAACCGTATAAGGCAAGTCCCACCAAGTAGACCCACCGTCATCGGAGAAATATGTATTTGTGGTGGCTTGTGCACCACTCAACACAACCTGGTCTGAGGTCACCCAGCCCGAAACGTCGTCGGCTATGATGGTGACAACGGTGCCATCTTCAAATTCACTCACTTCGTAGGGATCGACCACCACACGGTCTATCGCGCTGCCGGAACAGGTAGCCCCGTTAATCTGAAGGTTCTTTGTGCCCTTCGTTACGTTGATATACCTGTCCTGTCCGAACGAACAATCCTGTAAAACACAATCTCTCGGGGCGAAGAAATTGAAACTACTACTGAAGCCCACATTTACTGCGATGTCGTGCAGATTAACAAAGCTAACATCAACTTCCGGGAAGGAAAAGTCAGTTACGATATTGGTAAAACCCACCGTTATAGTGTTGTAAGTATTCCCCGATTCTTGCGTGATATTATGCAAACCACTAAAATCGTGCCGCCTGTTAACCTGCGTATAGGTAATCCCTATGGGGTAGAAAATATCCCCCACAGTCGTAATTTCCCACCCCATCTGTCCCTGTGACCCCGACCCGGCACCAGACGCCTCTAGAAGATACCCAGCCCTGTTCCCGATCATATTTGTAGCCCCGTCCCAGGCCACATTGAGAGCGGGGCTGTTCTGATCGTTGCGGTCTACGTTGGGCCACAGGTCCGCGTGGAAAACAATGCGGAGATGGACGCTATCTTCGGCGTTTTCAGTGCCGTCAACCTTACCCATCAACTGGGTTGCACTGTTCGAGTCTGCCATAAGGTAGGGTCTATCGTTTGGGGTGTGCTGACTGCCCGTATAGCTGGGAGGCCACCAATGGTGCCAAACATACGGGTCGCTTGCACCGTTTCCTATCTGGGTGCAGACCGCGAAGATAGGGCCGATCACCCCGGCCCCTGTCAGGCTGTTCATATACAGCATGGGTTGCCCGCCCATCCCGGTGTACCACGTCGAAACAGAATTATCGGGAGAACTCCGATCACGGGTCGAGGCAAGTGCGCCAAACGTGCTGCCCCATGTAAAATTTAATCTGTCAGGGTCATGCCCGAAATCGTCTACAACCAAATTTTTAATGCCTTCGCTGAAATCTGTATCAAAAGCGACGCGAGACGCCATTGTAACCGTCTCATACCCTTGCAACCGTGCCCCCGCAGTCCCCCCGATAGCAAGCCCGACTGCCACCGTATTGCGGATTGGTGCCGACCAGTAAAATGATCCCGCTCCGCTATCAAACGCCACGTCCGTGGTGTCGAAGAACATCGCGTTTTGTTCAACCGCTCCAGGGTCGCGGCCATTATATTTTGCAAGCGGATGGTGCCCCGCTCGCCCCATAAACTCCAATCCACCAACCCGACCACGCACATTAACCGTCGTCACATTGTCATATTTCCAGATGTAGTCCATATCAACATCTGTGGTGTACTGAATATCATTGAATCTATCAGCGGGGTTGGATTGGGAAAATAGCGTTAGCGTACCGCTGCCGTAGTGATATTCCATCAGGGCATCGACATCCCCCGCGCTAGCTTCAGGCGCGCCCACATCACAAAGCCACGTCCCGGATGCGGTGTTGTTGTTGGAAGACGGTATGTGGTCTATGGGGTCTTCAATAAAGAGGCGAGCAACCGTTTCGGTTACCGAGTGCGTCCAGACATTTCCCCCGGTATCGGTCCAGTTCCCCGGCGTCATGAGGTCTTCCGTGCCCCAAGGCCACGGGGCGGGCCGGATCAGGAAAGACCGCCTGCAATCCTTTATGTCCAACGTATCAACGGTTACCGCACTCAAATCCAGCGCGTCGATCACCACCGAACCTACATATAATGGCGGTTCTATGAATAGATCGGCGTAATCGGTGTGTAGTTGCTGCCAGATAGTGGTGATATCTTCTTCCGGGTCCAGTTCCGCCCAGCCGAGGTTTATCCGGTTGCTGTCGTCTAATGTAGCGGAGAGGGCGTTCCAGTCATCCCTAACCCAGAACCCCCCGGAACCATCGGGCACCCGCGCCCAGAACCGCGCCTTGCCCCCCAAGTCTCCTGCCCCGAGAGGGTCGGTTGCCGACCACGTGAGGCTTCCGTTGGCGTCCGGCCAATCCTCATCGTCGTGAATGCGCGTCTCGGAAGCCGACCCGGCATCCGATTGAAGCGTGGTGTAATTTGTGCGGTTGATTCTACCGAAAGTCATTTACACGCACCAAGTCGCCCTTGGAGACAGAGGTTGGCCAGTGCCAAATTCTGTCATATCGCCGCTAAAACGTGTCCCACGGCAACGCCTAAACCCGGAGCCGGGGAGCAAGAACCAATAAGCTGGTTGAGTGCTAAACCAATTCTCGCACTTCCTCCCCGGCCATGTGGGGACACCATTCGTGCTATCCCATCTGGTTGAAATATCATCATTGAGTGTAATTGCCGCGTCCCCGGCAATGCCGCCAAGCCCACCGTCATAGATTCTATTAGTGCCGAAGTTAGCGTTACCAATCCTCACATTATTGCCATTGACAAGGTCGATAAGCTGATCCTCAATAAAATTGACTACCGAGTTGGGCGACACAACCGCACCGTCGATGTCCCAAACATCAGATTTTGGCGCGGTAGTATCAACGGTAAACGCTACTTGATGCGGTAGATTGCGCTCCAATTCAGCGCCCTGGTAAGTTACATCGTAAGTATCCCCGCTATCTTCTATTGTGATGTTATTATTCGCGGGCGTCCCACTGCCGACATTCGCAACGCCAATAGACCCAAATGATACAATTTTATCGCCAACGCCGTTAACATCATGGTCATGATGGGAAATCACTGACAAAGTATTGGCATCGGCGGCAAAATTTGTTGTTGTTTGCAGATATTCACCGCCCGTGTCCGGGAAATCCGTTAACGGAAGACGGAACACAAAATTGAGCGGCGTTAGGGTGCCCGCCGTGAACGCCCCCACCTCGGTAAGATCACTTTCGCTGCCCCAGTTTTGACCCGGATCAGCCGGGTCCATCGGCAGGAAGAACTCAGGCGCAGCACTGTAGGGCCGCGCACCGTTATACCCGAGATTGGCGGGGCGAAGCGCAGCATCTTCAACGAACTTCGCCCAGTTGGAGTCCGTATCCAGGTCGATATATGTCTGCCCGAATATGGCGAACACCTGACTCACATCGCCGTTGAATGGCTGGGTGCCGTCAGGGTCAGCCCAGAAAGCCCAGTTACCTCCGAAATCTATCGTGTCGTTTACGGGAGCCGTGGCGGGAGTGATGGGGCTGTCATCAAACCCGTTCCATAACATCTGATAGGTAGTGGCATTCAGGTCCACGTTGATGTCGATAGTCCCCATGCCCATCGCGTCTATGTAGCCGTTGGACAAGCTCGTAGCATCGAGAATGGTGGTCCCCGCCGCATTCCTGAGAACTACCTGTAATTGGTTGGTTGTCGTGAGAATGATACGGATGCCGACATTGGCCGCGTTGTCGTTGGCTACTAACACACGTTCCGTGCCGTCACCTTTCGGATGTATCCAGCAGCGGTAATGGAATGACTTGGCGTTTGTAATGCTGGGCGTGATCGTAAGGTAGTCGTTCGTCCCGTCTGCATTGGAACTAAACGCTTCCCAAGGATCACGCCCATAGAAATCGACGCCCGGTTGTGGTGGTGCTGGCATAACCTATTTTACCTCTTTACTTTCTGCGCTTCCACTTGCTCACCCGGCGGGTCCACCGCTCCTTACCCCGCGTAATCCCCATGCCGCCATGCCCGGTGAAGGGTTGTATAAGCTGCTGGTAAAGCGCCGTAATCGTTGCCACCGCCGTGGCCGTCGCGGCTAAAGTAATCTCGGTAACATACCTAAGGAAATTCGTTACGAGAGTGGCAATCCCGGTCGCGGTCGCCGCGAGAACCCGGAAGAATGTCGCTAGTCTTGTCAGGGTCGCTATACCGATGGCCGTAGCGGCGAGCGTTATATTGGAAAACGCCCTACTGAAAAGTAATGTTGCAACACCCGTTGCGGTAGCGGAGAATGTAATGGTGCTGAAATGCTTTAGAAGAGCCGCAACGCCTGTTGCCGTCGCCGTAAGGGTGCGGAAGGTGAGCCAGCGGCGTAACAGTGTCGCTACACCCGTGGCAGTAGCGGATAGGGTTCTGAAGGCCAGCCAGCGCCTCAAGAGGGTAGCCACGCCCGTCGCTGTTGCCGAGAGGATACGTTTAAAAAGCCCCAACCTTAAGAGTGTAGCCACGCCCGTCGCTGTAGCGGAAAGGGTCTTGTTAGCGAACCATCGACGGGCCAGGGTGGCTATGCCTGTGGCCGCGGCCGCGAGTGCTCTGGCAGACGTTACTAACCGTTGAAGGGTGGCCACGGCAGTAGCCGTCGCGGCGAGGGTAATCTCGGTAACACCCGAAATCAGATTTTCAATAAGAGTGGCTATGCCCGTGGCAGTAGCCGCGAGCAACCGCGTATACGTCGCGCGACGAAACAGAGTAGCGACACCCGTCGCGGTGGCTGACATCGTGAGCGCAACAGCTCTTCCTATAAGCGCGGCCACCCCAGTAGCCGTCGCCGACACCACGTTGAAGTGCCTATACCGCGTCTTCATCAACACAAGAACTTGTGTCGTCGCGACAAGCAGGATTTCCGTAACACCTAGGATCAGGTTGGCGACACCCGTTGCCGTCGCAGACAACAGTATCCCGAAATTAATAGCAATCTTCCCGACGCCAGTCGCCGTGGCCGAGAGGACGCGCTTAAATAATCCTTGCCTGAGTAACGTAGCAACGCCCGTGGCCGTTGCTGAAAGGGTGCGCGTTATAGCGCCCGTGAATGTGACTAACGTAGCAACGGCGGTGGCAGCAGCCGATACAATGGGGGTATGCGTCCAGCGGTCCTCAAGTGTGGCGTTCGGAGAGGCTTCCGCCGTCAACGTCCAGTCGCCCGGAGGATTGGTTCCTATGCCCGTAGCGGTCGCCAACAGGGTTCTGAACGCTGTCCAGCGGCGTTGTAACGTGGCTACAGCCGTCGCCGTCGCGGCGAGGGTGATTGTCGTGGCCCCGCCCAACTCTTCAACAACAAGCGTAGCTAACCCGCTAGCGGAGGCCGCAAGGGTACGGAAGAACAGGGCCAACCGGGCGAGTGTGGCGCTCCCTGTAGCGGTAGCGGCCAACAGGATATTGCTGAATACTCTTTGAAAAGTAACCGTGGCCACGCCGGTAGCGGTTGCGGCCAGCGTTCGGGTTATCTCAATGAAATATACAAGCGTCGCAACGCCGGTAGCCGTGGCCGATTGTGTGGCGTTACTCCCCCTGTGGGACCAACGATCCACAAGACTGGCGGCGGGCGCGGCCTCTGCCGTTAACGTCCAGTCTCCCGGGGGAATCCCCGCAACACCCGTCGCTGTAGCTGCGAGGGTTATCTGCGTCGCACCCTTGGTAATGGTGACGCGCGGCTGACCCATCGTCGCCGCGAAAGTGGCCCCGTCCGCGAGAACGCGGAAATCAACCGTATCGTTGTTGGAAAGCGCCGAGGCAATCAGGTTAAGCCCCCATACGATCTCCGTATGATTGCTTGCGGTCGGGACATTGAGGTTGCCCGTCGTGCCGGTCGCCCCGGACCCACCATCTACCTCACCCGCCTCGAACGTCCCGGCCCCGCCCGTCAGGCGGTTCGTTGTCGCCGCCCCGTCCGTCAACGAAGACCCGGTATCAACCTGTACCGCCGTGGAAGTGGTGGTAATCGCCACCCATGTCCCGGAATCGTTTAGTTCGTATTCAAGGGAGTAGTTTTGGTTGACAGCGTCCGTGTCCGTGCCGGTTTCGTCGATCTGAACCCGAAGCTGAATTTGGAAGTTACCGGAGGAAACGTCGGCATTGTAGTTCTGGTCCTGCGCCGCCGTGAGAAGGCTGGCACCCGATTCCGTGCCGTCCCCGTAGAAGCCGTAATTGACCGCATCCGGGGTAAACGCATTGTGCATCTTGATGTATTGCTGGATATCCGATACCCAGACGACGCCCTTGCCGGGGACGTAACGCATCATGACACACCTTCCTTGATTGCCCTCTCAAGGACTTTCAGAAAGTCGGCCTTATCCTCCATCTCGCGGCCCATGATGATCTTCTGCGGGCCGGGATGTGTCAGGAAATATTGGGGAAGGTCCATGAAGTCGCAGTTCATCCACGACTTGGTTTCCCATCTGTAAAGATTGGAGGCTGATATTGGCGGCGCGGTGCCGTTATCGTATTCGCAGCAGATTACCTGGACGTTGCCGCCCGGTGCGTCATACGGCGAACCGTCGCGGTCGGAAAAGGTAGACCCATCCCCGTAATATATCCGCCACCGTCCCGTATAACGCACATCTTGTACCCTCTACGTCTGCTGCAACCGGAAAGTATAGCGGATTTGATCGTCTGTAGCCGCCGCAACGGTGGTGTGGGTGCCGCGAATAAGAATCTTGGATGCCGTTCCGGTCGAGTCCCAGAACAGCGCCGCTTCCTCTACACTAAAACCCGCCGCGCGGTTGATCGTCACCGTACCAATCCATTCGGCAGTATCGGATGCGCCCGACTGCTCCTGAGTTGCGGTCGCGATAACCGTTCCCTCCGTCGCTCTCGCGCCGAGATCGACGTTATTTGCGGCAACGCCGTCTGTGGCAGTGCCGGAACCGAAGCCAATCGCCCATACAGTAGCGGTGGTACCGGCAACCAGTAGGTCTGTCAGAAAGTACGTTCCTGATTCTGTGAAAGCTGCGGTCATCGAAAAAGTCTCCTAACCCAAAGTCTAACTGCGTGCCACCGATTTAACGGCACTTCTACGAACTCATCCGTCCCCGCCCGTCTGTGCTCAACCTTGGCGAGCTTCGCCTCAAACTTCACCTTTGAGTTCATCATAACACACCAGCCGCCTTCAGTTCACTTCGTAGCTCTTCCTCGCCCTTTTGAAAGGCGTTGATCCCGTGCTCCTTGGCAAGATGCTGAAGCTGCCGGAAAGTGGGCTCTTCTTTCTTTGCATATGCCTGCCAATCAACATGCGGTTCATCCGCACTGCGGGACGCCTTCACAAGATACTCGGGACGCTTCGGCTGCTGCTGGAAGATACCCGCCGACTCCGCCGCCAGCATGGCGGGCAGAACCTCGGGTTTCGTCCCGTCCGTCTTGATTTCCACGTCAAAGGCATACGCAAGATCGCGTAACTGCTGCAACCGCAGGCCGTTGAGCACGCTAACCGTGTATACCGGCTGACCCGGCAACTGCGGCGGCGCTACCGTTCGCTCTGGGAATGCGTCGCTGAACTGCATCTTTGGTCTTCCTCTTCTTTGGACTTGAATCTTCGGGTTTGTATTCCGCCACAACCTCCCCGGTTTCCTCCATGATAACCTCTTTCTCGACTGCCTCATGGGGCGGGGTCATCTTGAGGGTTGTCGGGTCGTATTTGGACCCATCGGGCATGTTGATAATCGGCTGCTCTGCGTATCCGTAAACACCCTTACCGACCTCTACCGCGTCGAACAGGCTGGTAGATTCAGGCAGGACGATCTGCATACCCGACGCGCTTGCAAGGGCCATCCATGCTTCGGTACACCCTCTTCCGCCCTCCGCATAGTTCCGGTTCGGATAAGTGAAGTCGCAGCCGTACATCTTCAGGGTTTTAACGCCCTTCCAGATTGCGTAGGCAATCGCCATCGCCACGCCGTTGTTGAAATACGGCTTGCCGAAGATCGGCATACTCAGCGCCGTAACCTCGTCAATCGGGAAATCATAACTGTTGGGAACAACGCTCCGCGTAGCCTTGGTCGTCAAAACCGGCGTACCGTATGACCGCAACGCGGCAAACAGGCCCGGCTTGAAATCTTCCTGATCCGCAAGGTTGTCCATCCAGATAACCACATCATGACGGATAACATTTGCCGACATGTTGATGGCCCAAACCTCATCGCAATGGTTGGGCTGGTATTCCTGGGTAAGCGTTTCCGTGAGATAGCTGGTAATCGACGGCCCCATACCGATAAGAGCCACCGTCCCGCCGCCGCGCTCCACCTTGGGGTGGTGCTTTAATAGTCTTTTTTTAGCCACAATATTCCTCGTAAAAAGGACGGGGTGGCGGTGGGACCACCCCGTCAGTTTGGCGGATTATGCCGTCGCAGTCGCGAAGGTCGCACCACTGTTATCTTGCAGATACCACACCGAGTCCGTCAGTCTGAGACGAACCATATCTGTAGCTGCCGAGAAGATAAGCGAGCCGGTAGCCGTGCCGGTAAACTGTAGCGTCCCGGTGCCCGTGGCGGTGGCCTGAAGGGTGACTTCCCTTCCTTCCATCGCGCTATCGGTTGCCAGGAGATACAGGTTCAGGCCGACCGTAGCCGCCGTCGAAAGCCCGAGATTGATAACATCGTAGGCTGCATCAACGGTTTGCTGAGCCGTAGCCGTGCTTCCGGTATAGGAAGTCTGCGACCGGAACGTGCCGGGGCGGATTTGGGTGCCACCCACTACTGTTACAGTCATGATTATGCCTCCAACTTGCTTGCAGTATGGCGGATGACCCGGACCCAAGCGGAATTAAGAATCAACCCGGTGTGCCAGGACTTCCAGCCCATCGTGCTGATTTCGTTGAACGGATCGGCGGAACCGGCTGAACCCTTGGAATGATTAATCATCATCACGCCCGGAAGACGGTCGCCCGCCTGATAGATTTCCTTGGTGTGATTCATTCCAAAGCCAAGGCTGCCAACAGCCTCCTGACCGAGAATGACGGTGTTGTAAACGTCATACTGGGTAGCGGAACCAGTCGTCCGGCCCGCAGCGGTCGTAGTGCCGGTGATGGACTGCCCCGCAGTGGCGTCGATGCTTGCCTCGGTGGTCGAGACGAAGCGCACGTTGCCAACGGCACCAAACTCACCGTTTGCGATAGAGGTCTGCCCGGCATACTGCTCAACAGGCTGGAAGCCCGTCAGAAGTCGGATATCCTCTTCCACATCGACGTGACAGATACCCCAGTAAGCGGGCCTGATCGGCGTGGTGTTGGTGTTTGCAGAGCCGGTGGTCATCGGCGTGAACATCATCGCGATATTGCGATTCAGCGCATTACCGGCCACGGTGATGTCGGACCGTGTGATACCAGCCCCCGCTACACCCGTCGCCGTGGTCGCGCCACCGCCAAAGACGGCAGTGGCGTTGTCTTCCATGACGTTGCGTTGCAGGCGGTTCAGCGATTGACCGGCGTTGATGCCAAGAACTTCAGCAAGCTTGTTCGTGTTGCCGTTGAAGTTAACGAGGTCAACTTCTTCATTCAGATAAATGAACACGCCGAATTTCTGGACCGTCGCGGTCAGATCGGTAACGGTCGGCTGGGTGCCGGTCCGTGTCGGGAAGTTAAGCGATCCCGTCAACTCCGCCAAAGGCGTGGTGGTCGGGGTAAGGTTTTCGATCCGTCGCCACTTGGCTGTAAATGTTCCCTGATGTTCCGCAATAGTCGCCGGAACCGAACCGACGAAATGCGGACACCGTGCCTTCGCGTTGCGAAGCAAGGTCATCTGGAATTTAACATCTACCGGACCAGCAATCTCCGTTGTCGTGGTAATCGGCATAAGAGTTCTCCGGGGTTACGGTGCCTTGGCTATCTCTTCCTCAAGGAAGTTCTGCCATTCGGCATCGGACATTTTGGCCATTTTCGCGACACTCGGCCCCGTTTCGTCTTGTACCGATGAACCGGGGCTGCTGTCTTGAACCGCAGCCTTCGCTGCCTCGATGTCATCGCGGTCCCCGGTCTGCAAAGGAATACCCTTTATTTCTTCGGCAAGAGCGGTTTTCGCCTGATTCAAAGCAGCTTCCCAAGCTCTGGGATTCTGGGCCTTGGTCTGGAAAGCCTTGTCAAACTCGGGATTGTCGAAGGCATAAGCGACAAGCATTCGTCGCGTTAAGGTCTTCGGCAAAGCCTTGAATGAATCGTCCGCCCCGATTGTCTCCACCGCGTCATTAACGTCCTTCTCGAAGGACTCCTTCTGACGGGTTGCCATCTCGGCTTCCGCAAAGCGGATCACCGGGTCAAGCTTGGATAGATCGGTCTGTGGAGTCACGGCTTTCGGCTTGGTGCCTTCCTCATATTGCTCTAACAGCGATGTGAGGTCCGAGTCCCCGGAAGTGTCTGACTCTTGATGCCCTAAGGAATCTTCGTCAGTGTTCGCCAGTTCGGTATCAGGTCCCATACCTTAACAAGTAAACGAAATAAAAATTTACTTCAAATTGTCGAATCTCCGGTGGGAGACTTCAGCAGAAAATCTATAATTCTCCGCTCACCTTCAATAATGCCGCTACGATAAAGATATTCGTTCGTTTGACTATCCAAAGGCTGCTTCGGGCTGAAGTTGAGCAATGATGTCCTCGGCAGCGCCGTCAACATCTCCCGGAACGCCGGGTCCTGCCTCAGGTTGGCCAGCACCGCCCTGTGTGCCGCCGATAAATCTGCTGGCATTCTGAATGCCTCCAAGTTTGTACGCCTCTTCCGCTATTTCCTCGAAAGATACCTCGAACGGCTTGCCCATCTGCGCCGCCTGTGCCGCCATCTGAATGACGAACTGCGAGGCCGACAGGAAGTTGCCCGCCCGCTCCCTTTCGTTCAACACGCCAGCGGAACCGTGGACGTTGAAGATAATATTGTCCGGCAGATCGGCGGCGGTCAGGTTAACCCACCCCTCGATACCGCCCGCATTCACGGAAATCGCCTGCTTGCTTTTCATCACGCTTTTGATGATCTCCCATTCCATGTAAAGAATGGTGGTCAGCGGCCCCTGCTCCACGGCGGTAACGAAGTCATCCGTCCGGGCGATCCCACGGGATGCCTCAAGCTCCACTCCCCCGGTGGTCGTATGGGATTTAACCGGCGCACCGCGTCTTGCGTCGTTCGCGCCCGTCACGTCTTCATACAGCTTCAACATCATCGCCAGGGCACCCGACGCCTCGGCCATGTTGCCGATATCCAGCGTTTCCACCGCATTCGGGCTATCGGCAGGAATCATCGCTCCGGGGAACAGTTCCGGCCCGCCCGTCGCAGCGAAATTGGGGTCGTGCCGGTCATAGGTAGCGGCGGGCTGGCTTGCGAACCGGCTTGCGGCGAGAAGATCGTTCATGATCGCCGTGCCCGCCTCCTGAAGCGGCTGGCCCTTCATCAAGGGCGATGCCCCGTAAGGCGAATCCACCTTGTCCCGCATATAGTTACCAACAACGTAGGAACGGAACGGCACGGGATTCTCGCGCATTCTGATAACCCGCACCAATCCTTGCCCTACCGCGATGGTAATCAGGAAGTTCGGGAGGTAAATACTGCCGCTGCTCTTGGGAATGACGAAATCGCCCTCGCCCTCGATCAACCGGACCATCCGGTTCGCGCTCTCGGGGATCATGTCGTTGATCTGCTTCGGCATCCAGCCGCGCTCTTTCCCGCCCCTTTTCGCCGCAAGCAAGAGGCTGTCAAGCCGCTGCCACGACGCCCTCAGCGTAAGCGGGGCGATCATAACGCCCTCATGGGCACCTGTCGGGTTGATTTCCAGATAGGTGTCCCGGATCGAACACGGGATAACGGCCGGTCCCTCCATGCCGTCATTCTTGTTACCCCGGAAATCCATCGTGAACTTCGAGGTTTTAACCGGACGGACACGGACAACGCCCGTTCCGTACTTGATCATCTCGGCGTCGAACAGGTCCATCTGCGTCCTGAAATCGTACTGACGGTGGTAATGGTCCATCGTCACCTTGCTCAGAACATTCGCCGTTTCCTGATCCAGATCAATCTGCTGCGCCAGCCCTTTGGCCGAAAGCCCTCCGGGAAGTTCAACGTCCGGGGCGTCCGTGAAACCGCCCCCGGTCAGAAGCGCGGATTTCTCGCGCTGGGTCTGCCACCGCTTTGCATAGGCATCGTTCACATCTGCGGAAACAGAAAACCATTCCGTTCCACGGGGGAACTTCAGCCGCCGCGTATCGGCACCGATCACTTCCAGCGCGTTAAACTGCAAGGGGAGTTCCGTATCGGGATACCAGTCCTTCGCCGTACCGGACCGGATATCGCGGGCCACGGGCGTCATGGCCACCTGACGATCTATTTCACCCCACAACGCCTCAAGGTCTTTGCGCTTTGCCTGACGCCGCTGAAACTCCGCGTTGATGTAATCACCGAGCGTGGCCAGATCATTCTTGTTGAGCCTGCGCTTTTCCTCGACTCTTTCGGGCATCAAACCAGACCTTTCTCATCCAGGAGTTCCATCAAGCCCGAAGCATCGTTGATTAATACCTGACGAACATCGTCCAACGACGTGTCTTCTTTAAACTCAATGTCGCGCGCCTTGTCGCGGTATCCCCAAAGACCGACGATGTTCCCGTCAGCATTGGTTCCATGAGCAAGATAGATTATTCCGAAATCTCCTTCCACTCGCTCCATTCGCAAGCGGTCCGTGATGATGTTCCGGGCAATCCTCTCCAGCCGGGCGAGGCTTATGTCCTCCATGCCCTGCCTCCTACGATTGGCCGCGCCGGTTTTCTGGTGGCCACCGCGCCATGCGATTTCGTCGCTGCATACCGCCGCATTACGAACGCATACCGGGTCGCGCTCATGATGTCGTCATAGGAATCCACCACCTTGCCGTCGTCCCTGTGATACAAACGCTTTTCCTCGAACCAGTCATTCAAGGTGGAAAACACCTTGAACTTCCCCACCCTCATCCACTCATACATCTCGATCAGCCCGGCCTCCCGGCTGTTCTGCCGTTCATCCTTGTAATGGGCGTGTTCCTTCAACATCGTACAACCGTGGTCCCGGAACTGGTCCTTGAGGGCAATCCCGGTCCCCTTATCCCTCTGCAAGCCGTCATGCGGCCACGATACGGGTATCCACGATCCATGCTTCTTCAACGCCGCCGCGTGGTAGACCGATGTTTCGTTGGACCTTTTATAACAGTCGTAAACATAAAAGGTGTCTTCGTCGCGGTCCCAGGCGCAAAACGCCGTCGCGTGCGGATGGTCGATGCCGAAGTCGATACCGTTAATCCGTGCGAAATGATCGGGTATCTGGAAGGGCGGGCAGGAGATGTCTTCGTCCTTGACCGGGAAGATCGCGCCCGACCCCAGAAGGGGTGTTCCTGACGCCCGCGTGTCCCGTTCGTGAGACGGGTAGGTAGCCATCAACTCGTTGCGGGCCTTCTCGTCCAGATGGGGCGCGTCATCCCACCCAACATTCTTGATCCAGATGCTTGCGCCGATCTCTGGATTCAGGAAGTGACGCACGACTTCCGATGGGCCTTTCAGAGGCGTAAAGGTCAGCAGAACACAGCCCCGCTTGTCGAGAATACGGGTCAGGCCTTCCGTGTAAATATCCATCGTCGGTTCTTCATCGAACCACACGAAATGACATGCGCGGCCCTGCCACTCCTTTCTTTGCTGCTCATACGTCTTCAAGGTGATGGAGGACGCCCCGCCCGTCTTGTGCTGGACGCGGATCGTATCAACAACGTCCGAGACGCCAGCCTGACGCTTCTTCCAGTCGATGATGTATTCCTTGGGTATCCAGCCTGTGCCCTCTTCCCCGACCACCCCTAATAGAGACTCTTGAATGATATCCCGCGAGGCCGTCCACGATTCAGATCCACACCAGATCGTTGTCGGCTCCTCAAACCTCCGGCCTTCCCACCAACTCGGATATAATCCTGTGGCGTGGCAGGCAACCTCCGCAGCCGCAGTCTGCGTTTTGCCCACGCGATTCGCGGCCATCAGCAGGCGTTCGGTCTTCTCCCCGCCCGCGTTATGAACTTCTATCTGCCACGAATACGGCCCGATATTGTCCGGGCCGAACGTCTTCGTATGGTCGTAGGGCTGCTTGTACTGGAAGAAAAGCACCTCATTGGCTTTTTTGGCTTCCAGGTTAGCCAGGACGGTTTGGATTTCGCTCATGCGGCCTTGATCTTATCCAGATTCTTGGAATACCAGTCCATGTATTCCGTCATGCCGCGCTCAATGTCGTATTGAGGTTTATATCCCACTTTATCGCGGATATGGCGGCAGGACATTGTACCACGTTCCGGCTTTTCCGGGTCTTTCTCGGCATACAGGATATTCGTTGGAAAACGCTGCGTAACGATTTCCGCGAGTTTATTGAGGCTTGTAGCGTTCTCCCCCGTCAGATTGAACGTCTCGAACATGCCCGGCCCCCAATCCTGCTTTTCAACCGCGCACCGGAGCCCCGCCACAAGATCGGCAATGTAGGTGAAGTCGTGTTCTTCGGTTCCGTCGCCGTGTATCGTAATCGGTTCCCCGCGCATGGCGTTTTCGATGAATATCTGTGTCACCCTGCCCGATACGCATCTTGGGCCGTAAAGCGCCTGCGGGCGGATAATCGTCAGCGGCAGGCCATACGTCTGGTTATAGGCAATCGCCATTCTCTCCCCGGCGAGCTTGAGATTACCGTAGATGCCTTCAGGTGTGAGTTCCTCTTTCTCGTTGATGACGGGTTGCGAGAAATCCCCGTAGACCGTCGAGGACGAGAAGTACATCAACCCGCATCCTAACGCGCGGGCGACGTCGAGACTGTTCTCCAGCGTCCTCAAGGAATGATCGAAGGTGGTGTGCGGGTCTTTGTTCGCCACGGTAATATGAGCAATCGCCGCCGTATGGATAATCAGATCGGGCTGGAAGTGCGCGAGCGTACGGGACAGCAGATCGTAGTCCCGTGCATCCGCGCGGATCAGGGGGATACCAGCGATATCCAGCAGCGCCAGCCGTTCCTCGGCAAAGGCCTTGTGGGCGTCGTTTTCGAGAACCATCAGGTTATTCACCATCAGGCTGTCAACGGCGGCAACGGTATGGTTTCTGTTCTTCAGGTGAAGGGCGAGATGGTGGCCGATGAAGCCGCAGCCAACGAGTGCGATTTTCATAGAACTTCCTTAAAAGTTTGCGCCATATACTTGATGGCCTTTTCAGTGAGATGCGGTCCGACCGAGAAACATAGATTCTGGCTGGATATCTCTTCCGCGTTCGGGAACTGCCCGAGACGATGGTGTTGCGCGTAAACCTGAGTATGCGGCACCGGCTGCGCATAATAAACGCTGGTTTCCACATTTTTCCTCTTCATTTCCGCCTTTACACGGTCCCTGTCAGGGCCGACGAAGACCGAAAGCGCATAATGACCGCTGTTCATTTGTTCAAACGCAGAGAGTTCCTTCGACAAAAGATCGTAGTTGTTTTTTCTCGCATTCATGATGCTGGGCAGTTTCTTCATCTGTGAAACGCCCAGCGCCCCCTGCATTTCCGTCATCCGGTAGTTCAATCCTAGCATAATCCAGTCCCGCGCGGCCACAATCAGCCCGGTCGGGCTTTCATGCCGTTGCCCGAAATGCCGTCTGGCGCGGATATTCTCGGCTATCGCGGGGTGACGGGTCAGCAGCATACCCCCTTCCCCGGTAGTGATATGCTTCGCGGGATAAAACGAGAACGTCCCGGCATGACCCCACAGGCCCACATGGGTGCCATCTATGAAGCTCCCGAGAGCCAGGGCGCAGTCCTCCACCACGAACAGGTCGTGTTGCCGGGATATTGCCATGATTTCCGGCATATTTGCGGGCTTTCCGAGGTAATGAACCACAAAAATAGCCCCGGTGCGGGGCGTAATGGCGTTTTTAATGGCTTCCGGCGTTATATTCCCTGTTTCCCGGTCGCAATCGACAAAAACGGGGATGCCCCCGACCAAGGAGACGGCCATTGCGGTAGCGGGGTGGGTTAAGGCGGGAACAATTACCTCGAAACCGGGCTTTAGCCCGCAGAGTGCGGCCAGATGTAGAGCACCCATGCAAGAAGTGGTAGCCAAAGCCATTCCACCGCCGCAAAAATCGCTAAAAGATTGCTCGAAGGCGCGGACATTTCCCGCATTAGTGAGCTGAGAATTTCGCAAGGAACACGAAACAGACAAAACATCATCATCATCTATCTGCGGCACCGCGAACCGCACTCTCATTCCCATATTACTTTTCCCTGTGCTTCCGGCCGCCCGTCGTCAATCATAAGCGCAACAAAGGCAGAGTAAAGGCCGATACTGCGATAGTCTTTTTTCTCCAGCATTTCAACAAAATCAAATATACACGCCTGCTTGTTTGTCGGTTCATGGTTTACAACAGTAATACCGCCTTTTGTCCCGTGTATCGTAATCCTATGGTTGTGTTTATCCACCCCGGTACCGCCGTCTACCGTAAAGTTACAAATTCCGCCATTGTCCATACGACATAGTGCGGTAACCGTGTCGGGGCCGGGGAAGCCCGGCGCGGAGAGATTCACTCCCGTCGCCATGACGGGTTCAATCTCCCTTTCCGTAAGCCAAATAGCCAGATCAATCATGTGAATCATGCCGCCCATGACGAGACTGTAGTCAGGATTGCGGTTTCTCCACGATTCATACAGTTTATATGTCCTCCCCCAGTTATATGAGGCTTCTATTCTGTAGATTTCACCAAAATCCTTTATTTTTTCTTTCAAATCAATAAATAGCGGCTGGTATCGAAGCGGAAAGTTCTGCCAAACGCACTTTTCATCTATCAGGCCCATGATTTTCTTCATGTCGTCCAGGTTTGTCGCCAACGGCTTCTCGCAGAACACATGCGCGCCCGCTTTCAGGGCTTCTATGACATATTCCGCGTGGGTATCGTCAGGGGACGCGATGGAAACAATATCCGGGGCAACGTCAACGATCTTCACGCCGCACTCCCGGTAGGCTGCGACGTGCTCGCGGCCCATGCTGCCCTCGGCACCGATTACTTTCGCAGTAAGTCTAGGCATTCAGCCGCCGTGTATTCTGTGTGAGGTTTATCCATCCGGGAGACGATCAGGCGTGCTCTTTCAAGGTCGGCGGGAGTGTCCGCGGTCAAACGACTTGCACGCTGAAACCAGAGCCCCAGATGCTCTCTTTCGTCCTCCCTCATACAGGGCACGGCAAACACGAACGCATCTGAATTAAAGCCCTCCGCGTGGTTCCCTGCATATGTCCCGCCAAGATAGTATTGCGCGCCTTCGCGGGCCGCTGCGGCGCATTCATCAATTACACCAGCGTCGATAAACGGGCTATCCGCGCACACCCGCACGAAGCCGTCACAGGGGTATTCAGTGAGAACCTTGACGAAGCGGGCGGCGGGTTCCTCGGGGCCGTTGATCCACTCCACTC
>JAAOEI010000366.1_pt1 | contig 17722 bp, 11 predicted proteins | sample 7059261 | NCBI WGS metagenome assembly JAAOEI01 (sample SAMN14008812, study PRJNA610033) | viral metagenome | isolation source: viral particles filtered from seawater | place: China: Hangzhou Bay, Yangshan Deep Water Harbour | collected 2017-10-31
GGGACGGGAGTTGGTTTCAGTGTTGAAAAGAAATATACAGAACATCTGCCTAATGTGGCTGATGATTTCCACGATACAGAATCTGTGGTCGTGGTCAGGGATTCTAAACTTGGTTGGGCAAAAGCATTTCGGGAAGTCATTACATTATTGTATGCCGGGCAAATCCCCAGGTGGGATATTTCTGACGTGCGGCCAGCAGGAGCACGGCTCAATACTTTCGGCGGAAGAGCTTCAGGCCCTGCACCACTCGTCGATCTCTTCAACTTTGCAAAAGAAACCTTTATTAAAGCCAAGGGCAGAAAGCTTACCCCATTAGAATGTCACGATCTTGTCTGTAAAGTTGGTGAGATTGTTGTGGTCGGTGGTGTAAGACGATCGGCTATGATTAGTTTATCTGATCTTAATGATAGAGATATGAGAGATGCTAAGTCTGGAGAGTGGTATAGAGTTGAGGCACAGAGAGCACTATCAAATAACTCAGCTGTGTATGAAACAAAACCAGATAACATTGGCACGTTTATGGAAGAGTGGTTAGCTTTATACAAATCAGGTAGTGGTGAACGTGGTATCTTTAATAGACAAGCATCGAAGACAGTTGCCAGCAGAAACAAAAGACGTGATGCAGACTTTGAGTTTGGAACTAACCCGTGTTCGGAGATAATTTTACGACCTTTCCAATTCTGTAACTTATCTGAAGTTGTTGTTCGTGAAGGTGATACAGAAGAAGATTTACTTGATAAGGTTGAGGCTGCAACTATACTTGGTACTATGCAGTCTACCCTTACCAATTTTAAATATCTTCGTAGACAGTGGAAAGATACAACAGAAAAAGAAAGACTGCTTGGTGTATCTTTGACGGGTATTATGGATCATAAAATATTATCAGGAAATATACACAACACTGCTGTGTTAATACAACTATTAAAAAGTATGAAACAAAAAGCTATAGATGTAAATAAGATGTGGGCTAAACGATTTGGTATTAATCAAGCCACAGCTATAACGTGTGTTAAACCATCTGGTACTGTGTCGCAGTTAGTTAATGCTGCATCAGGTATACATGCTCGACATAACGATCATTACATTCGTAGAGTTAGAGGAGATAAGAAAGATCCACTGACTCAGTTTTTACAGACACAAAACATTCCAACAGAAGATTGTGTTATGAAACCAGATTCAACAGCTGTGTTCTCTTTCGTTGAGAAAGCACCAAGTGATTGTATAACTCGTAACCAACGATCAGCTATCGAACAACTAGATCATTGGTTGATGTATGCACAGTATTGGTGTGAGCATAAACCAAGTATAACTATATCGGTTAACGAAGATGAGTGGTTGGGTGTAGCTGACTGGTGTTGGCGAAACTTCGATGATCTTAGTGGTGTGTCTTTTCTACCTAACTTTGGTCATGTATATCAGCAAGCACCTTACGAAGATATTGACAACGATACCTATAATAAGTTAAAAAAGAATCAGCCAGATGAAATAAACTGGAGTGATTTAGCACTACATGAACAAGATGACAATACTAAATCCTCCCAAACTCTTGCTTGTAGTGCTGGATCATGTGAGGTAGTTGATGTATAAACCATATGTAGTTATACCAAACGTTGTTCCAGAAAAATTATGTGATGAGATGGTTAAAGAATCAAAACATTACGATGAACAATTAGCTGGAGTTATGTGGAAAGACAAACCAGATTTAAAAAAAGATAGAAACTCTAATATTAGATTTTATCCTCTTGATCATTGGATTGTCCCCAAACTTTGTGATTTAGCTAATACTGTAAATGAAGAACATTATAATTTTAAAGTAACAAATTTACAATGTCCTCAGTTTACCGAGTACAAAAAAGGACAACACTATAAATGGCATAGAGATATTTATCCACCTGAAAAAGACGGACCTTATCCCGGATTAGTTAGAAAGTTGTCAATGTGTATTCAGCTGTCTAACTTTGAAGACTATAAAGGCGGTAATTTTTTTATAAAAGATTTTAATAACAAACAACACAAACCAGAAGAGTTTAAAAACAAAGGAGACTTATTAGTTTTTCCTTCATTTTTACTTCATCAAGTAACAGAAGTAAAAGGAGGTAAACGACATAGCTTAGTCTGTTGGTTTATGGGGCCACCATTTCAATAAATAATTTAGTTAGTCGACCTTGGGGACATTATCGAGTATTAAAAACTACTTCAAAGATGGTGGTAAAGATATTACATGTCTATCCAGGCAGGGCAATGTCTGTTCAGTACCATAAATATAGAAATGAGCACTGGAAAATCATTGATGGCGAAGCAACGACCCTCATAGGAGACCACTGGTGGACATTTACACGTGGTCATAGGGTTTATATCCCCAAAAATACAATTCATTGTGTACGGGCTTCTAATGGCCATACAAGGATATTCGAGGTTTGGGAGGGTGAAAAACTAGATGAAAACGATATAATAAGGATAAGTCATGATTATAGTAGTAAGTGGGGGCTTTGATCCTCTACATTCTGGACATATAAATATGTTCAAACAAGCTCGTACAATGGGAAGTGTATGGGCAATAACAAATACTGACAAATGGTTGCAAAGAAAAAAAGGTTACAACGTATTATCGTACGATGAACGATCACTAATTGTTGCATCAAATAGATATGTAGATAAAGTTATTAAAGGTATAGATGATGACGATACAGTTGTAAAAAATTTACAGAGTTTGTATAAAGATAAAATTAAATTTGCTTTTGCTAACGGAGGTGATCGCATACCATCATCTACACCAGAGATGGATTATTGTTTTAAATACAATATTCCTATGCTGTTTAATATAGGTGGGACAAAGACTGAATCGTCTTCAAAAATTGTTCGTAACTTACTTGACCAAGCTACTAAATAATATATACTCTTAATTGAAACAACGTCGTCAAAAGGATCTCTAGGAGTGGGACTGTTTAACTGTAAGCTCCTAGAGATTTAACTTCTTAAATGTGATTTAGGTCCCAGCTTCTTCCGATGTTTTAATCCCACTTTCTTGTACCGTCTCTTTGTTTTCTTTACCGGACTGTATTCTATCTTTTGAAACTTTCTTGCCATAATAAATTACTGGGCTTCTATATTCTGAACGGCTACATCTTTTAGTAGGAAATCTACTTCCACTGTTATCTTGTAATTTTATATGTACCATTCACTATCTACGTCGCCAGTCCCTCGGATCACCTCTCGGTGATTGTATTTGTTTCTCACACACATGCTCACTGTGTGTTGTTATAACCATATTATCTTTATCGGAACAAGTATAAAAGCACTTGACAGAATCTTCCCCAAAAAAAGGTTCAACTCTTTTCTCTTTAGTTAATCTACAGTTTACGAAGTATTGGTTACGTTGATCATATAACCTACCGTTTGTAGCCAGAACAGGATCGCAGAACGATAGTAATAAGGGGAGCACTAAGGCTCCCACTATATTATTTTTCTGCACATGCATAGCTATTGATCTCAAGACCGATTGCTATTTCTGTGATTGATGGTTTAGACCACATAATCAACTCCATTTGTTATAGGTTAACAAACAATGCTGGTTGCCACAGACGTGACCGCAGTCCACTGATCTTTATATATTACTTTCTCATGTTCTCTCTTGCAACCCCTTTTGATTTTTCAAAAGAACGTAAGCCACCCATTCCGAGTAAGGCTATCGTTAAAGAAATAAGTTCACCAGTATCTATAAAGTTTGGCATACTTATCTCTGGGGCAAACAAGGCTGTGAACCAAGTCATAAGTGGTAGTATAAAAAAGTTTACAAACAAACCAATAGCACATACCCACATGATTGCCGGTCTTGCTCCAGCCACAAACATACTTGGATGTTTAGCTGCTTCAGTGTTAGCTTTGGCTTGTTCTTTAGCTAGAGCATTGGCATGTTTCTCTGACATCGTAGCAATGTCATGGGCCAATCTAGCTTTCTGATCTTTGTCTTCTATAAATTTATCCAGTAGACCAGTGACTGGACCTATGAGTGCTGTTAACATTACTCTGTCCCTTCTTCAAGTTTATCTAGTATAACATTCTTTAGTTGGTCCATCAAAACATAGGCCATATGTAAGTTAACACTACCAGCAAAGTAGTCAGCCAGTGGTCCTTTATCATCAAACAATATAGTCACAACACCTACAGCATTATGTTTTTCTGTGTCATCTTTTATTCTATCCAGCTGATCAAGTACAAGTTTAGTAAAATGTTCTTTAGGTATTTGTTGAGCTGCACCTGTTGGCATTATGTGCTCATCCCTATCTTTAAATAAGTTTACAACAACATCTTTGTTGTTATCTTTTTTATCAGTCATTATGTAGCAGATGTTTGTATGGTAGACCGTGAGCCATCTCTGTCATAGTCCATTGGGTATAGGCTAAATCATTAAACAGTTGTTGACGATCTTCCATCTTTGGATTCTCTACATCCTCTATGGAATGGGATGATATTGGATAAGCAAAGTTAAGAGGGCTAGGTGTAATAACAGGGACACCAGCAAGGAGACTATCCACAGCCCCTCCACTCGTAAAAGCAACCGTTGCCCAACAGTTTTCCAAATCCATTGCAATCGGGTTCTTATGTCCGAACACCATGCTAACGTCTTTTTGTTTTTCCACAAACTCTTCAAATTTAGATAAGTCATAAGATGATATTAACGGATGCATACGAACTCTAACAGGTCTATCCGATATTTTTTTACACTTAACTATTTCATCCTGTAACCACTGAAGTATATCCACGTTAGCTGTGGCGGCATCTCCCGGTAACTGCATAAGAAACATTATATGTTTACCTTCTTTTCTCCAGTCCTTTACTTCCAAACCAAGATCAGTTCGGATAATACCCCACCTATCTTTCTCAGACTTCTTGTTATTAAAGTAACCAAGTGTATCCATATAGTGTCCCTTACCGACTCTATAGTATCTATGATCCTCAGTTATTGTTCTACCAAGAAGAGGAGTTTCTATTACAAGTAGATCTCCTTTGTGATTATTAATTACATCGTTCTTTAATATATGATGTTTAGTGTATCTGTCTTTCCACGATCCAAATATAATAGCTGTATCACAATCCATATACTTAGTTGAATTAGATAAGAACACAAGGTCATTTGTTTTCTCACGAATACCGTGTGTCATAGCTGTTAGTGTATTAATATGTGGTTGGTGTACAGCTGAGTTTAAAAATACTCCTACTACTTTACGGGATGTCATCGAATAACTCCTTATATGTTGTTTTTTCTATTTTGGTTTTAAGGCCGTCGTCCCACAAAGCTTTGACCAGACCATCGCCGTGGACATGTATATCAAGATCAACCTCTTCTCTTTGCATAAGTTTCTCAAAGTCTTGAGCTTGAGCTAACAGTTCACCCGTTGTCCAGTATGGTTTGTTTTCTTCACCAACTGACACCTTTAACCATTTCTTACGACCATCTTCAGCTAACTCATCCTTATCTTCTGGCTCACCTTCAATGCACGAATCAAAACCATATAGATGCATTGTTCTAAAACCAAGGGTGTGTAGTAAACCAATAGATCTCATACCTGCACACGTACCGCCGGTAATTAAAAGTTTATCTTTGAAAGCATCCCATCCCTCGATGGCATTACAGTAAGCATCCCAAGCTACCACCTTTGCTTTCTTATCAAGCAAGTGTGTAACTACATCAGGATTAGACATCGTAGCTACAAAGTATATAACTCGTGGATGTGGCTCAGCTAACAATTCTTTACGGACAAACCCGTGAGTAGACTTTTCATTGAAAGGTCTGGGGTCTAATATTGTACAACCCCATGGTTGAATATTGTTTTCCAGTAATGTGTTGTGACTATGTTTAACACAAACAATACGAACATTTCTGTTTTGTAGTTGTCGTATATGTTCTAAGTTTTTCTTTAGTGAAGGACCAGCTGAGACTATAGCCACCTCTTCATCATTCCATTTACATCGTTTAATCGTTGATGGAATACGTTTAGCATTGGTTAGAATATTCATACGAATATCCTCTATTGGCATACAGTCCTGCGGTGTAACAACAATAGGTTTCTTATTTGAGTCCTCGGTCTTCTGTGCTTTTACTTTAGTATTTGGTGGTTCTTGACCAGCCTGTTGCTCTTTAAACTTCAACATACCTTTGTTGTGATACATGTATCTTACAAGTGGTGAGGCTTCGAATGCATTGAGGTCTGCACAGTGTGGTGATAGATTCTCTACTTGTAAACCATGAGCCTGATGTAGATTCATAATTCTAGTAAACACAAAAGCATCATGCCACTCACGATAGTTATATATTTCACCCGAGTTCCATACCCCAAACAAATCTGCAAACAAAGCTTTGTTTAAGTCTGTCATTCTCATCATAACAAATCCAGCTTCAATATAGTTTACAGCTTCACGACCAAGCACAGCTATGTCTTTATCTTTAGGCAGCCACTCTTCTAACTTAGCTTTCGGTATATCATTGTATGTTACGGTATCGGCATCAATCCAGATACCGACATCACATTTTGGTGGACTTTTTGCAAAGAACTCATACTCAGTATAGACTTTGTATGCCCATCGTTTAACATCTGTTCTCCAGTTAGGTGTGTCTTCTGGGCTTTTAAATTTTTTAAAAAACTCACACAATTCTGTAGATGCAGACATAAGATCGATAAACTCAACTCTATTAGAATCGTAAGTTTGCAATCCCCGTTCCGGCCAGTCGTTGTAGTAAGCATAAAGTTTGGTGTCTTCAGGCCAGTGTTTAATAAAACTTTCTATACAATCTTTAGCATAGATATTCCAGTGGTCGCCTCTAAACGACGTTACAAGTGAAAATGTAGACATTTCATATCCTTTAATGTTGATCCTGTTTGATATTCTCTGTGTGCTCTTTCAGCAAACCATTTGTCTGAAAACTCACTTTCTTCAAAACCTTTCATCCACGGACCACCTAATGAAAAGTGAACAGCTGATGGTTGAAGTGGGGTGTTCTCTCCCATAACCCCAGGAACATAATTCCATCGTGGGTGTATTTCTCCTACACTATTTGGTCCTCGTGATAACCATGCAAACTGATGGAGGTCAAGACCTTTCATTTCATTAACATCTTGATTTGTTAATTTTTTATTAGCTTTGTGATTCATATTAAAAGCCATAAGAGAAGACCATAACTTGCAATTATATTTTGTTTGTATCTTATTGTCCATCTTTACATTGCTTTCAGGTTCATAATCAAAATGAACTGCACATACGGGGTAACTATCATCAAGCTCATCGAGTAAATTTTTTATATCATCAAGCCATAAGAAATCACAGTCACAAAAGATTACCCACCCTTTAACCTTATTACGTCTAGCTAATTCTGGTACGAGAAAACGAGTGTGGCTAAACTCTGTAGAAAAAGGAGCATTGTCCTGTACATCCCAGTGCTGTCCTTTTTTATCAATCCTCCACTCACGGTCAAATAAATTAAAGTATCGCAGATTGTTATGCATGAGGGGTGTTACAGCCACCGGTATTGATGAACGTCTTACGAGTGAGTGTTCACAAATCTCATAAGCATCTATTTCTCTTGAATCCCAACCAATCGCCACGTGGATTTCTTTTACCATGGGTATAATATATGTACTATTCTTGTTTTATTCTGTCAACTATTCTTCACCAAAATAAATTTCTTTTAATTGCATACGAGCTTTTCTATCACTCTTAGGAACATATCTAAGTGATGCATTGCTGTTTATACCTTTTGTTTCTACGTTAAATCTATTACGTAAAGTTTCTGGTAATATTTGTATTTTTAAATGTCTCGGTTTACCTCTATTGTATTCTACTATTTCTTTTTTTAATTCTTTAATTTTATCTTTTTGTTTTTTAGCTGCTTCATTATCACCATTGTTTCTATAGTAATATGCGGCTGCCATAGCATCCACAATTTTTTTTGTATATCTTTCTTTTAGCTGCTTATCCCTGTTAGTTATATACCTACCAGCCCTAGTTAACTCTCTTTCTTTAGCAACTCTAGTCGGAGCAAATCCAATACCTTGTGAAAACAACATACCAAACGTCACATCTTCAGGTGGTAAAATAGTTCGACCAGTCTGAGTTTGAAAACCTTCTGTTCGTAAAGTAGTTGAAGCATTTATTACATTCTGCATTCCTAACGGTAAGACAGCTTTAAAAGCTTTCATCGGTTTACCGTCTTTTATACCTTCAGCTATACCACTTACGGCATCATCGACTACACCACCGATTGGACCAGCTAAGGCTAACAACTTACCATTCATAACATCATATCCTAACAACTCTCCAAAACCAGCTCGTTTACTTAAATCTAATCCTAGTGCATTTCTTGCTGATCCTCTCAAAGCACTGTCAGCTAAGATTGCTGCATTTTCTGGGCTTGTAATTCCAGAGAACATTTCAGTTAAACTTTGTCTCATAACAAGTTCAATGTCAACTTCAACATCAGTAAACATTTTAGATAAACGTCTAAACAACTCTCTCATTGTATCAGCAAAAGGTAATCCTAGTATTCCTGAAAATAAAACTACGGCTAAAGCTGTGTTACCAAACATAACACCACCTATATATTTTTCTTGTGGTGTTTTTCCTCGTAAAAGTTTGACCATACCTTTACCCATAAACTCTACAAACTGAAATGGAAAGGTTAAGAACTGTGTGGCAATAGGACCAAAAGCCCCTAGTCCCCCAGTTATTCTAGCTATATTAGGTCGGTTCTCTTTACCCATTAAAAATTGAGTTTCCATAACACCCATCTCAGCAGCTATGTCTGCACTTAAATTTGTTACGTTTTGATACTTTGTATTTTCCTTATAAGAATTTAATCTATCTCTAAATTTTTTACTTTTCTTATACATACGATAAAAAGTTAAAGCAGATGTAATCCTATTGTATTGTTCGACACCACCAAACAAAGCTCCAGACATTAATGTTCCTGTTCTAATAGCCTTAATTGTCCCTCTACCCGTAACTCCTTTATTCATTAACTTTTGCTCTATCTCCCTGTCAAATGTAAATCCAGCATCAATGTTTCTAATTGGAGTAAGAATACCTTTTTGAAAAAATTTGTATAACATATCTTTTTCATCTTTAGGTAGTTTTGCATTTTTAATTTTTTCTGGATCAAAAAAGTAGTTGTTGACATCACTAATTGTTGATAATTTTAAAGCATCCTTTGCGGCTCCTCCAAATGTTACAGCTGAAGAGGGACCACCCAAACTCATCAATAACGGTATGGTAGCTTGAATTAATTGTGTAAGGTTAAGAACAGCCGACGAAAAGTTAAAACCCATAAACGTAAAGAAGGAAGCAAACTTAGCTCCTCTAAATTCATCTTGTGGCTCACGAATATATTTTATATAGTTATCACCGTAGTCAACAATGTTCTGTGAAATTTTACCAGCATTAGCTAAATCTCTTAGATATTTTTGTGTAGTGTTAATTAAGGGTGCTGATTGCACAGCTGCCGCAAATGTTGAACCACTCTGAATATAGTTTAATAACGAGTCTCGATGGTAAGTAGATTGGTTTCGTTCATTTATAAATCCAGTAATATCTTTATCCGAACGAGTTCTCACAAACTTTAAAAAGCCGCCCGATACAGTTCTATCTCTTAGCACTTTTAAAACACCTTTGTAATCTTTTTTTAATTCTTTTTTTGACTCCGGCGATCCTAGATATGTTTCAACAGTTTCTAAAACTGATAACATATTAACAAAATCTTTTTTATCTTTACCTAAATTTTTTTTCGTAGTTATTTTAAAACCAGCTGATGCCGGAAACTTTTCTTTTAATAAATCTAGCTTAGCCTTTTTTTGTTTCTCATCAACCACCGGCTGTCTACCAAACCTAAAAGGTTTTTCGTTAAATGTTTCAAAGTGTACGTTTTCACCATTGGTATCTGTTACAAGCACACCTTCAATACCACCACGAGTCCTTGGAAAATATCCAGCATGTCTATCTCTTTGAGCTTGAGTTAAAATATCCACACCTTGATCTCTTAGTCGAGCCTCTTCTTCTTTACCTTCGGCTCTTGAACGATCAGCTTGTTTCCTTAAAATATCTATAGCTTCATTAAAAGAAAAAGTTTTTCCCGGATACTTTACATTTAAAGCAGCTAAGAACGACAACATAGTTTGATCGTATATACCGTCTAGTGCTTCTCTAACACCTTCATATATCTGAGTTTCTTTAGCATTTAAAATAGTTGGTTCTCTAAAGTTAATACCCGAGTTCTCTCTTGTGGGTATTGGAGTTACTCCTTGTAAAGTCATTGTTCCGTCAGCATTCTTCTTTGGAAGCACACCTTTGTAATAATCTGTAATCTCAAATACTTTAGATAATTTTTTGTATGACTCACTGTTTACATCCAACTCAAAAAACTCATTGGCAAATCTTAAAGCCCGTCCTTCAATTTGTTGGGCTAACTGTCGTTGGGTTGTTACAGCTGAGTACAGTTGACCAAAAGTATCAGGGTATTTATCAGCAAGTGCCGAGGGGTGATAAATATTTCTTTCTATTAAATTAAGATGTTGCATATTAACAACGACATCATCCATGTTTTCCATTTTTTGTTTTAGCTCGTTGACAAACTTATAATTATTTTCAATTTGTGTGATGTCTCTAAAGTTATCGTTCCCAAATTTTATATCTTGTGCTTCAGTAAACATTGTGCCTGACATGGCAAACTGTGGGTTTGTGGCATCAGCCACTTTATCTCTGGTCTGTCTAAACAAAGCTTGATCAGATGCATACGAACCTTCTAAAAAATTATTAAGAATATCTTCAACACTATTGAAACCTTGGCCGTTAAACCAGTTCTGTAGCTTCTTGAAGAAGTTAACAATCTTTTTAAATAATGTAGCTATTGGTTTACTAAACGACGAATCAACTTTACCTTTTGTTATTTGATCCATGTATCTATATGCTTCTAAAGCATAGGCTCTTGTTTCTCTAGGATCAGTAAACAATACTTCGTCACTAACTAATAGTGTTGGAGCATTGTTTGCTTGAGCTTCTCTAATTATTTTTTTCAAAGCCTCTGGACTATTGTTAAGTAAATCTAAATCTTTTTGTGGTATCATGCCCACGTTTTCAGCTATGTGAAAAGCTTCGTGAACAGCTGTAAAATCAGGATACTCAAATGCTAATGATACTTCAGCTATGTCGCCATAGGTAATACCTCTAAGGTATGTGCCGTCAACCGGATCCTCTCTAGTCACTGATGAGTATTCCGGAGTCGTGATTGTAGTCGGAATAAATTTTATAGCTCGGTCAGTGCCTAATAGTTTTTTAACTAGCTGTTGTAACTCTGCAACATTTGCTTTTAACTTCATGTTTACTTTTGGAACAGCTTCTGTTTGAGCTTTGAATACAGTCATTGTTTGTTTAGTTGTTTCGTTGACAACATTATCTTTCACAAGAGACTGGAAAAGATCATTGACTAATATTTGAGCTTGTTCTAACTCTGTTCCTTGGGGGTATTGGCTTTGCTTGTGAGCTTGTTCTTTTCCAGCTACTCCCATACTTTTACTAACAGCTACTTCAAACATTCTAGCAATCAGTTCCCAAGGGTTTGAAAGATAATAAGTTCCAGCTTTTAAATCTTTTTTAGTAGAGGCTTCTTTAAATTTAGAATTATTTATAAATTGAATTATTTTTTTCCAAGATTTCTTTGCATTGGGGTTTATAGTAGCATCGGGTTTGAAAGCTCCTCCTGTTAACATCCCCCCTCCCTTTGCTGCTAATATTTTTTCTATAGTTGCCCATTGTTTTACTTCAGCCGTATAACCCACTGTTGACCCTTCATAATTTTCAGCTGCTTTCAAAGCTTCTTTTTCAAAAGAACCAAATTTATGTCCAAAACGTGTACCAAGATGATGATCAAAAGCATGTACCCATTCATGAATTGTAGTGCTTTCTAATGGATAATCTTGCGATTTGTAACCATAAGCACCAGACTGAATTAATTTTTGAGATGGGCTGTATATGCCTAAAGACATGCCCGGCTTAGAAAAAGATATTGTTAAGTCACCGTTTAAAGAAAGGGCATTAAACTCTTCTTTTTTAAGACCAAAAGTTTTTGCCATTTTTCGTAAAAATTTTATAATATCTTTTTCTGATCCTAGGCTTTCGTCAAAATAAGCAGCTTTAAATCCAAACTCTTTTTCCATTGCCTCAGATCGAGTATACTGGTCATAGTCGACACCCAAACTTCTACCTCGAGCCGCAGCTAATTTTTTATATCTTTCATTTTCTTTTTTAATAGTTCGACGTAGTTTAGCTTTTATTTTATTTATTTCTTTTGTATCAATTTTTTGACCTTTAGGAATTTCGAAAGGAGTTGTTCCCATAGCATAATCATGTTTAATTTGATCAGCTGCAAATATTAATCTGTTACCGTCAAGATCAAAAGTATCAATTAATTTAACAACATTAAACGTATCTTTAGTATGATCAAACTCTTCTGGAGTTGGTCGTTGATTTAAATTAGAACTAATAATAGCTCCCTTATCCATCTGCCCTCTAACAATAGTTCCCGGAGCTGTTTGACGAGCACCTTGTCGTTGTGTAGTTATACCTGCAAAGTTTACTATATCCCTACCAGCTATTTTTTCTCCTTTTGTGTTTCTTTGTACATTTTCAGACTCAATAGTAATTGTTTGTTCACCTCGAGTAGCTTCACCTGCATTAATCTCATCTTGAGTTACATCTAACCTTATAGGTTTTCTTGCACCTTCAGGTGTATAAGTTAAATCAGTTTTAAACGTACTTAACTTGCCGACAGTTTTACCTTCAAAACCACCAAGTATTTCGTATTGTTTTTTCTTTGAGTTCCAAACAGCACCGAGTATTGATGTCAGCTTTTGATTATTAGGGTCATAGTTTTTAGCAAATTGTTCAAACACTTCTTTCTTTTGCTCTTTATTTAAACTTCTAAACTTTGGATCTTTTAAAAGATTAGCTGTACCCATTATCTTTTGAAAATCATCTAACTTTGTTTGCCCTCTAATTAATTCTGGCCCAACTATATTCTTAAATTTTCTTTGAAGTTGATCATTAGCCACACTAATAATTCTTTTGGTATTGTTACTGTTAATTAAGTCACGATAAGCTTCAGGGTTTATAATCTCTAAAAAATCTTTTGAAGCTTCAATACCCATCATTTCAAACTTTTCAGGTAGTTTATTTATTTTATAGTTTTCACCATCCTGTGATAAGATACCTTCATCAATATAATTATTGACTATCTCATTTACTTTTTTCTTTGAGGTATCTAATGTTATACCCAACTCTTTATATAAATCTTCTTTTGTAAATTTATTTATATCAGCTATGCCTCCTAATGATTTAAGAAACTTGTCAGGAGTAATACTATCTTCTTCTTTATATCTTTGTCTTTCAGCTCGTAGATTCTGCTCTCTTGTTTTCATTTCAGATCGTCTTGAATTACCAGCTCTTTTTATATATTCTTCATCTGTCAGACCTTCTTGAAACACACCTCTTTTTCGTAAAACATATTTGGCTTCATCAACATCAGCTACACTATTACCTTTACGATCATTGAACTCATACTTTTCTATTTTTCGTTGTTCTTCAACAGCTTTACGTAATCTACCGGTTTCAGTAATATTACCCTGATCGTGAGCTATTTTAAGCTGTTGCTCTAACTCTCTTAGTTGTGAACTTTTATACGGAGATCTATCTTTTGAATTTTCATTTAATATATTTTGTGGATCAACTTCTATTTCTCTCCCATAGCCTTGGTTTGGAGCAATAACCACCTTATTTATAATGTCCCCTTTACCACGATCAATTCCGTTAGGGACAATAATACCAACTTGTTCTGTACCATCTTCATCAATAAAAGTAACAGTATTATTTTCAGCTAATACAGATGGTGTTTTTGTTTCTCCGGCTTTATCTGCCTGCTCTTGTTCTTCAGCTGTTCTTTCACCAATCTCTTCATTTTTTAATTGGTTGTTTTCAATAATGGTACTAACACCACCAGACAACGAACCAAAGAACCCACCGGATACCATACCAGCCAATCCAGCTTCAATTAATCTTTCTTCTAATTCTTCCAAACTTCTAGGTTCACGGCCTAATGCAGCATCGGTGGATACAGCTGAGATAAATTCTTGACCTGATTCTGTTAAACCCTCTGTTACAGCAGCCGTACCTCCAGCTTTAGCTACACCCAAAGCTACACTTTTAGCTGTCTTTTTAACAACTTCTTTATCAACATCGGTTATGTCAGCTATTTTATCCATTGTAGCTTCAGAGCCAAACTTACGAACAAACTTACCAATGATTGGCCCGAACGTCACCAGAGTACCAGCTAAGTCAAGAGCACCGATAGCAGCACCGCCGGCCAACTCTTCAGCTGACGTGTTCCTATCTGGTAATCCTTCTTTTCTTAGCTCATCTTTTATTTCTTCTCTGACCTCACCTGCACCAAATACAGCACTACCAATAAAACCAGCTAGAGCACCACCAGCTGTACCAGCTACAACTCCAGGCACTCCTAAAAAACTACCAACCTTTGCTCCTGTTTTTGCACCTAATAAACTAGCAGCTAAGATACCACCAGATAGTGGTAATGTTTCTCCTATAATATTACGAGCATAAGCAAAGTTCTCACCAAAACCTTCAGCATCTTTAAATGATTCAACAGCTCCGGGTTGTAAAGCTAGTTGTCTACGTTGACGATCAGCTTGAAAATCTAAGTATTCTGAAGCATCATCAAAACCAGCATACTCAGCTACAGAAGACAAACCAGATAGGCCTAATTGTTGTAGGATGTCACCGCCACGAGATATACCGGCAAAGAATCCTGTAGAAGGTTCTTCTGGTTCTTCAAATACCTCTGGATATTTATCAAGTAAATCTTCTTCTATTTCTTTGTCAGTTGTGTCGGCACCATAATCTAATTCTGTACCGTCAAATAATTTTACTTTACGTTTGGCTTCAGTATCAGATTTTGAAAAATTGTATAGTCCTGGAGTAGGAATAACTTCTGGGTGATTTTTATAAATGTATGCTGATATTTCTTGATCAGATGTACCGGGAGCAAACTTTAATTTAGTATCATCTAAAAGAGTTACTTCTCTTTCTTGAGGCTCTGCTGGCCCCAACCCAAAATATTCTCGAGCCGCCGCAACAGAATTATCTACCATTTACTTAACTCCGGGTATGCCTGAACCATATAACCCCTCAATTTGTTTATCAACCATTTTACGAAGTGGGTCATCAGGATCTAAACCTAAATCAGATACATATTTAGCTAAAAGACTTAATTGTTCTATGTCAGCTTTACGAGCTTCAAGTTTTGTTTTGTCTGAAGCTGCACTTTGTTCTAATGTTATTTTGTTTCTTTCCATTTCCATTAACTGATCTTGTAGCTCTAATTTTGCCATTTCTATGTTTTGAGATGATGTTAATTTTGCCCACTCAGCATCATTTTTTGATTTTAAAATAGTCAAATAATTTTGATCATAATCTTGTTTAGTTTTTAATTGTAATAAATCCATTTTTCTATTTTTAGCACTTTCATCAGCTTTGGCTCTTATTTCTCTTTTTTGCATTGCATTTTGATTAGCAATCTGCATTCCTAATTGTTCTTTTTTAGCTAGGTTGTCTCTTTGAGATATTCTTTCTCTTGAAGCAATCTCAGCTTCTCTTCCCGTAACGTCAGCTTCTAGCCCCATAAGTTTAAATTCTCTGTCTTCCATTCTTCTTTTTTCTTCAGTAGCCAAATCTTCTGCTCTTTCTCTACGTCTTCTAGCTTCCGGAAGAACTGGTTTTACAGCTGCACCTACTTGGCTAAGAAAACCAGGAGCTGCTTCAGGATCACCAGTCATTAAGTTTAATCCGATTTGTGCAATTAGATCGCCCGGCATTTTACCTTTTTCTTTTTTCTCCGTTGCTGTCTTATCAGTCTCTTCTCTTAATCTTCTAATATCTTCTCTTAATGGACTAACAGCACTAGCTGCATATTCTTCTGGTGTTTGTTGTGCTGGCTCTGGAGCTTTAATACTACCTGTAGAAGTTTGGTCAGAAAAAGTTGTTTCAACATTAGTTGGAGCTGATTTTACGATGTCCTCAAAATTTATGTTATCTAAATTTGTTGATAATTTTATTTCGTCAGATTCCGGTCTAACTATTGGTGGTAATCTTGGTTCCACAGGCGGAGGCATTGGCGGTCCGAATTCTTGCCCGTAACCAGTTTGCTGATCAATTACTCTAGGTCGTGTGTCTTCTCCAGTAAAACCTCCTGCATCTTGTGCTATATCATATTGTTCTATTTCTTGTTGAGTTATAATATCTTCAACCGGCGGTCTCATTGGAGCATCTATCTCTCTTGTTCCTTCAAACTCTTTGTATGGTGTAGTTTTTTCTTCGCCGGGCTGATAATACTTTAGTCCTTCTTGAAAAATTGATATATCTCGTGGAGTTATTTTTCCCTCCTCAACTAATTCTTTGAGTTGAGAATCGGATGGCATCTTACCTTTAGTTACAGGAATACCCTTAACTAATCTTTGTTGAGGACCAAATTTTTGTTCGTACCCCGTAAGTGGTGCAGAAGTGTATTCAAATAATTCATAAGCTTCAGGACTTGAAAAATTAGCTCTGTTAAATAAACTACTGCCATATTTACGAGATCCAGCTAATATATCCCCACCCTCAAACTTGTTAACAATACCACCTTCTTTAAATAATCCAAACTGTGACCCAAGTCCATACACACCAAGACCAGCACCAAGCAGCTGTTGTCCCAGACCCGGCTGTTGAACTTGACTTTGTTGAGTTGTATATGTAGACACCGGCAAGTTAAACCCACGAAGTACAGACGACATCTCTTGTACTTGTTGTGACGGTCTTGTTGTTTCTCTAGCAAAATCTTCGTAAGCAATATCTAATGCTTTTTGTTGTTGTGCTTGACGTGTACCACCAACAGTTTCAAGAGCACCAAGGCCGGCCAGTCCCAACTGTTGTTGTTGGCCACCAAGTGTAGCAAACTGTTGACCCGCAGCTAGTGATGCTGCTCTATCAGCCGCCAGTTGTTCCATGGCTGTATCATAAGCTTGTTGTGAACCTACAGCTTGAATGTCAGCAAGTCTTTGTCCTTGTTGTCTAGCTAGCTCTGATTCTATTAAAGCCTGACGTGAACCACCATAAGCACCAGCTCCTACAGCTTGAGCACCTATTTGTTGTTGTAATTTTTCTGCATCTCTAAGAGCTTCTCTTTTTTGTATGTCGATGACAGCCTGCTGATATGGATTCATACGAGCAGCTATGGCTGTTGGATCAGTTGACTGTTGAGCTGCCTGTGCTGTTAGTAAATCAGCTGAGGCAATATAAGGTTTATATCCACCAACAAGCCCCTCAACTCCTGAATAAGCAGCTTGCTGCTCTGGAGTAAATTCAGCTAGTCTTTGTCCTTCATATCTTTGAAATGGCTCTGTTGTTACGGCCTCACTCCTATCAAATAATCTTTCTAAATACGGCTGAAAGTATTCAGGAATGTTACTTGTTTGTTGTGTCATTGTTGTTGGAGGAGGAGGGGGAGGTGAACCACCACCACTACCACCGAAGCATACCTTCATTGCTTCGTCGTTAGACACATCTTGGAATGGGTTGTCCTCCATTCCTACACCGTATTGTTGTTCAGAAATTTTAAGTCGTTTTAATA
>JAAOEI010000367.1_pt1 | contig 17717 bp, 37 predicted proteins | sample 7059261 | NCBI WGS metagenome assembly JAAOEI01 (sample SAMN14008812, study PRJNA610033) | viral metagenome | isolation source: viral particles filtered from seawater | place: China: Hangzhou Bay, Yangshan Deep Water Harbour | collected 2017-10-31
ATGAAGCAGGTAGCATTTAAGATTAATGACTGGGATCTGCATGGAACTCCGCTTCTACTAAGAGGCTTGCGTACTCTTATCCACGAAGAGAAGTTGCTTGCATCTCAAGATGCTATTGCAGAAAGACTTTACTCACCACTCGTCCTCGCTAAGTTAGGCTTGCAGGATATCGGTGATGGTGTGCCTTGGATGCCCGGTCCCGATGAGTGTGAGGCTTTCCGTGATGATATTGATATCGCACTAGCATCAGACTTCCGTGTTCTTGTTCACCACTTCGGCGTTGATATCCAGACCGTGTTTGGTCGTGAGCAGATGCCGAATCTTGGTGAAGACTTTGACCGTATTGAGCGTAGGCTTATGCAACTCTTCGGAGTTAACCCAAGCCTCCTATCAGCCGGGGCAAACTCTCAGCCTTATGCATCTTCTGCTTTGCAGGCTGAATTCCTTAATCAGATGTTAAGGACTTATCAGAACTTCCTTAAGAGGCACTACATCGAACGTGCGAAACTCGTTGCTGAAGCCAATGAGCATTACGACTACGAGAAGCGTGGCGATACTCGTGTGCCAATTATGGAAGAGCATATTGAATACGACGAAGATGGCAATGTCGTAGTAGTAGAAAGACACAAACTTCTTATTCCAGATATGAATATGAAGGTACTGGACCTCAGAGATGAGGCTACACAACGTCAGTTCTTGGCGCAACTGAAGTCTGCCGGTGTACCTATTTCCGATCAGACATTCATGGTTGGCTTGCCTTACACCTTCAAGGAAGAACTTGAAAGGTTTGAGGAAGAGGCAATTGAGAAGACTGTTGCACAGCAAGAGGCTAAGGTTAAGATCTATAGACTTCTTAAGGCCAAGAACCTACCGATCCCTGCTGATCTTATGCAAGAGATTATTATGGCAGGGCTTGACCCATCAGCAGGACTTAATCCTCAAGAATTTCCAGATATGGACTTGACTCAGGACCCGTTCGCTGCTATGATGGGTGAAGGTGGTGGTCTTGATACAGGAATGGGACCCACAGATGGCCCTCTAGGAATAGAGTTCCCAGAAGAGCCGGGTGGTACTACTCCCGCTATCCAGCCACTTTCACCGAATCCGGGGGCAATGCCGGAATCTTCTAATGAGAGGACTCCGATTCAGCCTCCCGGTGGTAGGTCAAGTGTATTAAGTAAAACAAGAGAAGAAAAAGAGGATAGGATTGTTGAGAAGATTCTTCTTCCCAAGAATGCCAAGAAAATCTCTTTGATTCGTGAAGATATTGAACCCGAAAAAACCGAAGATAAAAACTAACTAAGGAGTTTTTAATGGGTACTGATGTTCCGTCTGGTGGAGGTAAAGTCTCTCCTTTGGAAGACTATAAGAATATCATCATTGATTTGCATGTTGATGGTATGAACAACGATGCTATTGCTAGGCTTCTTACAGATCGCTACGGTCTATCTACGACTAGGCATTCAGTTCGTCGGGCAATTGAGCGTTGGGATAGTGATATTTATACTTTTGATTCTAAGAAGTCTCCCATCGCTCGTGCAAGGCGTCGTCTTGAGGATGATCCTACTGAGGAAGATCTTCTTCACGATCAGTTGGTTGAGGCCAACCGTGAAATTGTTCGTCTTACGCAGGATAAGAAGCACACCTTAAAGATGGTTAAGGATTATGAGAAGATCGTAGACGATAAGGATAGGATCTCTAATCGCATTGTGCAGGCCATAGAAGCCAATCCTTATGAACCCATCTTCCGTACAGGGCCAAACCCTGCTATCGGTGATGATCCTCATACAATGCTCGCTCTTGTATCAGATGCTCACTATGGCGAAGTCGTGGACTTCTTTGATGTTAGATACAACATGCAGATTTGTGATCGTCGCATGGAGTTCTTGACTCAAAAGATTACTCGCTTTTATGATATCAAAAGCAACGACTATCCTATTAACAAGATTGTTGTCGCCTTCCTTGGCGATATGATTAGTGGTAACATCCACGAAGAACTTGCTGAGAGTAACGAGACTCCGGTTTCCGATCAGTTTGTTCGCATGGCGCATCTTATGGTGGATATGATTGGTTCTCTCTCTGAGGTTTTCCCAGAGGTAGAGGCAATCGTTATGCCGGGTAATCACCCTCGCATCCATCACAAGCCTCGCCACAAGAAGAAGTACGATAACCTTGAGTATATGATGGGCATGATGGTTAAGGCTATTATTGAGTCTTCTTCCATCAAGAATGCTAAGGTTATTGTGCCGAAGGACTTGATCTACATCCACGAAATTGCAGGCCACCGTGTAGGAATGACTCACGGTGATGGGTACAAGTCCTCTGGCTTTGCAGGCATTCCGTTCTACGGTCTTGCAAAGAAGCGGGCTGCCTTTCAGGAGGGGCTTAAGAGTTTGAATATGCCCCAAGTTGATATGCTTGCAATGGGTCACTTCCATCAACTTATCTGGTGGCCCGGTCGTGGATGTGATCTTATTATCAACGGTTCCATCAAGGGACCAGACGAGTATGCCTTTGATACATTGCACGCAGCAGATGAGGCTCAACAGGCTCTTATCACAATGAATCAGAAGCATGGCATCACATCTTTTGAACGTATTAATCTCGGATCAGTTAGTTAGGAGTAGCAATGGCTGCAAACAATAATAATAAGAACTATAAGAACAAGAAGCGTAAGAACGAAAGTTGGACTGCTTACAAGCAGTACCCCCGTTCTGTGTGTATTACGATCTACGATATGCAGGGTTCGCCAATTCCAGAGGACGTAAGTGATCGTCTTGTGAGTGATGTAGAGGCTTTTGTTAAGTCTCGTGGTGTTAACAGCCTTGCAATCGCAGTTAACAAGGGTTAGGTAGATGATGTTTGATATTGAACCATCTGTTGTGCCCTTCTTTCTCCAATCATTTGGAGGCTATCTACTTGGCCTTTTGATTGTTGGGGCTGGTTTCTATTTTCTTTTGAAGGAAGAAATTAAAAGGGAGGAAGAATATGACCGTGATTAAGGTTAGTGTGGGATTGACCACAAAGGTTACGAACCCTCGTAACCAGTATGAAAACGTTGTGTTCTCACGAAACTTCGGGCATGAAGAGCCGCTGGCCCCTCGCCCTGAAGATCCTGAAGATCAGGTAGCCTACGATGAGTACGTTAAGGTTCGTCGTAAGGAGATCGAAGATGAACTTAGAATTCATGCTGAGGATGCTATTCAGCAGGAAATCAATGACTTCTATGAGAACATGACAGGAGAAGAGGTAGAATAATGCTTATTGGGTTGCATGGGAATCAAAGAGTAGGTAAAGATACTGTTTTTCAACTTATCCACTCTGAGTATCCTCATGCAACCCGATTTGCATTTGCAGATAAAATTAAGCAGAGCCTTGCTGCTCTGTTCGGTGTTTCTGTTAGAGAGATAGATATTCTCAAAGAAGAAGGAGCGATGTTCAAAGTTGAAAGTGAAAACTATGAGCATTCTTATACTTGGAGAAGTTTTGCCCAGAGGTACGGAACAGAAGCACATAGAGAAATCTTTGGCCCAGACTTTTGGGTAGATAAGGTGTTACCCCCTCCCACAAAGAGAGGGATCAATTCTCATAATAAAAGACTATGGATCGTTACAGACGTTCGTTTCCCCAATGAAGCCCTAAGAATTAGGGAACTAGGCGGGACAATCATTAATGTTACCAGACCGTCTGTTGAAAATATAGATAATCATGTTTCAGAGAACACTTTGAACAACTACTTTATTGATTATGATTTAGTAAACGACGGATCTTTGGAGCAGTTAAAAGAAAGGACGATTGAAATAGTTAAGAAGATTGAGGCTGGCTAACTATTTATCTAGGTATAGATATGAGCGCAGAAGAAGATAAATTTGACAATTCAGATTTTGACAAGTTGTTTGACCCAGAAATGGTTCACGAGTTTAGACTTCAATTTAATCAGATACAACTTGACAAACAAAAAGAAGCGTATGAAAACAATCCCGATGAGAAGTGGCTTGTAGATTTCTCTAATGCTCTCGGGAAATTTGGCGTAATATTTTATAGAACAGAAGAGGAAGAAGATCTTATCTATGTTCAGTTAATGACACATTTTAAAGATAAAAATTCTGTTCATGGAATATTCATTGCAGAGGTTGAACATTATATGACAATGGGCGTAAGCCCAGAGGCCATCGCTGCTGCTATATGTGCAGGCTTGTTAAGCCCAGTATTTCAGTTCTGGACAAGCGTAAGCGATGATGATTATGAAATGGAGTAAGGTAAAGTGAGAAGAATTGAACTTATTATCAACAATGAGTTAGGCGATGAACTCCCTCATTATATTACTGTTGATGCAACAGATCGCATTGTTATAGTTATGGATGAATATGGAGTTACAGCAAGGTCTGATGGAGAAAGATTTGATACAATAGAAGAAGAGCCACAGGTTCCAAATGTTGTATTTGATAATCAACTAGATATATTCTCTTCGAAGCCTTGGCAAATTTAAGGAAAGGTATTTATGTCAGAAGATAAGTCAGAAGTTGCTGCTCAACCTAGCGGCAAGAGCGTAGGGGTTGGCATCATTGAGCATCCCCTTTACGGTCTAGGTGTGAGCCTAACGGTAACAGATATCAACAATAATACAAGTGAGGTATTTCTATCTCCTGAAGAGGCTAATAATCTATCGGCCAAGTTTTCAGGGGTAGCAACTCTGTCTTTTGTATTAGCACAGATCGCCACTCTGGTAGGCGGCGCTGGTGTTGATCCAACAATAATTAAACCATAAGGATTTAGAATGTCAAAGGATAAGAAAAACAAACCAATCAAAGTCAAGACAATGGACCCAGTTCGTGATGGTATCCCAGAGGGTACAACTACAGGTCCTTTGAAGTATCTAGGTACTGATCATCACTCTCGCAAGATCATGGAGGGAAAGTTTTCATCTAATGTAGCCCCCAAGAACTTTGGTCGGGCACCGCTCCCTAAGCAAGAGTGGGGTTGTGATGATAAGAACTGTGCTGGCCCTCATCGTCATTATCTAGTCAAGTGTGACAAGTGTGGAATGAGAAGACCATTTTAATGAACTTTTTATCAAAGAAGAAGAATTATTCAAAGTATACAGAGCGAGATACTTTTAGCAATCTTGCTCCTGTTACATCCAGAACTGTGATTGAGGGGGATTACTGTCGCATCTTCAAGGGCGCTCCCCGTATTGTTCCAATACAAACATCAGTCCCAAATGAAACCTTTAGAGAACTTTCTGATCAGTTTGATCATATTCTTGAAGGTGATGCAACTAGAGAGGAACTTATTCCTATCTTCGCAGGTAGAGTTTGCTACCAATCGTTTGGCGATAAAGCAGGACGTAAGAGTGCTGATGATTATCTTAGTCACATCATGGATGTTGGGCACTACTCTATCTTAGAGCATTCAAGTGTCAGTTTATATTTTGATAGGGTGCCGAGGTTTTGGAGCCATGAGCAGGTCAGGCATCGTCATTTTAATTATTCACAACTGTCTCAAAGGTTTTATGTACCGGACAAGGTAGAGTTAGTTATCCCCCCGGCTCTTTGGGACACAAATAAGATTGAGGAAGAGTTTTATGCGTATGGAGAAGAAGTTGGCAAGCAGTATCGTAATAGACTTAGTGAATTATATTCAGACATTGGGGAAGAAACTTTTGCCCTTAAAAAGAAAAGCCGTGAAGCGGCGAGGGCGATCCTCCCAGAATGTACCGAAACCAAAATCGTTGTCACAGGGAACTTCCGCTCGTGGTTGGAATACCTACAGAAAAGAAATTCCCCAGACGCCGACGCAACCTTCCAAGAAGTTGCAAAAATTGTCAAACTACGACTTCAACAAGTCGCGCCGAACATATACGGGAAAGGGGTTTAAAGTGGGAAACATGATGGAACCAATGGGTGAGGGAAGAAACCCAGAAGAAGAGTTAAAAGGTTGGCTAAATAAAAAAGCATGGCAAGCAGACGAAAAGCATACTCCCGGCAAGTGTGGTATTTCAGGGGGTAAGTTGCATGTAATCGCAAAGACAAAGAAGAAGGGACTGTCTATGTGGGCTTCTGTAGATGCTGACGGAGATCTGTTTAGGTTGGCATCTCGTTCAGCAGAAGAGAAGCAGGCATCTAACGAGGATAACGAATTCCTATAATGGAAAAAGAAGTTAAAGAAGATAAAGACCCTTGGCGGCTTCATACAGCAGAGCATCTTTGGAGTAGGCTGATTGAAGTAACCGAGAAAAAAGAACTAGCAGAAAACCGTCTTTATCTTTATGCTCAACTCATACAACTTTTTGTTGATAGAGATATAATGATGGAAAAAGTTGCAAGAGCGGAGACAGAAAGTATTAAACAAATCATGCTAGACAATATCGGCATGATAAATGATCAAATAGAAAACCTTATGATAAACTTAGGAGAGTGGGATAATGAGTAGTGCTGCTGATGATTATTACGAAGAAGATGAAGATCCCGCTTACATGCCGGAATTAAATAGAGAACAGTTTGAAATCTTTGCTAATGCAAACTTAGAAGAAGCAAAGATTCTCTCTCTAGAGGCAAAGAGTGCTGTCGTGATGGAAGGTATCTTCAAACTCTGTATTCAACTGTCAGAAGAATACGAAGAGATTCTTATGGATTCAAATGAAGAAGATATTGCACAGATCGCTTCAACGCAGTCAGGCCGAAACCTCATGAGGCTAGCGTCCATCTTTGGAGATTCAATTATTATGATCATTGAATCAATTGCTCATGTAAAAGAGAATCACAAAGAATACTCAATTCATGTTGCTGAATATCAGAAAGCAGTAAAAGAAAGGATGAAGCAACAAGAGGAAGAACTAATCCAAACTCTTATTGACTCCATCCCTGATACTGTTGGTGATGATTTAAACGACTAAGAAGGATAACTGATAGCACTCACCGTTCCATCTGGGAAACAATAGAAAGTATTATACCTCTTAACTTCGTTACCCTCTTCTGTAAAACCTACAACGGTGCCCCTGTAAAGAACTTCATTGGCGCTATCATTCCAATAAGAAGTTGATTCCTTCTTTGTAACAAAATAATGACTGTCCTTATACTCAACAGTCTCCCCAACCTTAACTGTATCAATGTGAATACTCATATTGTTTCTCGCTTTCTAAGCCATCAGAACGGCTCTAATTTAATTTAATATAAATGGGGGAGGGTCTTACCCCTCCCCCTTAGTGCTTTTAATTTTAATCGCTGTATGAGCGTCCTGCTGCACGATAGTTCGTGCCACGCTTCTTACCAGCCTTCACAACCTTATGCCCAGCGACAACCTTCTTCATAACAAGAGTGTACGTTGCGTTGTCCATTTCGACATTCTTAACGATATCAGTCTTGAGAAGAGGCTTATCTGACTTAAGGATAAGTTCAGTAACCTGCTCAACGAACTTATTAACCTCTGCGGCACGCTTAGGCTCCATGCGGGTCTTGGAGGAAGTGGTCTTACTTGCACTCTCTCCCTTGCTTGCAACCTCGTCCTGCTCGCGCTTGGTCGAAGCAGCAATAAACGCATCAAGGAATTCGACACGATTGTTCGCAGCATCTTCCTCATCAAGAGTAAGAAGCAACCTCATACGCTGGTCATGCGAAATCTTGACGTTACTAGCCTGAAACGTCCGGGTCTTATTCTCAGGAGTCAGAAATGTAACCTCTCCGTCCTGAGAGTGAAGGACAACTCCCGTCCTCCAATTTGTATCATAGTAACGAATAGTATCCCCTCGCACCGGAACGTAGTCACTTGGATACTGATAGTCGTATAGATTTACAGCGGTGTTAGTCTCGCTCATCTTCCAACTCCTTTCTAATCTGCTCTGCCCAATGATTAATCTTATCATCTTCGAAGTAGTTTACATCATATCCGTCAGAGTCGTGAGAATTAAAGACGCCTCCTGCATCAACATCAATATCTTGCATCAGGCTATTAACCCACTCTACAAACTCTTCATCAAACTCGTCCTCAAAATTATATGCAGTTTTCACTATTCCTCCATAAAGATTTTAGTAAGCACTTCATGGTTTGTGTCCGTTTCCTTTTTGCGACACGGCCAGCAACGCTTACTTGGATTGTAAATACTTACCCTGCACCCGCAAGTATAGCATACCTGCTGTGACTTTGGCGGGGTAATTGTAAGATCTTCGTTAGAAACCATATCTCCGATAATGGTACAGGGGATAATCTCATTAAACTCCATTGTCATTCACCCCGATCATGGCGTCCGGTCCCTTACCCTCAACATGATGGTTCTCAATTGAGATAAGGTCAAACTTCTTCTTCTTAAAGGCCGACTGCTTTACGTCGCCGTAGTTAAAGATAACAACATCAATGTCGTCCACGGCCTCAACGCTAGCAACACGACCATTATACATAGTGATAGCAATCTGGTTTGACATAAAGTATCCCTTCTAATTAGTAGTTATAGCAACAATCATGTTTTCTGAAATTAGAATCTTAGCAGTACGCATAGAGCCTAAAGAAGTATAATATATTCCTTCGATTATCTCGCCTTCTGCGATTGCCTCTTTGACCTTCTCCATCCTAAGCCGCTGTGGGATCATATCATAATACAAATCAGTAGTGATAAAATCTCCGTTTTTTAAATGAATGTTTAGTTGAGTCATAGAAGAAACCTAATCAGAAATAAAAGTGGAGCGATAATAAAAAGTATTACCCAGAGTGTTTGCATTAGTAATCACCCATAAACTCCCGCATGGCCTCGCGTGTGCGAGCAGCGGCCATAGCACTTACCTCACGCTGCCACTCTGCTGCGTCGTTCTCTTCCGTCACCTGCTCGCTATACATAAAGTCCTCAACCTCACGCCAGAATGAGTCTGACAGGTCATACGAGTTGTCCTCCGGGTGGCAGAACCAATTGCGAATGTCCTCTGCTACATCGCGCACATCGCAATCAAGAAAGTTGTGGTTACGGCTCCGGTCCACAGCCTCAATGCCCATCATAGCAACATCAATCGGCGTGCTACTGCTGGCAAGAACATAGATAGTATCATATGAGGGAACGTCAAGGGTCTTTGCATCAACAAAAGAAATGTCGTAGTCAAGCCCCAAGTCTCCATAGTCCTCAACAATATTACTCATTACACAAACCTCCGTGGGTTAGGAACAACGTTCGCCGTCCTCTTTGGAGTACGCTGTCTGCGTACCTTGATCGTCTTAATAGTACGGGACTTCTTCATAGAAATCAACCCCTAACTGTTATGGTTTAGTAATAGTCGTCGTAGTCGCTAGGCTGCGACTCTTTCTCTGCATGATACTTGTAATCGTAGTAAGACTCAAGAGCGTCCTCATGCTCGCTCTCTGCCATATCACAACAAGCATCCCAACTAAGTTCCTCAATCGTCAGCGTGTCAGCACGTTCGGGCCAATCTTCGATGATACTATCGTAGAGTTCCTGCATCTGCTCCTTCGGTCCATAGTCGTCAGGAATGCGGTAGTAGTCCACGATCTTGCCCGTTGTTTCATCCACATCGTAGATGCCATACAGTCCACGGTCAAAGATTTTCTCTGCCTGACTCTGGAAAGCATACTCTGGTGGGTCAATGCGAGACATTATTTATAGTTCCTCCTGTGAAGTCGGGACACAAGAGCCACAATAGGGAAGTCCCTGTGTCCAAGTGATTGCCTTTGTAGCCGGGTTGATGTAAACAACATCCTTCTCATCAACAGTATGGCCGCACATGCACTTTACATCATTGTCCAAAGCATTCATAGTTTTCTCCTTTAATCTTTTGTAAACTACATAATCGCTTGTGGGAGTCGAACCCACATCTTTCCGGCCTAGACTGTGTTGCCTATTACACCAAAGCGATTACTACTGCTGACGGTTCCACATTACAAGTCAGGTGTGTTCACTACCTGCTGTCAGTCACCGACAACCCTCCTTTTTTTTAGTTTTATTTTCTACTTATTTAGTTGTTATTATAAATGGTTCTCGCGCTCAACTTCTTACGAGATTTTCCGATCTACCAATCGGTTTCTTATGGGATAACCCACCCCGACAGGTCAAACGTGGTAGCCCTTGCCTGCTAGGTCGTGAGAACCGCTGACGCCTCACGGCGTTTCGTCCTAAAGGGACTCATCAGAGCGGTCTAAATCATTTACGACAAGAGCAGCAATCTCCAATGCCCTACGAAGTTCCTCTCGCATACCGGGAGAAACAATCATCACATCGTTCGGCTTACCATCACCATCATCACTAGCCATAGAGTAAAGCCACCCAATGATTTCGTGAAGTTCCTGCGCCTCTTGTAGTGAAATAGTCATAGATAAAACTCCTAACCGTAAACAATATCTCTGAAACACGCAACCTGCAAGATAACGTCTGCTGCGTCTGCGTCAATGTAAGACGCATCGTTTTCCTTGACTGCCCTAAGAATATTACCATAGATTGTTTGATTAAGTGTTATGTCCTCGTTAAGAATCTTTTGCAAACTGTAAAGAACCTTATCGGGGTCCACAACGAAAGACTTGTTATCCTCCGAAAGAGCATCATCGAAAGAGGCGGTTTGACAGATGCGCTCCATAATATCATCTGCACCGTTAGTCTTAAACTTTACGTTCGTAACCCAATAGCCAGACCCTCCGTAGTAAGCATCAAGGGCCGTGTAAAGGATATCGCTAACAAACTCTTCCGTGACTTCTGCGTTAAGGACAACCGTGCCAACTATTGTGTCATTCATATAACTCATTTAAGCCTCCTAATAGGAACTTGCGATTGCCATTGTCTTTTTCCATCCTGCCCCACCATTATAGCACATGATGAACTCATTGAGGATGATATTCCCAACATTTACCAAATCTTCATTATTGGAGTAAATGTTACGAAGCGTGCAATATGAAGCATCCTCTACTGCATCCCAATCATCCATCACCCTCTGCTCTATCGTGAAGCGAAGCAAAGGCTCGTCAGTAGAGTCGTCGGAGTCATAGTCTCCGTAAAATCCCTCTCCAATGTATTCCCATACAAGCCTAAAGTTACTGTCCTCATCGCTGTAAATAACCATCTCGTCAAACATTAGTAGGCGTCCTCTCCGTTATGAAGGAGGCTAAGGAACCGATAGTAAGAGTCCTCCCTCTCGTCGTCAGTAGGATGCGTAGGAACATCAACATACCCCGCATGAACCCACACATCCTCACCGCTACCCTCAAAGTCATGCTCCAACTTAGTCACCTGATGCCACGATGAGTTATCATCGTAGAACTGAAACCATGAGCCATTCACCCGGTAACGTCGAAGTGTTACAGACTTTGAGTGAACTTCATCAACCTCAATCCTTACCTTTTCGTTAGTCATTAGTTACCTCCAAACAGTCGGCTAAAGAAGCCAGCGTTCTGCTGCTGCTCCATCTTGTCAAGGGCAGCCTCCAGAATATCAACCTGCGCCTGCAAGACGTTGATGTGATACTCCGCATCCTCCAGACGCTCAACAACGTCATAGGGAATGGTGTTGTGAACCGTGTCCACAACAAACTGCTCTGCTGCTGCTCGTCCCTGCTCGTTGTAGAACATGACGCGCTCCATAATATCATCCATAAGGTTATTAATCATTTGATTCTCCTTTGTGCGTTAATCTACGGTGACGGCAATAGAAACGTGATGCTCCTTGCCGGTCTTGATGTTGTAAAGAGCCTGCGGTGTCCAAAGAGTCTCCCAAAGAGACTCTGCAACGGTCCACTTGACGCTATCAAGGCTACGGTGCATTGTGTACCAAACCTCGCCATTACCGTTAGTCTCAACAAGCATCCACTCTCGGGTCTGCTGTGCCTCAACCTCGCGCAGATTGCTCTCGTCATAGTGGAGATACGAATACTCATCCAGAATGTCAAGAATAATCTCGTTCTCCTTATCAATATCAATATCCCAAGTTACGTTCATTAAATCTCTCCTGCTCGTGTTTTGCAATAAGAACATTACTCCCCCTGACTGTCAAGGTCAAGAGGGATTTCAGTCCTTTACATAATCATAACCGACGTACCTGTACCCATGACGAAGCATGTGGTCGTGGTCCTGCTGTCGAATGTCGTCCAGATACTTGTGGTGGGAACGCTCCACAACCTCACTAGCACGCGACCATGCCTCATCCACCCAATCGTTGATGGAGACTCCGGTAGGGCCGCTAAGGGTGCCACAGTAAGTCTCCATAGCCTCATCCAGCAGACTCATCGGAGTCGGGAAATCTACATCGTCAATCGTAGCCTCCCACCAATCAAACACGGCGTGCCCAACAATGGTCCCAAAGTAGTCGGGGTCAGTATCTATCATATCAACCAACAGGCAAAGGTAAGGCTTACCGTTTGCGTCAGGGTATTGGTCTGAATAGGCGTACAGGCTGATATTTGCGTTGCACTCAACCTTGTCGTGCAGCATATCGTTCCAACTATCGCGGTATGCGGGGTGAAGCATTATCCATTTCTCCTTCGTTTGATTTACTAGGAACAGAATACTAGAGCCATTGGTGATTGTCAAGCCCAACTTTGTAAAGGCTCTGTAATCTGCATGGTGGGGTAGTCACCGAACATATCCTTGCCGAACTCTGTTGTTTCCTCGTCACAACCCGGCCAAATAGTATAATCTGCGGGGTTCAGAGACTCGTCCATATAAGGGTCATAGATATTAATGGCTTCCCAAATACCATCCCACATTCGTATCATAAAGAGGGTTTCTGCCATACTCTTGTAAGTTTCTACATTATATCCAGAGAACCCCGGTCGCGTTCGCTTCCAGAACAAATGCCCGGTAGTAACATCAGGGAAGTAACCCGGTGGGATTATGTAGGTCACAAGAAACGGATGGTCGCCGTCGTTAAACAGGTTGATAGACTCGTCGCTAGAATGATAATCCTCTATCGTTTCACTTGCGGCGAAGTAAAGACTCCATTGGTGATTGTACCTGTGGTCCCAATCCCGGTACTCATTGTATTCGGTGACTGTCTTGATATATTCAGTCGCCCGGTCTGTAATAAACTTAACATTCATTACTCGTTATCCTTCTTGTCAAGAATCTCTGCGTATGTGTACGCCTCGTGAACCTTGCTCTCAAACTCCTTAAAGTATTTAAGGTCCAGAATGGGCTTAAGAGGCAAATAGCCTTCCTCCCAACGTCCCTTGCCTGCGTAGAACTCATCTGCGGTGCCGATGAAACCGGGCACAAAGAGATTATCACTATAGCAGTCCTTCTGATGCTCGTTGTGCAGAATCTCCCAAAGCCAATCAAAGTATTGGATGATGCTCTGCGTACTCTGCTTATGATAAACCGCGAACAGCCGAATGGCACGGAGCATAAACACAGCATCGCTAGCGTTGATGTAGATATACTGACACAAATCGTTGCTTGTAGCAGCCTCAATCATTCCGTTGTCCGACGCCTTAATATCGCCGGGAGGCATTGTGTCATAGATGCGCTGTGCAAGACAGCGAGCGTAGAATACATCATCAATATTAACGATTGAGTTTGCAAGCGTGCCGTAGTGGTCGCTGTGCCACTCATCCATAAAGCGGAGAGCGGTGACAAGAGGCGTTACCATTTCGATACCCAAAGTCACCATGCCGCCAAGAATACCAATGTCGTAGTGCTTGCAGTAGTTAGCGTACTCGTAGCCGTTCTCCCAATCATGGGTCATTCCGTTCCATCTTGTCGGGCCATGATAGGGCTTGTTAAACGGAAGGCTACGGTTATAGACACCGTTGTTGGGGCCGTATGACCGACCCTTGTAAACCTTGTTATGTGTAGAAACAACCTGCGGCATTTACTTTTCTTTTTCCTATCTCTTGTTTTCTTGCTTTAATAATATCAGGTATTGATTGCCTGTCAAGAGCAGTTTTGTTAGGAAACTGTTAGACTCCGTTGCCGCTAAGGTCCTCGCCATAGACGAGAAAGAACAGGTCCTTCACCTTCTCAATCTCGGTGCTGATATCTCCGTGAAACCTCACACCCGGAACAACGGTGCCAAACTCATCCATCAAAGAGTAGGCAGTATCATCATCGTACTTCTGGAAATACAGATTACGATAGACACCATCTCTGCTATTTGGGTCGCCGTACCCGACACACACTTCCTCAATATACACCGGGTCATTGACATAAATGCTCATTGAGTCGTCCATTGTTACACAGCCTCCCAATACTCTGTCTTTTCCCACCAACCGTTGCTAGTCGCCTGACGGTTGGGCTTGTCTGACTTGACGCGGGTGCGCTCCCGGCGAACCTTCTTGTTGTTGTTCGCCCTACGCTCTGCCCGCTTCATGTTCTTGTAGTCGTTCATAGGTGTATTATCCTCGTCTTTCTTGTCTTGTCAAGGGTGATGATGTAAGGGATTTGTTAGACAGCGACTATCGTGCCTCGCTGACGGAAGTTATGCTCCATCTTGTCCAACTTATCCGTCTGCTCGCTGATAGTCATACGCAGGGCATTTACCTGCTTCTTAGTCTCAATGACGGACGATACCTGATTTGCCAGAAGGCTAATCTTGTGAGCCTCTGCCGGGTTAAGCCATCTCATGATATCCTGTACCGTCTGCATCAGGTACTTCCAATCCTCATCCGTGCTACTGATGTGAATGTGGCGAAGGTCACGATGCAACTGACCGACGAGGGAACGAAGTCGCCTGCGCCTATCCTTGTCGTTAAAGTTATCGGGGTTATGCACAAACATCGTGTAGTGCTTCGTGGCCTCCTTGCCGCATGAAACCATCTCGTCGTAAGCCTCGTACACCTTCTCGTTGCTTTCGGCAGCCTGATTACGAATGTCCGACAGGTTATTAAGCATATAAACCATCGCGTTAATCCCCATAAACTCTTCGATAGGCGGCATCGCGTTGGTCATACGCAGGTAATAATCAATGTTACCGTTGGTCTGCCAACGCACACACTTCTCAAACTTAACGTCTGCAACGGGGCAGTTATCAATAATGTAACCAATCGCAGCCTCCATCGTGGCAACTCGCACCCTAGCCGGTCGCCTGACGCTAAGGTTACAAGCGCGGCGGTGGGTCCTTTCGGCCTCGTCCATCTTACCTTCTGCAATAGCATTAGTGATGCGCTTAATCCAGAAGTCCCGCGTCTGGTCAATCTCCTTAATAAGAGTCTTAACCAAGTTATGTGCTGCCTTGTTCATTAGTCGTTCTCTCCGTAGTAGTCGGGGTGTTCCTTGATGTAGTTCTCGTCCTTGTTCATGCCTGTATTATCTCTCTCGTCTTTGTTCTTGTCAAGTCCCATAATGTAATGGGTTTGTTAGGACTCGTTGTTTGCCATGCGGTTCTGCACCGCAAGATAGACTTTCATAACGTCCTTGTCGTTACCAGCAGCCTCAATCGCTGCCCAATCCTCATCCGTGAAATCGTCCATCTTGACGATGATGAGGTCCTGACGCTCACAGCCGCCATAGGAACCATCGGCAAGGCTGTACCACATGATGTTCTCGTTCTTGTTCATGTTCTTATTCTCTCTCTTATTCTTGTCGTTGTCAATAGTCGTCGTGTTAGAGGTCTGTTAAGAAAAACTCGCTCCCCACCACGCCGGGACACGACAACCGACGCGGCGGGGGCGTCCTCCACCGACAGGAGCGGAGGGAACCTTTGGACTACTAAAGCAAGTCTCCGAGAAGCGTGCCGTAGTTCCAATCGAAACCTTCGTAGGGGTTGCTGACCTTCGGGAAGTAAACCGTTGCGGTATCCCGGTCAATCGCAGCCACTACCAAAGACACACCGTAAGCGTAGTCCACAAGGGAGTTATACAGGGTGTTCTTTGCCTCGTTGTCAGCGAGGTCACGGTCGTTAGCGACAAGAGCCAGAACCTCAATCTTGTCACCAGCAGCCTCAACGAGATACATGGGAGACTCACCATCGTCCTCTGGGTATTCCCCAAAGACGCGCTCCACCAACTCGCTGAACTCTGCCATCTGGTCCTCATTCATTTTAGTTCCTCTTTCTTGCTTTCTTTGATGTATAGAACTCTATCAAACCACAAAGCCTTGTCAAGTGCCTAAATGTAATGGCTTTGTTAGTCCTTCGGGATTACCAGCCGGTCCTTTCGGATATTCGCTGGCTCGTGGATACCCTTGCAATACGGGCACCGCTTGACCATGTACCACTTCTTGACCTGCGTGTTGTTCAGCCACCGCGTACCGGCAAGTCGCCCGTAGTCTTCGTCATACTCTGCCCGGTCGGGGCACTCTGCATCTACATACTGTCCCATTAGTCGTTCTCCTTGTTGTTTACAAGTGTAACTGTGGTCTTATTCATAACTTCTATACTATCTGTTTGCTTGTATCCTGTCAATCTCTACTTAGTTATTAACTTGTAATAATCGGAGGGTATCGGTCAATCTCAACGTGAATATCCACCGTCGAATACTTAATCGGCTCCCATCCATAAGCGTTCTTGATGAGAGTATTCGCATCTACGATGATGAGGTCATGCAGGGCATCGTCAGTTTCCGGCTCATCAGAAACAAACGGAACGTTCTCAACCTCAACCGTTGTAGAAAGAGCGAAGTAATCTCCGATGAAAGTAACCTTTGCGTACATCATTAGATAGCCTCTCTTTCTGCCTCACGCTTTGCCTGCTCTACGGTGGGGGCAAGACCGTGACAAAGGGGTTCGGTGTCCAGCCAATCGTTCTCACGACGAACCTCCCAACGATACCCAACAACGTCACTATCCGGCTCAACGTTCCAGATTTCCAGATAGAAGCCGTTGCGATAGGCTTCGTACTCACCCATCGCGCCGGGGCTGTTCCAATCCGTCTTGTCGTCCTTGTGAAACTCCATCTTAGTAGTCCCATCCGTGCTTGCGTGCGTGCTGCTTATCGGCCCGACGCTTGCTCTTGTTTGACTTGATACCGTGAGTCTGTGAACGAGGAATGCTGATGCCGGTGTGCCCGGAGATGCCGAGTTCCTGCCGCATCTGCTTCCTCTGCTTGTTAGTCAGTCTGTTCATGCCTCTCACTATACTCCTTCTGGCCCAAATGTCAAGGCCCAACTTGTTAGAACTTTATGAGCCGTTCTCCCTCTTGCTCATGCATCAAAGAATACTCCCTTTCGGCCCTCTGTCAAGTCCCCATTCGCCACTCATACAAACCCCTAACAAAGAACAGGGGACTCCCGCTCGCGGCCCAAAAATATATATAGAAAGTATAGCAGAATATAAGCGGCACATATAAGCAACATATAAGTATAAGTATGGCACACATGCGTCACTATAACAAGTGGGTGAATATGGGGGAATATGTAGTAACAATGGGGGAATAGGGGGATGAAGGAGAGTGTGAGAGGGGGTTGTTTATGCGCCTAAGTCCCATATATAAGCCATTCTATGAGTGCGCTAGCATATATATCTCTATATATCAAGCACCATTAGGCCATATATGAGGCCAAGTGAGTGTGCCCATCATTCATATATGTATGTTCTTATGAAACTATAGGGCTTGCCTTATGCTATGGCGCATTCCTTGTGCCGTCTGTTTGTTACGGTTTCATCTTTGTTCCGCCTATAGCATACTCTGTCTATATATACAAGGGCCTACCCCCACCCCCCATATCATCTTTACATTAGGGTCCCATATAGGGGGGAGTGGGACCCCCCCTCTTCGTAAACTGAGAGCAATTTTTGAAACTTCGTTTTTCGTTCTTGCTGTATATAGAACGAGACACCCCCCCCGTATCTGTTTGGGGAGATGCCTC
>JAAOEI010000368.1_pt1 | contig 17708 bp, 16 predicted proteins | sample 7059261 | NCBI WGS metagenome assembly JAAOEI01 (sample SAMN14008812, study PRJNA610033) | viral metagenome | isolation source: viral particles filtered from seawater | place: China: Hangzhou Bay, Yangshan Deep Water Harbour | collected 2017-10-31
AAATATTTCTATAGAAGATTTAACGCATGATCCAGAAATAAAAAATCATGATAAAATATGGGAATATTACCATTCTAATATTACAGAAGAAGAAATTCAATTAATAAACTTGAGAAATCAAGGATATAAATTTAGAGAAATTTGTGAAAAACTCAATCAATCTCCTTCTGTTGTCAAAAATAAAATTTATAAGTTAATTAATAAAATAAGAGAAATTAATGAGCAATAAAAAAAGAATTCTGTTTGTAACTGAATCACATAAAATAGCTTCTGGGTTTGGCGTTTATGCAAAAGAAATTATAAGCAGAATACATTCTACGAATAAATATGATATTGCTCAATTAGCGTGCTATAGCAGTCCTGAAGATTTTCATGATACTGATTGGTTGATTTATGGAAATGCTCCAATGCATCATGAAGATGAATATAAAAAACAACATAATGAATATCCTCAAATACAATGGGGATTTTTAAAATTTGAACATGTATGTTTAGATTTTAAGCCAGATGTAGTTGTTACTTGGAGAGATCCATGGATGGATGCTTATATCTCTGACAGTATATATCTCCCATTTTTTCATTGGGTATGGATGCCTACAGTAGATAGCTATCCACAAAAAGCGGATTGGTTATATACATTTAAAAAATGTGATGGTTTATTAGCTTATTCTGAATATGGAATAAGAAGTTTATCAAAACAAACTAACAATAGAATTGTACCAAAAGCCTGCGCTTCACCTGCTATAGACCCTAGTGTTTTTAATATTGTACCTAATAAATCAAAACATAAAGAATCATTTGGATTAGAAAGCGACAGTTTCATAATTGGAACTGTTATGAGAAATCAAAAAAGAAAGATGTTTCCAGAATTAATGAAATCTTTTAAAGATTTTTTAATTAAGGCCCCAAATGAAATATCTAAAAAATCATATCTGTATTTACATACAAGTCATCCAGAAAAACAAGGCTGGGATATTACATCTTTAATACATGAATATGGGATTGGATCAAAAGTATTAGTAACATATTTTTGTCAAGAATGTAAAAATTATTTTCCATCACATTATCGTGATGCATTAACAATATGCAATAAATGTGGCAAAAGAAGTGCAACAATGCCTGGAGTATCAAATGGTATTGATCATGAAAATTTAGTTGATATATATAATTTAATGGACATATATATACAATATGCAATATGTGAAGGTTTCGGTATGCCTCAAGTAGAAGCTGCTGCCTGTGGAGTGCCAATTGCTTCAATAGATTATAGTGCCATGGAAGACGTTGTAAAGTATTGCAATGGTTATTCTATAAAAGCAAATTTAGAAAGAGAATTTGAAACTAATGCTGACAGATCTAGAGCAAATAATGATGACCTTGTAAAAATCTTATTAAATAATGCAAAACAAACAGAACAGGAAAGAAAAAAGCATAGACTAGAAACTAGGAAAGGATGTATCACTAGATATACATGGGACAACGCTGCTAAATCTTGGATTAATTATTTTGATACTATAGAATTTAAAAAATTAGAAACAAAATGGGACTATCCATCTATAATGAATGAACCTCCAAATGAAATTCCAGAAGGATTAGATAATCAAAAATTTTCTGAATGGATATTCTCTAAATTAATACAAGATGAAGACGACGTTTATGGTTATAAAATGCTTTCTATGTTGCGTGATTTAAATTTTGGAGCATCAACAGGATTTGGCAAATTAGACAATTTCAATCAAAAAATTGCATTTAAAGAAAGTAAGCGTATAGCAGATCGTAGATATTTTTTTGATAGATTAAGAACAAATGATATTAATAATGATGAACCACAAACTTTTATAGTTGAAGCTCATAAGAGGCTTAAAAGATGAAAGAAATATTATATATAGCTCCATATAGACAAAGAGATGAATGGGGTAGAAATAGTAAAGCATTTTTAAATCTATTATTACAAGAACAAGATATAGATTTAGTTATACGTCCAGTATGGTTCAATCATGATAATAATTATTATGAAGAACAAAATATAATAAATGAATATGAATTAAAAAAGATTAAAAATAAAGATATACTTATTCAATACGGACTTCCAAATCATTTAAATTATGATGGAACATTTAATAAAAATATAGCAATAACTCATATAGATTGTAATGCAAATAATATTGGATGGGATAGTCACTTAAATTTATTTGATAAAATAATAGTGTTTTCTGAATTTGAAAAACAAATATTATTAGATTCAAAAGTACAAACAGAAATTTATAATTTTAATTATCCACCTATACATAGTTTAAATAATAATATCCAAGAACTTAATTTAAATCATTTAAAACATAATTTTATATTTTATACATCATTATCTACAGATAAAAAATCTGGATTTAAAGAACTTTTAATTTCATATTTATCATCATTTGATACATTAGATAATGTAATATTAATTGTATTACATAATGAAAATAATATAGAAAAAGAAATTGATGATGTTAAAAATTTATTAAATATATATGGCAATGAAGATTATTATCCAAATGTAGCATTAGTAAATAATTCAAATGAAGAAATAATAAATTATTTACATTTAAATGCAAATTGCTATATAGATATATCATATAACTCAAGGATTTCTCAAAATATATTAAAAGCAATTTATAATCAAAGATTAATACTTTTATTAGATAATTATAAATTAATTAATGAATATCCATTTTATGTAAAAAGCAATGATGAAATCATAAGCTATGACAAAAGACCACTAGAAGGATTATATTCTGGAGAATATACATGGAAAGTACCAAGTACATCTGACTTAAGAGATAAATTAAAACAAATATTTAATAATGATAATGAATTAAGAGATATTGCTATACAAAAAATCATTAAATTAAGAAATAATATTATTGATATAAATAAATTTAATTTAAAGGAAGCATTATGTATTTAATGCAAAATATAATTCAAAAAGCTATAGATCAAAAAAAAGATAAGTTATCTATTTTAATTTTAAATGAAGATAATGAAGAATATATTTATAATTTATCTAAACTAGATCATAACTTCTACATTATACAAGAGAATGGTTTTACATTTAACTGGAGACATAATTTTATACCTAACAATTTGATATTTGTTAATAATTTTAGAGATTTTGGGATTAAAGAAATAGATTGTATAATAGTATTTGATCGAATTAATACTTATGAAAAAGCATCATTAATTTCAAAACAATATCATATACCTATAATAGTTGTAGATATTGCTAGTAGTTTACTTAAAAGTAAAGTCCCATTTTTTATTAATGCAAAAATTGACAATCCAAATATTACATATTTAAGAAATGGTAATGTCTCTGTAGGTATATCAAATTTTGTAACTGATAGTTGGCATTCTTATAAACAATATTTCGGAACTACAATAATTCCTATTACAGAACCAATAATATCTAAAAGTAAAGAAAAAATATTAATAGATATGTGGTTAGCAAAAGATTACATAGATAATTTACCAATAAAAATTAATTCAGATAACTATACAACAAATCCAGAAAATGCTATTGTATATCTCCATTTATGGAAAAATATTAATCCATTAATGTTTCAATGTATGGCATCTGAAATTCCAGTAATTACTTTTAATAGTGAAGAATTTAATGAAATTATAGAAGAAGAAGCTTGTATACTCTTAGAAGATATAAATGTTTTAAATAAACCAAACTTTATAGAATTTATATTAGATTTTGCAAATGAAAAAAACATTATAGCAAATGCTAAAAATTTCATTAATAAAAGGATAAATGAAGAAAATAATTTTACAAAATCTTGGAATAACTTATTAAGTTATGTTTCTAACATGCATTATTTAAGAGGAATATATGATTAATAAAGAGATTAGATTGGTGTCTGAAAAAATCAATCAAAATGAATTAACAGAAGAAGATTTTAATAATGTTCCAGATTCGTTTTTTAATGAAATAACTGTAATAAATTTATTAGATACTTCTCAAAATAATAATCTACTAAATTTAGTATGTGCTAAATTAAAACGAAAAGGAACTTTAAAAATTAATGGTATTGATGCAAGAGCAGTTTGTAGGGATATTTACTATGGAAAAATTGATTTACAAAATGCGTCAAATATCTTTAATAAGATTAGAAACCTTAATACAATATCAACATTTAAAAATTATTTTTTAAGCGATAAATGGCAGATTAATTTTTTGGGAACACAAGAATACAATTATTTTGTTGAGGTAACAAAACTATGAAAATGAAACAAGACTCTAGAATTAATCAAATTTATACTTCTTGTAAGCAATGCGTATTTGCTGAATACAAAAATAATACACAAACAGGATGCAAATTAAATAAAATAGAAGACTATAGAGATGCTAATGTAGAAATATTAGAAATGTATGATGAAGAAAAAGAATTCTTTTTTGTAAATGGAAGGTTTTGTTTATTTTTTAGAAGTAAAGAATTAATGGAAAAATATCCAGTTAATACTTGGGAAGAGATGGTGAAGTTACAAACTAAAGTGCCATATAGTGTAATTTTATTTTTAAACAAAGATGATACATTAAAACAACTTAAGAAATCAATTAAACAATTAAAAGAACAAGAAATAAAGCCAAATTTAATTACTATAGTTAATAAACAATATTTAAATTATGTTGAAGATCCAGACAAATATATAAAACCAAGTAAAATACTAGAACTTTTGACTAATTCAAATATACATAAATATAGTTTAAAGAATGTTTATGATGGAGATTTGATTGATAGAGACTTAATTGATCTAACGTATGATTCTAATAAAGATAAACCATACCCATTCTACGTAGTATTTAAAGTTGGAAATGAAATACCAAAAAATTTCAGTAAAGAATTCAACGATGCTATTTTAATAAAAATGATGCAATTAGGATTCGCTAAACCAATTGATGATTTACATGGAATGATAGTAAATAAAATAGCACATAAAAAACATGGTGGTAATAGTTTTGGAGTTTTTATAGAAGATAAAATATTAAAATTTGAGGAAGATGGTAAGAACTTTATTTTTGAGGTAAAAGATATATGTCCGTCTTTAACAATATAAAAATATTAGATTGTGATAGTGTTGAAAATTTTATATCTGGATGGAATGAAGCAGAAGAAAATAAAATTTTATTGTTATTAACTAGCAACAGTTCAGCTACCTCAAAAAAGGTAGATATGGATAGAATTTTAGAAATGCTTAAAGATCCAAAAATTGGTTTTGTATACACTGATGTTATTACAATCAATAATGAAAATATATCAAATATTGAATATTTAAACGGAATAGATTTACCAAATATTCCATTCTTTGCAAAAAAAATAAATAGTTTAAAATTTAAAAATATATCAAATGAAAATTTAATGATAGATATAATGAAAAATTATATTGACAATAAGTATTATTTTCATCATATTGCAGATCCAATAATAAAAATGAATATATGAGTTTAAAATATATAAAAGATATCAATAAATTAAATGATATTGATATTATTATACCATCTGCTGGAATTGGTAAAAGGATGAAATCCTTTGGGCCAAAATCACTAATTGGAATAAAACCTAATTTAAATATATTACAACACCAAATAAATCTTATCAAAAAGATTTTACCCACTTCAAATATAATATTAATTTGTGGATTTGAATCTCAAGCATTGATGAATAATTCACCTTCCAATATAATAAAAATAGAAAATGAAAAATATGAAACAACAAATGTAGTAAGATCAATTGGTATGGGATTAAGAGCATGTTCAAAAGAAGTTTTAATTATTTATGGAGATTTAGTATTTAATGAATTTTGTTTAAAAACAATGAATTTTAATAAATCTTCTATATTAGTTGGAAATAGTATTATGAATGAATCTGAGGTAGGATGTATTTTCAATAAAGGAAATCAAGTTGAAAATATGATGTATGATTTACCATGTAAATGGGGTCAAATGATCTTTTTGAAAGATAAAGAACTATCTATATTTAAAGAAATATGTTGGAATCCCAATAATTATAACATGTTTGGTTTTGAAGCAATAAATTTAGCAATAAATAATGGAGCAAATTTTTTAGCATGTCAAAATAATAAGGCTAAAGTAATAGATATTGACAGTTCAAAAGACTTAAGTAGGATACCAGAAATAATATGAATATATTTATTAAACACATTAAACATCCAAAAATTTTAGGTATAATAAATGCTTTAAAAGAAACTAATCATAATATTATTCAATGGGATAATAATACAGATATTTTTAATATTTTTGAATATAAAAATCCAGATATTATCTTTATTTCTGAAAAAGATATTAATCTAATAGATTACATTAGATATGATTATCCAAACGTAAAGATATATCTTTTTAAGAATTCAAATGATACATATGAAGTAGACAAAGAAATTAATATCGTTGATAATGCTTCCGATAATTTTATTGAATATTTATTTGATGAAAAGCTTTATTCAAATGGTATTGAAAACCATAAATATAAATGTGATTTTTTAATCATATCTGATAATATTTCAAATGAACAGAATTACATATTAGATATATGTAGCGGTATAGGTTCAAATTTTAATACTAAAATATATGGTCTTAATAAAGTTAATTCTGTATATTATTTAGGAATACCAGAAAGAAATGAATATAAAAACATAATAGCCTCTTGTAAAGCTATGATAATGTTTGATGATGAATGGTTTTATACAGCTTTATTTAATAATAAAATTCCATTAATTTATGATAAAGATCCAATGCATCATTTCCAATTTAATAATTATAATCAATTATTTCAAATGTGCGATTATATATCAAAAAGTAATGACGTTAATAGCAATTTAAATATTAAAAATAAAACATATTCATATTATATTAAAGAAAAATTAGGAATCATATAATGATAGGAATAATAGCAGATTCTATAGATGCACAATATTCTAAAGATTATTTATTGTTTAAAGCGTTAAATACGATATCTGAAACACATGATTGCTATCTATTTACAAATAGAGTTATATCACTTCCAATGAATAATAAATTTGCAATATTACAGCAAGTAGAAGCGATGCATCATTCTGGTATATTAATTGCTACATCAATATTTAATGCACAAATAGTATCAAAATCTCTAATGGCAAGTAAAAAATATTTTTATATTTGGAATCCAGAATGGATGTTTTTTAATGTGTTTTATACTAAACAATTAAATAATATATTTCATAATAATGAAATGGATTTAATTACAAGAAGCGATAGTCACTTTAATTTAATAAAAAAGTTATTTAAAGAGCCTTTAGGCACCGTATATAATTGGGATATAAATCAACTAATAAAGGTATTAAATGTATGAAAGATTTTTTTCAAAAAACGGACGAAGAAAGATTTAATTTTTATCAAAAAAATTATTCTAATGACAATTTAAGTTGGGCAGAAATAGCTTCAAAAATTAATACTTATCCAAATAAAGCTAGAAGAGACGCTCAAAGATTAGGAATTATATCTAGAGATAAATCTGAAGCACAAAAACTTGCTCTTTCAGAAGGAAGACATTCTCACCCAACAAAAGGTCAAAAGAGAAGTTATGAAACAAAATTAAAGATTAGTGAAAGCCAAGGTAAAGTGTGGGATGAGCTATCTGAACAAGAACGTGAATATCGCTCAAATATAGGCTGTGACGCATGGAATAAAAAGTCCGAGTATGATAAGACCATCTTTTTTAAAAAGTCTGCACAGGCTATACAGCAGGCATCTAAAAACGGTTCTAAAATGGAGAATGTTATATTTAATAAATTATTAGAAGAAGGATATAGAGTAGAAAAGCATAAAGAACATATACTACAAAATGAAAAGTTTCATATAGATTTATATGTTACTAACTTAAAAGTTGCAATTGAAGTTGATGGTCCAATGCATTTTGAACCTGTATTTGGTGAACAAAAGTTGCAGAAACGTCAAGCGGCAGATAGTCAAAAGAACGGTTTAATATTGAATTCTGGAATGAAATTAATCAGAGTAAAATTGTTAAAACGAGATTCTGAAAGGTATGTTAGAGAAGTAGAAAATAAAATAGTTAATATTATTAAAGAAATTGAAAATAATACAACAGCAGAAAGGTACTTTGAAATATGAAAAAAGGATCAATCAAAGATATGGTAGAAGAAACAGTAGATGAAGTTGTAAATGTTCAAATAAATCAAACTCCAATATCAACAGATCCTAATTGGGTTGAATATGTATTAGATCAGCTTTCTAATCATGAATTAGCAAATGGGAGTCCCACTACAGATGGATTAAGAAGAGTAACTGAAAAAATATTTGGAGAAATAGTTGAATCTGATACAGAGATTTTAGAAATTCCCGCACAAAATTTTGGAGGTAAAGCTACAGCTAAACATACTTTAGTTATATCTAAATATAGCGGAGAGACTATAAAGGTTAGTGCATGTGTTGATGTTCTTGGAGAAAAATTGCCGTATCCATTTAATCAACATCTAGTTTCTACTGCATGTACAAGAGCAGAAGGAAAGGCTTTAAGAAGAGCATTAAAGATTAGAGTGCAGACAGCAGAAGAATTAGCAAATAGCGATGAACAAGAAACATTAATTGACGAACCAATTAATGATCAACAAATAGTCGCTATTAAAACATTATGCAAAAGAAATAATATTAATTTAGTTAAATTTATTAAAACAAATTGTAATAATGTAAAAAGCATCAATGAAGTTAAGAATGTTGAAGGTAGATTAATGATTAATAAACTATCTTTATATCAAAGAGAACCAATCCCAAATGATTTATTAGGATATAAACAAAACTGGGAAACAGAATTTGGAGGAGATAAATAATGGCTATTACAGCAAGAATTAAAGCAAATGAAAATTTATGGTTTGACGTATCAGCAGATACAGAGCCAGAACTATTTAAACAAATAGCAAGAATTCAAGAAGTTTTTGCAGTAAATTGCTGTGGTAAATGCAATAATACAAATATTAAATTTGTTGTTAGAGCAGCAGCAAAGAAAAGTAAATGGCTAGAAGTAGTATGTCAAGATTTTAAAAATTGTGGAGCTAAATTAGTTTATAGCTCTACAGAAGATGGAGCAATGATATATCCAAAAATTAGATGGGATCATTTATCAGAGACTCAGCAAGAGCAAAGAAACGATGAAAAAGAATATGCTGAAAAACACAATGGATGGTTGCCAAATGGTGGATGGTTTAAATATAAAGGTAAATTAGATGAGTGATCAAGATCAAGATACTATAAAAAATATATTAAATCTGATTGGAGCAATTATATCTCCGTTTTGTTTAATATGGTCTTTAAATCAATTATTTGAATTAAATATTAATTATTCATTTAGTAATTGGATAGCTTCGCTACTTATGTTATTATTTATTAAATCATCAAATAATAATCATTGACTTTTATATTTCTTATATGGAAATATCCTATTTAAAAATTGTTTAGCCTTTTGGCATCCACATCCACCAATCTTTGAAGCTCTTTCTATAAATTCTTCAGTGATGCCAAAAGCGCTAAATACTCTTTCTAAAGTATCTCCGACACCTTCTGGATCTTTATCTTGATAATTTTGTAAATTTAGATTCTCTTGAGTTTCTAAATGATTAATTACTTCATTTAATTTATCTAGGTCACTCATATTATTCTCCTTTAACTACTAGATGTTCCACCATCTCCACCAAGATTAGCTGATAATTCCCAGGTAGCACCATCATAAACTAATGTATAAACACACCCCTTAATATCACATATTAGATCATCTGCATATCCTTCAATAGTAGATCCATTTCTAGCTACAGTAAGATTATTAACAGTAAAATCAGCAATATCCTTAATAAATACTGCCGATCCTGCTGCTGGAGATGATGGTAATGTTAATGTAAATGCTCCACCAGAAGTATCTGCTGCAATACTTTCTCCTTCATTCATAGTATAATTAGATGTTTTTACCTGATATGTTGGTGAAGAAGTTGGACCAGATGCTCCACTACATCCAGTGATATATTCAGTTGGAGGTTCACATGAAGATACTGGAATACTTTTCAACCATTTTTTTCCACTACAAGATTGTGTCCCTGAAATAGTTCCACAATCCCAACTTACACATGTAACTACCTTTTTTCCACATACAAAACCATATGAAACTTCAATCGCTTTAACAAACGTAGCACTCCAGGGATCTCCGCCTTCGCTTAATAAAATTTCTGTAGCTAAAGATCCATCAAAACTTTCAAATGCTCCACCGCCTTCTATACTTTCTTCTTTTATTTCAAAATCCTGAGAATATAAATGAGATCCAACTTGACCTATAGAAATTGACCCACAACTATCATCATATCCATAATCAATATGATTATTAAATATAAGTAAACTACAATTACTATCTTTTCCAAATGCTGTTATTCCTACCCCATGACCAGCAATAATTTCATTAAGATATTTACCTTGTCTTCTTTCTTTATATGGACCATCTATTTCCATATCTCCAGCACCACAAGTAGGTCTTGGTGCTTCTGCTTCATCTAATAATGAAGAACAGTCTGTTCCTTTTGTTATTTTTTGTCCAGCCCTATCTTTAGATTTAAATACTGCTGGAGTAGCATGAACAATTCCGTAACATGATTGTTGCCCCTCAGTTTTTATTAAATCTAATCCACTTCCAAATGCTACAGCAGAGCTATGAAATGCTTCTTTTGAAACAGTAGAGTTACAACCTGGATTTCCACTTAATAAAAATTGTGAAGGTAATCCACTAACTATAACTGCACATTTATTATTTGGATCTACTGTTGTACTTAATCTTCCAACAAAGCTTAACATCGAAAATATTTGATTTATTGGACCATCTTGTCCAGCAGTTAAATCATCATTATATCCTTCAATTTCACTTGGTTGATCTTCTCCGCAAGATTTAAAACCCCATGGCATACCACTAGCAAAAATATTTGAAGAAATAATAGATCTACATGTGCCGCTAAAAGACACACTATTAAATGTTATTCCAGTTCCAGCAACAATAAAATTACTTTTAAATGGTTCAAACGGAGGGCTAGAAGCTCCGCATGTAGAACTTCCACTAAAAGTAATACCACAACAATTACCAGATCCAGCCCATCCAGATTTACATAATAAACCTTGAATAGCTTTAACAATTACTTTTGTATTTCCACATCCGTCCATTGATTCTTCAACAACTAAACCTTCTGCAAATTCTAAAGTTTTAACATCTTTATATTTTTGCAAAGATCCGGTAGTAATTTTAGAACATGGATCATCAGTATTAGCTGGATTAGATAAAGAGCATGGATCATTGTTTGGTCCAGTCGCTCCAGTAGCGCCGCTACTTCCATATTGAGTTGGTCTTCCATGTACATCTAATCTTGTTATTGGAAAAGCATAATATTTACAGTCTACATTATCATAATATAAAGGTATTTTACCCAATCCGCTTGGTTGAGTAATATCCCAAGGCCATTCAAATTCAACTCCTTTATTTGTAACTTCTTCACCGGATTTATCATAAACAGTTCTTATATTTACTAAATTACCAGTAGTATCACAATTTTGAACATTTGCATGTACATTTCTTGGGGGTTGTGGAACTGTCCAAACACCTCTCGTTCGATCAAGTCGCAAATCTAATGGGGCAACAGGCCAAGTTTTAGGTTTTTGTAACCACCCATCTAAAAATCTATCTTTTAATTGTGTAGAAACAAATGTTCCAACAGCAGCATCTTCATCATTATCAGCAGCATTTGGTATTGGTTTGCTATCTTCATCATAACCCCATTGTTGAATTAATAAAGGCCCTCTTAATGCTAAAAATCTATAATCTGGCTCATATCCTCTTACTCCAGCCTTTTCTCCTTCTGGTATAGCCCATCCACTTATAGGCCCACTGTCACCTCTAGCTAATACTTCTATATCATGACCACTAGCTTTACTTTGTGATGATCTTTCAGATAAAATAGTATCATTTGGATTTGCAAATGGATCTAAATATTCTTGAGATATTTGTAGTCTTTCATATCCTGTTATTGGAGGATCTGACTGTCTTGTTCTATCCTTTTCACATGCTACATTAAATAATGTAAATCTTGGTAAATCTCCATCTCCCGCTTTAGATACTGGTCTAAATAATGCATCTAAACTACATATTGCATTTTTTGCATATACATTATCAGATTGAAATGCATATGAAGCTTCTCTTACAGATTGAATATTGCTATTTATTCTTCCAGAATGTGTATATCCAGCAATTAAAAAATGATGAGGCGAAGCGGGTGTTCTAGCAGAAGATCCTTTTTGATTGATATAATTTAATTGTCTTCCAATTTGAATAGATGAAGCTAATTTATTTTGGAACGCCTGTTGCGCTCGCAAATTTCTCATTCCTTTTAATCTGTTTTGTCCTATTCTTTTTAATTTTTCTGAATTACCTTTACTAAATCTTCCAAACTGTGGAGTATATGTATTAAATTGATATTCTGTTGTAAAACCACCATCACCAACTTGAACATTTATATTTGTAACATTTGGTCCAAAATCACCAACCCATTGATTCATAGAGCAATATATAGTGGCTATGATTGTACAATATCCAACACTATATGTTCTTGTTCCAATATATTTTTGAAATTTTTGTGAATTTGGAGGATTATTTGTATCTACTGAAAATAATTCTGCACCTAAAGGAATGTTAGGATATCCTGCTACAAGTATTGAACCCCTTTCTCCTTTTCTCATTTGTGTAACAGCCTGATCTACTTTGCTCAAAGCTGCCTGATTCATTAATTGATCACTTCCATATTCCCACGGATTAAATCCGTCGTCTTGTTCAAATCTAACTTGACCTGGAAGACCTGCGACACCCCATGGCCCATAAACTAAAAGATTATTTTTTACAGGACACATAGCAGCATATGGAGCTAAAGCAAGGCTTTCTAATCCAAATGTTAATGTTCCTCTATCTGGAGTAATTTCTGTTTTAATTTCTGTTGCATTAATATCAGTTGCTAAATTATTAATTCCAGCAAAAGCTGGATCTACAGAAAATTCCCCATCTGGTTCTTTCGCTATAGTAGCAGCATCTATTTTTATAACAGCAGAAATAATAGAAGCAGAAGGATTTAATGGAGTGCCAAATACCCAATCATTTTCTAATGAACCTTTTGTCCATATAAAATTAACACCATCAGAAATATAATTTTCTGGATTTAATTTAGAAGGATCAGACTCATAACTTCCTACAGCAGATAGATTAGTACTAATTAATGGAAAAGCAACAATTGGAGAATATTTACCAGATTCGTCTCTAAAAAAATCTGAAGCTGTACTATTATGAATTAATCCTAGTACTGTGCTAGTAGAGTCATTTACCCAACACCCATCATTAGACGGCTCATGAGAATATTTTAATTGTTCAGATTCAACATCCATTGCATAACATACAAATGGAGCTTTTACTAAAAATTGTTTACCATAATATTCGCTTGCATAATTTCTAATAAATTCATATATTTTATTTTCATCTAATGCAGATTGATCATCAAATACTTGAGTCTTAAGATCATCATCAAATCCTCTATATGCGGCAAAAGCAGGTATAACATTATATATTGCATCTGCAAGTTTTGTATGTAATAACCCTGATAATTTAGCTACAGACGCAAAATATGAAGCTATAGCTCCACCCTTTACTTCTGCTTGTTCAAAAAATGACTCTTGACTATTTAATGCAGCTCGTAATTCAGTTTCACTAATCCAAACATATTGTGAGGGCAATGGAACAAATAATGTAGAATTAATTCTAGCAAAATCAAGTCTTACATAATATTCTCCAGCTATTATTTGTGCTTGAATTAAGCTTCCGTTTGTATCAAGCCCCCAATATGGAAGCATCTGTGTTAAATCTGCTTCATAAGGATCTAATCTATTTGGACCCATCAAATAAATTGATGTCTCTTCATTTCTTACTTCTTCGCCTTTAACATAATTAATAACTCCACCATTTGCTTGATTAGCTTGGTCTGTTTTTGCTTGTATAAAATCGTCTATACGTCCTAATTGTAATTGAGAACTTCTTAAAGCGACTCTAATTTTTATTATTTTTAATACTTGACTTCCGCTTTTTACTGGTAATAATTCACAATAATAATCTGCACCAACATCTTGACATACTTGACTAATTAATTCTGCTAAACTTATATTTGGACCAGAGACTCTATATGCGTCAGCAGATAATGGTATTTCACTTAAATCAACCAGATAATGATTTTTATATTTACATGCATTTGGTATTAATAAAAAATTTCCAGTATGTTCATCATCACTATGGATAACTCCATAACCTTCTTGAGATGGTTTTGGTCCAACATATACTAATCTGCCATCACGACAAAAATTTGAATATGGAGATAAATTCCAAGATAATGGATTAAAAGAAGATGTTAAAGTTTGCACAGCACATTTAAGATCATTCCATACCATGCCACGATCATTTACTATTGCTCCAGTTAAATTAGATGCTGTTTTACCACCAATGCCACCTGCTGGAGAACTACTGCATGAATTTCCAAAAGATTCAATAAAACCATAAGCATTCAATAAATTAAATACTCCAGCAGTACTTCCAGGGTATTCATTTACTATTATTTGAGTATTTTCAAGAATAACTCTTGGATCTCTTAAACTTAGTGTGTATATTGGATTTCCATCTGAACCTTTCTTTTCAGTCCAAGATTCAATAATACCACAATATTCAAATCCGCCCCGTTCTGCTTCTGTATTACCATCTGGATTTTCTTCTATTCTAAAATAAATGGCGCATCCAGGCTCTGGATATGTAAAACCTGGATCAGCTATGCTTGCTTCATGGCGAGTTAAATTTGCATCCCACCATATTTTTGGAGCTATACATTCTGTATCCGGCACTAATTCTACAGTTACATTAGAAGACTGCTCATTCCATCCGGCGCTAGCAGAAAAACTTTTTATACTACATCCACATAGTAAAGTTTGTGCTACAGGACCATATATTCTTGGCGGGCTACATAAGTTTTGACCTAAAACTGCCATTGATAATCATTCCTTTTAAATATATAGTTAAACTGGTGCGTCACAATTAGTATAAGCAAAACTTATTGATCTAGTATATCTACCAACAGTAAAATTCCAAGATTGTGAGCTAGAATCTACAAATACTTGACTATAATTATTCATTAAATCACCAGATATAGCAGCTATAAATGCTTCAATTTGACCAGTAGGAACTGGTTTATATATTTCTGCCAATGTACCACATCCTGTAGGTGGAAGTGTGACTATTTCTATATTTACACCTCTATTTGCATTTGTTATCGTTCCAATATCTTGTAGTATCGGACCAGCAGCACGACCAAGTATCGTTTGTGAAGCATATACATCATGTGGATATGTATCATCAATTGTAATACTTTGTGATAATATACAATTCCCAGTAATGCAAGCAGTTGGAGTATTATCAAATTGATAATCATAAGATATTCTTCCTTGTATTGGATTGAATCCAATAGTTCTTTGTTTAATAATTTTTGAAAGAGGTCTTTTAGAAAAACATTCATCTACAGAAGCTTTATATATTGTGTTTGCTCTATTATACATTCTTGATTTTATTTTATTAAAATATCCACTAGCTGCTGCAAACTTACTAGATGTTACATAATATCCATTATTTGAACCATATCCAGTATAACTAATTTTTGATAATCCTTCTATTTCTCCCTGTATACCTACTGTTAATATGCCTTCATTTTGACTTGTAGATATTTCAAATGTTTCTATAGCATTGTTTGGTAAACTATTTTGTCCGCTTGGAGTAACAATAAAAGTTTCTGTTATTTTAATATTTCCATTGCTTTTATCTATAGATACTTGTCTATAATTATTAAATGTATCATATTTTGTAAAATAAGTTGTTCCTGGTAAACTTAAAATACCGCTTAATGTAAAAATTTCATTATCAAACCCTAATTTAGTTTCTGCATAATCTTTAGCATCTTTCCATACATCATTATAAACTTCTATTCCAGTATATCCTATTCTTGCTTTAACATCAATATTATGAGTAACTGCTATTTTGTAACCAAATTTTTCTGTAATATTCCCGCTATTTAATGTCCAAGAAAATGGCAATCTTTCATCTTGAAATTCTATATCCCATGTTTCATTACAGGATTCAATAAATGGAGGAATATTATATCCAGAGCCATTAAATTTATCTCCACTTGGACCAGCTATTAAAGTTGGCAATTTAAAATCTGCTGTATATTTTGCATGTCGCGTATAATTATCAGCCTGTCTTTCTATATTTAAACTTTCTATAGTAGGATATCCGCTTAATATTGGAGTAGTATCGCAACTTATTAATAATAAACGACCGTCTTGGCTTAAAGCATCGTTAAGATTATTTATCTTATTAAATAAAGAAACAATTCCAGAATCTATTTGATTTCCAGTATTTAATAAATCACCTTCTAAACTAATAGTATAATCTTTTCCATATCCTATTCCATCTGGAGTTTTAATTGGTGCTACAGATATATTGAATAATGGTTTTGGATTAAATTCATAATCACCATATTTAAATATTATAGATGACATAATTAATTTGACTCCTAGCTGGTTAATGTAGCAGATGACAATGAATCTCTATTTGATCCATCTGTATTGCTTCCTCTTATATTATTATTTTTTAATACTTCTGATACAGTATTTAATATTTCTCCCCTTATATTTTCTGTAAGAGCAGCAATTAATCCACCACTATTTATACGAACATCTACTGCTGTATCTCCAATTTCTACACTCATATTCATATTTTGCAATGTTTCTAATTTTGTTACCATAGTATCAAATGATGATAATGATGTCTTTAAATTATTAATTGCAGCTATTGATTCTGGAGACATTGAAACTGATTGCTGTTGCTGTGTTTGAGATATACGCTGTGATTCAATATTAGTAGAATTTACATTGGGTGCTGTAATTGATGTAGGTTGAGACAACATAGTATTAGTTGTAGGTAAAGCCTGAAAAGTATCCATTGTAGTCATTCTTTTTTGACGTTGTTTTTCAGCCCATTGTTTTAATTCTTTCATTTTTTGATCTGCTGCCGTAGGCTCTAATGATCGCGTTGGTCGCATTTGTGATTTAGTCATATAATAATTTCTTTTTTCCTCTTCAGTCATTGCTTTACCAACTAATTGACCAGTAGCATCTCTTTCTAATTTTCCATTGCCGCCTAAATTTTCTATAGCAAGAGTATCCATGCTTTTTGGCCTATATGTAACCCCCATCCTTTCTGCTCTAGCTTTATTAATTGTTCTATCTTCCTGTTGTAACTGTTTTAATTTTTTAATAGTTTCTGCATCATATGAAGTATTCATTGCTGATGTTTTACTTATTGGTTTTATGTCATCTTTAATTGTACTAGCAAGTCCTGGGGTTGAACTGGGATTAAATAAACGATCTCCTTGTGATTGAGTCTGTTTATTATATTGTTCAGTTCTATTTATTTCACTCTCGATTTGTGGAGAAGTAGGCACTGGTGATGTAATACCAAGAGTTGCCCTAATATTGTCATTATTAATAGTTCCATTAGCATTAG
>JAAOEI010000369.1_pt1 | contig 17705 bp, 24 predicted proteins | sample 7059261 | NCBI WGS metagenome assembly JAAOEI01 (sample SAMN14008812, study PRJNA610033) | viral metagenome | isolation source: viral particles filtered from seawater | place: China: Hangzhou Bay, Yangshan Deep Water Harbour | collected 2017-10-31
ACCGTCTGCCCGTCGTTCAGCGCCCCGACGGGGGAAATGTCTTCCTTCAGGCGCTCATCGGAGAACAGCATGGCGCCCTGCATGCCGAGCGAGGCCAACTGCATCGCCGGACCAAGGAACGAGCCGAAGCCGCCGCCGCCGCCCTGCTGCGGCATGTAGCTGGTGCCGTAGCTGTTCCCGGAGTATTCCCCGCCGGGATAGCCGCCGTTCACGATGCCGAGATAGCGGGAGATATAGTCCCACTGCTTGTTGTTGTCGTAGTTGTAGCGGGCGATGTCCTCGTTGATCTTCGCCTGATCGTAGGCGTTGGTGATGTCGCCCGCCTCGCCGGTCGCGTTGATCTTCGCGAGGTCGGTCTGCGCCATCTGCGGGATGAGGCCCGCCGCCTTGATCTGCTGATCGCGCGCATGCGTGAAGTAGTCCGCGCCCGCCTTCGCATCGGCGTCGCTGATCGTGCGGCCAAGCGTGCCCACGGCCTGATCGACCATCGCCCGGTGCAGGCCCGAACCGTCACGGCCCGCGCCCGCGAAGGTCGAAGTGATGCCCGGCAGGATCTGGGTGTTGAACTGCTCGATGAACGGCTTGTGCGACACCTCGATGGCCTTGAGGTACTGAGGGTTGCTGGTCGGATCGAGATACTTGCCGTTCAGCGTGTCGGTCAGCATGCCCGAGCCGGCGCCGATGTAGGGCGAGCCGTCACGGCCGAAATCGACAAGGCCGGCAATCGCCTGCTTGGTGTATTCCGACTGCGGCGCGACCGTGTTCTTGGGGTAATATTCCGGCGCGGTCTTTTGGTTGTTGTAGAGACTGGTCAGATCCTGAATGCCGGCCTGCAAGTACGGCTGAATGAACGCGGGCGGCTCATTGCTCGACTTCGTGACCTGCGTGGACTGCTGCGGCTGTTGACCGCCGCCCCCACCGCCGCCCATCGAGCAGACAAGCCGGTTGGCAACCGGATGCGGCGCCCATGGGTCGGCCAGATGCTGTTCGAAAGCGGGACCGTCGCTCCACATCACAGGTCCAGCCTCCAGCAAGGATGCCCGTCCAGGTCTTCGACGCGATAGCCGCCGAACTTCCTGACGACACGATCCCAGCCAGGGCGGCCGTTGCCGGTCACGGCGGCGCAGCCTTCTGCCTTGGCCCAGGCAGTGAATTTCGGAAGGAAGTCAGGCACCCATTCCAACAAGCGAGAACCTCCAACAAGCCACAAATGGGCGTGTTTTTCGGGAGGCTGCTTGTCCTCTCGCGTCAAAAGACGCGAAACGATGCCAGCGACGGGCATATTTTTAGCATAAATTCCCCAAAGCACGCAACTGCGCGCACGCAGTTCCGCCAAAAGGTCAAGTTTCAGGTCGGATTTTTCGTAGGCGGGCCGGATCAGCGGCCACAGGCCAGGCAGCGCGTCATGGACGTTCGCGGAGGGAATGCCGGTCGCCACGGGCCTATCCGATGATAAGGACACTAAACGTGCGGTCCGTATCCGCCGTGTTGTTGTGGGTGAGTGTGGCCGCGCCCTTGGTACGTGCGCTGACGTAGAGGGAAGTTGCCGCCGCGGCGGTCGCGCTGAGCGGCGTCAGGCCCAGATACGAGACGGCGCTGATGCGCGGGTCGGTCAGGGTCGTGCTGGTGGCGCCCGCCGTCAGCGTGACGGACGTGACCGTGTTGAGCCTGCCTGCCAGGGCGGCGTTGACGCGCTCGACGATCGAACGGTTGTCCGCGCCAACCGGGAGGACCGGCGTCGTCATCGCATCCCCGTGGGGCGGGCGTCCACGTCATCGATCCCCTGCGCCCAGGTCCACGTCGAGGCGGCGGGGACGGCAAGGCGGTATCGGATATAGCGGCCATTGGAGCGCAGCGGCACGAGGCCATCCGTCGTGGCCGACGTGGCGGCGCCCCACGAGACGCTGGCCTGCTGCGTCTGCCGCGTGCCCACGGCGATGGTGGGCGAGCCGCCATCCACGATCGGCCGGGCCGAGCGGATCGTCGCCCTGCGCCCCGGAAAGGGCTGGGTATCCCCGGTGTCGATCTGGGCCGCCAGATTCGCGCCGGAGAACGTCCCGAAGGTGTGATCTGTGTAGAAGCCGCCCAGAATGAATGTCTTGGCGCCCTGCCAGACGAGGCTGTCCAGCGAATAGGGCAGCGTGTCGATCGTGCCGAAGGCGTCGAGCTGTTCGAGGGTGTAGCCGGTCTGGGTCAGCGCCGAATAGATCATCTCGGTCGTGACCGAAGCATATGACCAGCGCCCGGAAATCCAGTGGTACATCAGCAGCGTGTTCGGCGTGCCGCCCGCGCCGGTCGCTGCGAACGAGATCACATAGAGCTTGTTGACCGGATCGATGCCGGCCGACACGCGATTGAGGTAATTGCCGTCGTAGTTGGACCAGAACCAACGGTCCACCTTGTCCTTGCCAATCGGCACGAGCTGCTGGCCGCCCTGCACCATGAAGAAGCCGGAGCGGTGACAGAAGAACGAGATATCGCCCCAGCCGACCACGCTGTTGGGGATCGTGGCGCCAACCTGGTCCGCGATCTTGTCGATGCGAAACACGGTCGGCACGCCCTCATAGGACATGCGGCGGATTGCCGATTCCTGGAAGATCAGGCCGAACTCGCCGCCAGTCAGCCCGGCTATCTCGCCGCCGTCCTCGAGGTCGTCATAGTCGGCCTGCGTCGTGGCCGAACTGCCCCACGCCTCCGCGTCGCCGATGCCCGACCATTGCACGCGCTGCCGGGTGCTTCCAATGTTCGCCATCACGACGAAACCGCGCACAGTGGTGATGTAGGTGCCGATCGGCGGAGACCCGCCAAGGGCTGCCCAATTGGTGCCAGTTGTCAGATCGAACTTCTGCGGGCTGTCTACTCCGTTGACGGCAATGGCGAGCGTTCCGAACTGGCCGAAGCGCCAATTGCCATCGGTCGGCGCCGCATAGGTTCCGCCAGAAACACGACTCACGTCGCTCCATGTCGTGCTTGAGAGCTTGTAGAGCTTTGTCGCGTCTCCGGCGAAATTGGCTGTTGACCCGTCAGACGCGCGAAACCAGGCCGCGCCTTGGCAGCGGGCGGTCAGTGCATTGGTGGTCGTCGAGAGGGACTTGAGCGGGCGATAGCCCGCCTCTTCCGGCACGACGCCGGAGGCGATCTGCGCATAAGGTCCGAGCGCGGGCTGATCCGGCGCCCACTCGGCGAGCGGGATCATCGGCATCAGGGCGTCGAGCCCCGGAGACGCAGACGGACGTTCGCCGCCGAGGCCAGTTCACGGTTGCGGCGCTGGTTGAGCGACCGCACCATTGAACAATACAGCGCGAGATACTTGGACGCGCCCTCGGCGTCCTGCGTGTAGATCGAGGCTTCGGCCAGAACACCATTGAGATAGACGCCCGGCGCGTTGGTTATAACCCAATTGACCGTGCCGCCAGAGGTCGGCGTGTCGAGCTTCTTGAAATACCGCAGGGTCGCCGTGTAGCTGCTGCCGGGATCGGGCCAGACGCGGAAATTGGAGCCGGACACCGCGATCACGCGCGGAATCGCACTCGACTGCGCCCCGTAGGCGTCGATCACGCCCTCGGTGACGATATCGAGCGGCCCCTGATTGGTGTTCAGGGCGACGGAGATCAGCTCAAGGAAGCCCGTGGGCTGGGCAACCGTGGCCGACAGGGAAAACGAGCTGCTGACGGCCTCCATTTCCCGGATCCGCAGCGGCTCGCAGACGATCGGCCCCTCTTCCGCGCCGTACCACATGCGCTGCTCGCACAGCGCCAGGAAGTCGTCGAAGCGGGTCGCCAGGTCGGTGTCGCCCGTGCGGGCCATCCACTCGGCGAAGCCGGTTTTCAGCGTGGCGTGGGTATTAATCGCCATGTCACAGCGCCGAATTGTCGGTGCGGAGCCACTGCCATTCGCTGCTGTTCAGCAGGGCATCCACCTTGTCCTGGTGGTTCGGGTTCCAGTAATCGACGCCCAGCTCGTTGCGCCACTTCTCGATGATGATGAGCGGGATGGACGCGACGCGCTTGACCGCGGCGTTGCTGCCGATCGGATTAAACGACTGATTCCACTTGTTCGCCTCGATGATCGGGGCGGTGTTCTGGATTGTCTCGTAGGCCCAATCGCCGTCATGCAGGCGGTGGAAGACCTTGGCGATCTCCCGGTCGGCGTCGTAGTCGATGATTCCCGAGTGCTTGGGCATGGCGCTAGTCCAGGATCTCGGCCTGCTTGCGCTTCTGCAGGAACTCCGCGAGGGCGGGATGCACGTCGAGCTTGGCGCGGCGGCCGTTCTCGGTCTCGCCCTGGTATTTGCGGGTGTCGGCTGAAGTCGGCCAATCGGACCGCGCCAGATCGCCCGGCAGGAAGACGCTCTTGCAGAGCAGCATCACTCTGACGGTCGGCGACGATGGCGCCGGGGCGGGCTCAGGAACGGCAGGCGCCTCAACGGGCGCAGGGTCTTGCAGCTTGAGAGTCGCGCGGGCCATCTGGCCTCCTTGAGGTTCGGGGAAGGGGCAGCCGATACGCTGGCCGCCCCTTCCGATAACCTCCCGGCGGATGCCGGGAATTGACTACGCTTGCGCTTACGAGGTCGTCAGGTCGGCCACGATGCCGTGCGCGGCCTCGTTGTGGCACTTCAGCGTTACCTCGCCCACGATGTGGAACTTGCGGGCGTCGCCCGACTTCGCCAGCTCTTCCCGCTTGAACTTGCGGAGCCAGAGCAGGCTCATCATGCCGGGATCGAGGACCAGCGCGTCACGGGTGCGGCTGTAGCGATCCGCGACAATCGTGAAGGTGCCGAAGTCGCTGACGTAGCGATCCGCGGCGCCAACGATCGTGGCGACCTTGCCCTTGGCCTCCTGGTACTGCGAGGCGATGCCGGCGAAGCCCGACGCCGCCTGCTTGTTGAACGAGCCGACCACAACCATGTTCGGGTTGCCGCCGTTGTCCCACGCCAGCTTGATGACGTTCTGCAGCAGCGTCTCGGTGAAGGCGCGCTGCGTGCCGTCCGTCGCGACCGTCGTGTTGCCCGAAGAGAAGCCGCCCTCAGAGCCGCCCGAACCACGCGAGTCGTTCGAGGTCAGCCAGGTGGGGATGCCGCCCAGCTTGCGGGTCGTGGCGCCGGACTCGGCGATCGACGCCTGGTTGAGGCAGATCGTCGTCTCCAGGTCCATCTTGATCTGGCGGCCCTGCTTGGCGGTCTGGTAGCCGATTTCCGAGTCACGGCCTGCCTTGTCCACCACTTCCTGGGTGTTGGAGATGGTGAAGACCTTCTTCATGATCTGCGTGCGGTTGCCGACGCGAACCGTCGCGGTCACGGCAGCGGCGGTGCTGTCGTCGCCTTCGAGGTTCGAGTTGCTCGAGGAAGCCGAACCGAGCGTGTCGGTCTGCCACTCTTCATAGGTGGCCTTGGCCGAGCCGGAGCCGATCGCCGACATGATCGGGAACTCGTCCTTGTCGAGCAGCCAGATCTTGTCGTGCAGGGATTCGCGATTGCCGACGCTCGCGCCGGTCAGAAAGGTATTGGTGGGTGCCGTCATGGCAGCCTCCTAGCTAAGTCCTCACGGGGGACGGTTGAGAATCAGCGGAAGGCGTCAGCAACCTCGGTGAGATTGTGGCGTCCGCTATTTCGCAACTGCTGGATGGCTTGCCTCTGCGATTCAGTGTCGGGGTTGGCGGTCCGGTTGGCCGCTCCCGGCTGAATGCGCGTCGGTGTCGTCGTGGCAGCTTGTGCAGGCGACTTCGGAGTCGTGACTTCCTTGGCCTTTGCCTGCAACTGGTCGTACTTATACGCCTTTCGGATGATTTCTACAACGCCCGCCTCGTAAATGCCGGGCAGGCGGTCCTGTGCGATGCCGTGGTCGAGTACGAACTTGGACAGGGTGTTGTAGGTCTCCTGCGCCTTGCCCTCGCCGAACTCGGCGGGGTACTTGGCGGCGAGTTTCTGATGCTCGGCCAGCCGCTCCTGCTGGTGGGCCTGCTGCCGGCGGGTCTCCGTCGCCTTTACTTCGGCGTCGTGCCTGGCCTGCATCTCGCGAAGCGAGCCCATTTCGGACTCGTATTGCTGCCGCAGCCGCGCCCATTCGGCGGGGTTCTCGGCGCTGAGCGTGTTCCAGTCCACGCCGGCCCACTTGCCCTGCACCATCTGGGAAATGCGCGGGCTGTTCTGCTGCCACCACGCTGCAAGCTGCTCCTGGTTGGTCTGGTGCTGCTTGGCGGCCTCTTCGGCGGCCTTACGCGCCTTGGCGGCTTCCTCCATCTTGGAGGAAATCGCCTTGCTGGCGTCCTCGACATGGCCCTTGATCGCCGCCCTTACCTCGGGATCGGTGATCTTGGTCCACAGCGCCTTGCGCTCGGCCGACCAGAAGTCCGGCGGCGGATCGTTGTCTTCAGCCTCGGCTGCCGGCTGCTCTTCTGCCGCCGCTTCTTGGGGAACCGCAGGCTGTTCGCCATCGGTCTCCGAAGAAGCGACGACCTCTTCCACGGGGTTTTCCGCCGCAGCCCACGATTCGGGGCTGTTGTCGGGTTCAGTCGCGGTCGGCTGGCTTTGCGTTGCGGTCGCGTCGCTCATTTAGCGTGTTCTCCGCTTGGTGTTGCTGGACGATGGTCAGGAGGTTGGCCTTCAGGTCGAGGGCAAGGCGGACCTCGGCGTGGAGTCGCTCGCGCAAAGGGGCGTGGTCGGGGCTGGACTGCATGATCTGGCGCATGCGGTCGGAGATCAGGTCGTCGATTGCCCACGACGCGCCTTCGAGAAGCTCGGCGGCGCGCAAGGCACGGGCACGGCGGGCTTCGGCGTCTAGTTCGACGTGGTTCAGGGTGACGGTGACGTTCACGAACTCACCTGCTGTTGACGAATGTTGGCTTCCGGCGCCGGCTGGGTGTCGATGCGGTATTTCTCCAGCATCGCCTCGGCTGCCATTTCCTGCCGCTTCAATTCGGCATCCAGCGCGGCTTTCTCGCGGGCAATCTGGAGGTCCAACGCCGCCTTCTCCCGAGCAATCTGCATGTCGGCCATGGCCTTCTCGCGCTGAAGCTGGATATCGGATTCCATCTCCATGCGCTTGAGCGCGATGTTCGCCTGTAGCGCCTGCTGATCGGCCTGGGCCTTGGCCTGGAGCGATGCCATGTCGGCCTGCGCCTTCTGCTGCACCTTCGCCATCTCGGGATCTTGCTTGGGCTGCATCGGCCCCGCCGCCGCGATGTCCTTCGGGCTCGCCACGAACATGCCGGTCGCCTTGAAGCCCGCTGCCTCGATCAGCTTGCGGGCGGTGTGGGCGAGATGGTCGATCTTGACCAAGGGTCCGCCTACCCCGCCCTGCGCCGCCACGAGCTTCTCCTGCGCCGCCCCGACCAGCATCAGGTTCTGCATCTCCTGCTGCTTGTTGCCGGTGCCAAGGGCGACGTTCACGACAAGGTGCATGTCGTCCGGCCATTTCGTCGGATCGCAGTCGGCGAAATCATGGCCGTTGTAGTATTTGACCGGCCCCGTGGCGTTGCGCTTGATCGCGCGGTAGGCCAGCCGCATCAGCCGCTTGACGCAGGTTTCGGCGAAGGTCCGGGCGATCAGCTCCTGTCGCTGCTGGGCGGCGGTCATAATCATGTTCACGCCCGAGGCGGTCTTGTTCAGGCTGTCGGCGTCGAGGCCCTGGTTGTAGCGGGTGACGCCCGTGCGGTTCTCCCGGACGCTCGCGAAGTGTTCCAGCGCGGCCTGCGTCGGGGCGATGATGCTGGGCACTGTAAGCCACGAGATCGCCGCGCTGGGGTTCTCGTTGCCCTGCACCTGGATCGGCATGCCGGGCGTCCAATCGATCACGCTATTGATGTTGACCCGCCCGTTGATCGCCGGGCGCGGGCGGTTGGTCATGTAGAGGTTGTCGAGCATGCCGCGCGTCAGCGCCGTGTCAACGTCCTGCAGATCCTTGACCTGATCGAAGATCGAGCGGCCCACGATGGTGTGCGGCATCAGGATGGGCGTGCCGACCGTGATCGGCGCCTCCCCGTCCGTCCACTCCATGCGCTCGATGATGCGGCCAACCGTCCCGCCGGCATGGGCATAGACGACGCGCAATAGCTCGCTGATCCCGTCGCCGTTGTCGTCGGCCTTCACATAGGCCACCACGAGCCAGAAGCGGCGCTCGCTGTCCTTGCGGTTGTTGGTTTCGATGGTCTGGCCGGATTGCCGCTGGTCCTCTTCCACCGTCTGCGTGCGGTCGGCGGAAAGCTCGTCGATGTCGTCCTGCCCCATGCCCAGCTTGCGCAGGTCTGAGGCCGTCACTTCCTTGCGATAGCCGACGAATGAGGCGTAGTCGATGTCACGCGCGCCGGGCGCAATCAGGATATCCTCCGGCGCGATGTTGTCGATCACCACGCGCTTGCGCTTGCGTACTGATGTCAGGGTGCCGCTGAAGGTCTGCGGCGCGACCATGCCCGTGGCCGGGTCAACGTCCTGCGGGTCGGGCTGCAGGCCGAATTCGACCTCCGTCGCGCCCAATTCCTTCAGGCCCTCTTCGGCCATGGCGATCTGCTCGGCGGTCCATTTCGCCACCTGGTCGGTCTTCTCCGACTCGACTTCCTCGCTATCGACTGTTGCGCCGGACAGACGGCCCATCAGGGCGTCCTTGAATAGCCAGTAGAAGATGCGGAAGCCGTCATTCTCGCGCATGAACACATGCGGGACGTACTGGCTCGCCTCCTTGGCGGCCTGCTCCTCGCCCGGCGCCATGGGCGTGAATTCGACCACCTCTTCGCCCGAGGAGAACACGCGCATCAGGCTTGGCATCAGCGATTCGATGGTATCGGCGAAGTCGGAGGTGATGACCTTGGACTGGCCTTCCTGCTCGTCGCCCAGCAACTCGCGGTCGTAGTAGCTCAGGGCCTGCTGGCGCGAGGTCGAAAGTTCGGCCTCGTTCCAGTTGCCGGCGGCGCGCTCCTCCTGCCGGAGAATCTCGATCAGGGCTTCGTCGGACAGGGCCGACTTGGGTTTGTCGGCCATCAGATGATCCCCCGCTTGAGCTTGGAGAAGTCGGGCTCTTTGCCCTTGTCGGTGGGCTGTTCGTACACAACGCAGGCCAGCCCGAACGCATCCGCGCCATGGCTCGACCAATCGTGGTCAGGCCCAAGGCCGATGTTGCGCGCCTCGTCGATCTTCTCGTGATACCAGCCGAGCGCGTCCAGGCCGGCGGCCGTGGTCGATTCATTAAACCACACCGCGGGGAACAGGCGGCGGGCTGCCTCGATGCGCTTGGACGCGGCGCCCGCGCCCTGATTGGGGACGACGATAACCTCGAAGCCCGCGTCCCGCAGCGCGCTCTCGTAAGACACGTCGTAAACCTTGTCGTGGCTCTTGCCGTCGTGCGGCAGGATGACCAGCGCCTTGCCATAGCCCTTCTCACGCAGCCACATCACATGCGCGGCGAGCGGCTGGCCCACGGCTTCGTAGTAGTCGAGCGCCCGGATTTCTCGTCCGACAAATTGCATGATCCAGATCGCAACAGCGTCGGCCTTTGCGCCCGTGCCGCCGATATCGAAGATTGCCCGCGTGGTCATCAGCGGGTCGGCGGGAACGCGCGTCACGCGTCCTTGGGCTCGAGCCTCGGAGATATGCTTGGCGTAGTAGGCGCCCGCCAGTACCGTGGCGTAGTCGCCCTCCCAGATGTGCGGATACTGGTCAGGGTTGTCGCGCAGGCAATCTTGGCGCTCCTGCTCCAGCACCGAGGGGAGCCACGGATTGTCAGACCAATTGGCTTGAACCACTTGGGCACCGGTCGGCGGACTGCCGCTCCGCAGCATCGCATCAACCGGGTCGGCTTTGCGGCGCGGATTCCAGGAGAACCAGATCTCGGAGCCTTCAGCGCGGATCGTCGGGCGCAACAGCGACAGTGATCGGGCGCTGAGAGACTGCGCTTCCTCGCACCACGCGCGCTTGAAGCCCTCCAGCGACTTGATGCTTTCGGCGGTGTGATCCTGCATGCCCTGGAAGGCAATAAGGCCGTCGCCCGGCGTCTCGATCACTTCGCGAAAGACCTTGAAGCCGTCCGCCTCGCCAAGCCCATATTCGCCGAGCTTGTCTTCAAGCAGGCGCTTGGCTGATTCCTTCAGGCTCTTTTGGACTTCACGGATGCAAACCGAGCGCAGGCCCTTCTCGGCCACGCTGTCTTCAATGAGCTGGTCGGCAAAGAAATGCGACTTGCCCGAGCCGCGGCCGCCATGCGCGCCTTTGTAGCGAGCGGGATCGAGCAGCGGCACGAACACCCTAGCTACCTTTCTTTGCAGGATCGACAATGGTTCGCCTGATTTCGTGGATGACCCGCACCGGGTCGGATTCGTTGTCGCCGACGATCGCCTGCGCCACCTTGCCGTCGAGGCGGTCGGCTATCTCTTTCGCCGCCGGCACGTCGCCCTCGATAGCCTCGGCCACAAGCTGCGCAGCAATGCGGTCGAGCTTGGTCTTACCCATCGCCTCGTCATCGGCCGCCCGCTTTACGGCAACGCGCAATGCGTCCCTGAAGGGCTTGTCGATGTAGGGGCCACGAGCGGCCTTCACGGGTGCGGGAGGCAAATCATTAACCCGTTGCAATGACGTGCGAAAACCCATCCCGGCTTAGGGGATGGGCTTGCAGGTATCGGAGCATCGCAAACCGCGATACCCCGCGAAGTAGTGCCGCTCGAAAGCGGGTCATTCGGCTCCTATCGGGCCTGACAGACTCGCAGGTAGTCGAGCTGCAGGGTCTCGGCTGCGGCGGTCGGACCCGCCTTGATCACGGCGATCAGGTACATGGCAGTCGTGCCGGCAGTGAAGGCGACGGGCGAGGTCTGCGACCAGCTCGTGCCGTTGTAGAAGTGCAGGGTCACGTAGCCCGCGCCGTCCCAATAGATCTGGATGCGGTTCCAGGTGTTGCTGACGGCGGTCGAGATCGAGGACAGGGTTGACTGCACCGCGGCGGCGCTAACCTGCGCGTTCACGGTCAGGGCCGTCTCCGGGGTCTTGTAGACCATGGCGCCGGTATAGGACGCGAGCGGGCCGCCCGTGTTGGCCTGGATGCCGCCGGTCGTCACGGTGTCGGTGAGGCCGATGGCCCAGGTCGATTCGCTGGTCGTCGCCTCGCTGCAGCGGAACTTGGCGTCGAGGTACAGCGGCTTGCCAGAGGAGAAGACGTAGTTTTTCGAGACCGAGCGAATGCCGCTGTAGTCGTTGTCAGCGGCGGCGGTCACGACGTTGTAGACGCCGGACTGCACGTCCTGGAAGGCGTTCGTGCCGGTGCCGCCGTCGTTCATGGCGGTGTAGGCCATGACGTCGGAGGCGGTGGCCGAGGCCGGGCAGTTGAAGTCGTCGATGAAATGGACGTACTGCTCGGGGTCGTAGAACTGAGCGGGGAAGGTGATAGGCATGGGTTGGGTTCCTTCCTGTTAGGCCAGTTCCACGACGAACACGTCGAGGCGGCAGGAGTTGGAGGCCGAAGCAACCGACCAGGTAGCCGAGACGGCGATCTGCTGGGTGGCCGTGGTGTCGATCGCGGTCGATGCCGTGATCTCGGTGATGGCGTGCGAGGCCGTGCCGGAAGCCGCCGGAACGTCGGTATGGGTGCCGACCGCCACGAAGGTGCCGCTGGCGCCGATGGTGCGGACAACGATCGTCGCCTCTCCGGCGAAGATGTTGCTGTTCGCCACGTCGGTAGCCGTGCCGGTCAGGATCGCCGTGCCGGTGATGCCGCCGATGTAGAGCTTGACCAGCAGCGTGTCGGTCGAGTTGGTCGCCGTGGCGATGCCCTGATAGCGGACCTTGATGACCGAGCCGGCGCGGAGGGCATTCTTCGGCAGCGTGTAGCTTTCCGAGAAAGCGGTCTCATCCGTGGTGTTGCTGATCGCCGAGCTGGCGGCGGTGCTGGCATAAGCGACGCCGCCGTAAACCAGATCCTTGCTGTTGTTGACCAGGACATCGCCGTTGTTTGCGGCGAGCCCCAGCTTCTTGCCCCACTGATGGAGGCGCGTTGCGGGCGCGAAAGGCATCGTTGATCTCCAGTGCTATTGCAATTGCTTGCGGAGACGGGCCGGCTGGCCCGGATGCCTACTTCGTCTAAGGACTTGTAACTTTGGATTGCAATAGGGAAGTTGCGACCTCGCGCCAATCACCGACCCTGAAGCCGTAGCAGGTCGGCAGGCCGAGGGCCTGGCGCTGGCGCATCACGGTATGCCGGCAGTGCCCGGTCTGCTCGGCGATGATGCCGTCGTCGCAGCCGATGCCGTTCAGTAGGCGGAGAGTGGCACTATCCGCGCTTGTCCATGGCTTTCCGTTCATCCCGCGCACCCGTAGATAATCGCGGCCAGCCCAACGGCCACGATCGCCAGAGCGACATCAGCCCATCTGTCGAAGTATTGGAGCCAGGTCATGCGGTGCCCGTGATCTTGGCCCATATGCGGTGGAGCCAGTTGGGAGGGGATGGTGTCGGATCTGGTGGCGGAAGTTCGTCGGTGAGAGTGAATTTCAAAGGAGATGGCGCCGGCTCTGAGATGCAGTTGATGCGAATCGGAGTGCGCTGCGCCTCGAATCGGCCATGCTGGCGGCCCAGCTCATACCCGGCGTCGAAATACTGCTTCGCGGCTGCTGAACGTAGGGCTTTACGCTGGGATGGCTTTTGCTTGGTCATGCCGCCTCCTGCCCGGCAAGCTGGCCGGTCTTGGTGGTCTTCTCCCAATCGGCGCGGGCCGTGCTGATCTTCCATGGGTCGGCGATGGTTTCGGTGCGGAAGGTCATTCCCCGCGCTCTTTCGCTTCCAAGGCGTCCAAGCGATGTCGCGCCGCTAGAACCAACCGCTCCACACAGGAAGGCGAAATCTGGACGTTGCCAGTTTCGTCACGAAGCCATTCGTAGGCATCTGCAATCGCTTCCGCTAATTCTTCAGCACTCGTGCCGTTTCTCATTGCCGCCTTCCTCCGCGCGCTTTGCACCTGCGGTGCGGAGCCGCGCCTTCGCGGCGAAGCCAGTTCATGGTGGCGCGGGTCATGCGACTTCCTTCGCCCATTGCTCGGGCTCGCGCTTTTCGTGTTCCGCAAGTTGCCGCTCGTATTGGGCGGCGCGGCCGACGTTGCCGACCTTGCGCCATGAATCCCGAAGGCCACGAATGCGCACGTCCCATGGCTCGGGAACGAACGGCGCGGCGGGCTTGCTGTGGGCTTCGAACATTTCCTTGAGGCGCGGCAGATGGCGGCGGGCGCCGTCCAGGCGCGGCTCGACCAGCTCGCGGAACTCGGAAGGCTTCGGCATCCACTTGAGCCCGCGGATTGCCGCCGCCGTCGCTTCGGCCCACAGGCCGTCGCAGAGATCCCCGTTGGCTTCGAGCCAGATGGTCGCGCGCAGCCGCGTCTCGTCGGCTGTGAGTTTCGTATTCGGCTCGAAGGCGACCATCAGCTTGGCGATGCACTGCCGGGCGAAGGCCGGTGTCGCGCGTTCACTCAAAAGCCGCTCGCAGCCCGCGATCGCGTTGCGCAGATCGGCGGGCGTCGGCAGTCGCGCCGGAGGACGCCAGCCGAGATTCGGGTGCGCGTAGTCGACCAGATCATGAAGCCAGCCCGGCAAGCGCGGAGCCGAGGCCACCTCGTTTTGCTTCGCCAATGTCGTGACGTTCGGCATATCGGCCCTCCATCAGGCGCGTGAAGTTCTGCGGCTTTGTCAGCCAGTCGAGATCGAACCAGCGCTGGGTTTTGCCGCTGGAATCCTTGAGGAAACCGGCACCGGCAGCGGCATCGAGCGCAGCGTTCCAGCCATCCAGCCCGCCACATTCGGCAAGCCTCGCCTCGATGGCGTAGCGCCGTGTGCTGTTCATGAATTGCGGGCTCGGCCAATCATGCTCGGCAGCGCGAGCCTGGTACGCCGCGAAAGCCGCCGCCGCCCCTGCTTCAACCTGACCGGTAGTAGTTACATTGCCCTGCCCTGCCCTGCCCTGCCCTGCCCTTCGGTTAGGAGACGGTTCTGTAACCGGGTCCGTAACCGTTACAGGCGGGGTTACGTCGCGGTTTCTATTCCGCCATTTCTCCTGCTTGGCGCGGTTGGCGAGACGTTGCTTCCATGACTCGTTGGCGACCTCTGCGACCACCGCGTGATAGAGGCGTCCATCGTCGCACTTCACCCAGCCGCGCATGGCTTGTTCTTTGATCTTGCGCCACGCCTTCACGGCGATGCCATAACCTGCGTAATCCGCCAGCAACTGATCGTCGTCAGGCAAGCTGGCGGCGGGTACCTCGTGGGCGTATGACCGCCACCACAGGCGCAACGCGGCGACCTTCGCGTCAGAACTTGCAGCAATCCAGGTTGCTGATCCAAACAACCGATCGCCAAACAACGGCATGTATTGAAGGCCGCGCAGATCGCAATCTGCCGGCGTCATAGGCTCGGGCAAGCTAGTCTCCTGGTTAGACATTCCAACCGCCCGCTTTTGACGACGCGCGATTGGCATTGAGGTGCCGGAGGTTCAAAACCAGAACCAGGCTGGCCCCTGGCCTTACGGACACAGGGCCTCCGGCAATCGCGATATAGACCGCCGAAGGACCGCCTGAAAAGGCTTCAACTCCGGCGGGAACAATAGCGGAACAAACCGCTGATTGCAAAGGGGGATAGCGTTCTACCATCTACGCCGCCCTCCGCTCAGGCCATCCAGCGCGGAAAACCCGCAGCGCAAGGTTCACTTCCTGCACCGACTTGCATGTCGTCCACATAAGCCCGCAGGCACGGAGGATTTCTCGCACCGCCTTCTGGTCCGGCGTCAGCGATCCCCTGGGGGCCTTAAGCTCTATCGCCAGGATTTGCGGGCCGGGCCGGAAGATCATCAGATCCGGCAGACCGCGCTTCAGCCCCATGGCCTTCAGGCGGGCGCCGCGAATTTTGCCGCCACCGCCACTTGGGATCGTGGACCAGAACTCGGGCGGCTTGATAACTGTATCGAGGAATTGCGCCACGGCCTTGTGGATCGCCTCCTCGCTGGGGAGCGGGGCTCTGCTCATGCCGCCCTCCACACCACGGCGTTGCGGCCGGAGGCGTTCCGATGGGCAGCCAGGGCGGCGGTGACAGCGGCCTTGAGTTCGATGGCGCGCTGGGCCTTCATGCCCCGACAGGCTTTCTTTGCATTGCGGCGGGCGATGACGACGCGACGCTCGGCTTCGGTCTTGGTCATGCGTGAGCCCTCCGGTCGAGGAAGGGCGGGAGGGTCAGATCGACAGCGGCCGGGGCTGGGCTGCTCGTTACTTCAGCCGTCCCCGTGCCGCCGTCCGCAGGCTGAACCTCCTGCGCTTGGGTGATCTCTCCGGTTTCTGGGTCGTGGGGAGTGTCATTCTCCGTGGATTTTGGCACTGCCTTCGCCCGCGCTACGTGGCGGGCCATAGTGCGGCGTGAGACGCCAGCTTCTTCGGCTGCCTCGTCATACGTCCGCTCGCCAGCCGCCGCTTCCCGGGCCAGTTTCCCGGTCATGCCGAGCGCGCTTTCGTACTGGTCGAGAAGGTCGTCGTCGCGTGTGCGCGCCTCGGGGTCCATCTTTCTGCGCTGGATGATTTTGCGCAGCACCTTGGGCTCGAACTCCTTGGCGTTGTCCGCATAGAGGTCGCGCTTGTGCGACGACAGATCCTTGATGGCCTTCTCGGTCGCCTCGATGTCGAGGACGATGCGCTTCAGCTTCTCGCGGTTCATGGGATGGCCCTGAATGGCAGCTCGATCATCTTGCCGGCCGCCAGGATCGCGTCGATGGTCGGCCGGATGGGAGCCGCGGCGTAGTATTCGCGATGGCCGCCTTCGAGATTGCGGACGCGGTGGTTCCGAAAATGCCGGTGGAGCATCCCCTCCTCCCGGTAATCGCCACGGACTGAGCCGATCAGCTTGTGCTCGGCGGCGTGCGCCCGGCTCAGTGATGCGAGGCGCGCTTCAACGGTGATCGACCGGCCGACCTTGATCAGCGCGTCGCCGACTTGAGCAAAGTAGACCCAGCAAGGCGTGCGGCGCTTATAGACCTCGCGGAACGCAACGCGGGCGAGGTCAAGCCGGGCCTCCACATCATCGTAGGCGAGCGGGTAAACGGCCGAGGCGTAGGCTGAAACGTCTTTGTTGCCCAGCCCGGCGCACAAGGCGACGGCTTCCTCGATCGTCTCCTGGTCGAAGTGTATTGGATTCCAGAGGCTCATCACCGCTCCTCCCTATCGAACAGCGGCAGCGGCGCGCTTCTAGCGAAGTCGCGCTTTGCCGCCTGCATCGTCTTCCAGCTCAGGCGGTCGAACAGGATCGACAGCCGGAGAAACACGCGACCGCGCCAGAATCTGAAGGTCATTGATCTCGCCCTGTCTTGCGGCGGCCGATCTCGTCAGGCTCGCCATGGTTTCTTGGAGTACGCACCACTCTTCAGCCGTCACCACGGCGCGCTGGTAGAAGATCGAGCGCGTCCGGGGATAGGTGAACCTCAAGCGGCGGGCCGCCTTGGCCAGCCAGCTTTCGCGCGTGTCGCCCCAGGCGCGCTCGCCAGCGGCGGCGGCAACCATGGCGCGGGCGTCAGCCGCGATATTCATGTGTCGTTCCTGACACGACTTGTGCGATTTCTGAGACATGGATGCTCCTATGGTTTGACCCATGGAACGCATCAGCTCCTACACGTCGCGGATTGCTTGCCGGCTTCGGCGACGTGTCGAAATTCAAGAGACCGGCGCGGGTGACGCTGCCGATGGAATAAAAAGCCCGAGCCCGAAGGCCCGGGAGGTGCGCGCGGCTGCCGTTGAAACGGCCAGGGAGGAAACGCCGAACGGCCATGAGCCAACCGTTCTTTTGCCACGCGGGGAAAAGGGCTCGACCGCCGAGGCTGTCAACGGTCGAGCGGGTGTTGCTGTTGAGAATGCGGGGGCTATCAGCAACACCGGGGGAACTGTGATTCAAATGGCGGCCCATCCCCTGTGGGGCCGCTCGGGAGGTGCGCTCATTGCCCCACGCGCTCACGGCGCGCCTCCCGACTTTTGCCGCACGGCCAGGCCGTCGCACACAAGCCCGCGCACGAGGCTCGAGACCGACAGGCCATCGGCCAGCGCCATGGCCTGCAAGTTGGCAAAGAGATTCTTGTGAAGGTAAAGCTCGACGCGGCGCGAGTCCGGGTTCTTGCTGGACTTGCTGTTAAACAGGCCGGTCGCCAGGAACTCCGGCTTGCGGGTGCGGGCTTCGATATGGCCGCTCATGCCGCGTACTCCGGCCAGCGCGCGACGATGGCGGCTTGTGCGGCGTCGTGAGCCAGCACAAAGGTCCGGTCTCCGGCCTCGACCATCAAGGCAACGCGCCCAAGGGCGTAGCGGATGGTCTTGCCGTCCTTCAGATCGAACAGTTCGGCCGCCGCCTCGATCGAGGTCTTGGCGTACTGCATCACCATGTACATCGCGATCTGGCGGGCCTTGGAGAATCGACCGCCATGTCTGCGGTTCGCGATCTGGTAGCCCTCGACGCCCAGCGCGACGGCCACCTCGTTGATGATGGCCTTGGCCCGCGCCGTGACGCGCTCGTCGGGGAGGCCGCCCCACGCAATCTGGAACGGCAGATCATGGCACTTGGCGCTGCGGAGACGCTCGCGGGCGGTCTCCGACATGCCGGGCGTCTTCAGACTCCACGGATGGATGCCGATGCCGTGCGCGGCCGGCTTCCTGGCCAGCACGGATCTGGTCGGCAATTGCGCGTTGTCCAGATCGGACACCTTCGGCAGCCGGGCCAAAGCGCCGGC
>JAAOEI010000370.1_pt1 | contig 17701 bp, 29 predicted proteins | sample 7059261 | NCBI WGS metagenome assembly JAAOEI01 (sample SAMN14008812, study PRJNA610033) | viral metagenome | isolation source: viral particles filtered from seawater | place: China: Hangzhou Bay, Yangshan Deep Water Harbour | collected 2017-10-31
CGGCTCCCGGTGCACGGCCCGGGGCCCCGGGATATCGGGTCAAACGGCCCGGCCCGCCGCGCTCGAGCTCCGCCGCCGCCGCGCCGCCGCCGCGCCGGGGTAGACGAGGGCAAGGGCCATGTTTTTCACAAACAATTACCAAAATTTTGATATGACTAGTCGAGGTGGCGTTTTGATGTTAAATGTCCCATATGTTTCACGTGAAACAACGCTCTAGGGGCCCCCATGGATGCTTTGGCTAACCCAGTCCTAGAAGAAAAGGCTTTGAAGCTTCAGCTTCGTCTCGCGCAGCTTGAGAAGAACGAAGCCTGCCAAAATAATTTTCTTACCTTTGTAAAGACGGTGTGGCCCGAGTTCATTGCGGGACGGCACCACAAGATTATTGCGGAAAAGCTGGAGCGTGTGGCGAAAGGCGAGCTTAAACGCCTGATTATCAATATGGCCCCTCGTCATACGAAGTCAGAGTTTGCGTCGTACCTGTTCCCCGCTTGGATGATGGGGAAGAACCCCGGCATGAAAATCATTCAGGCTACGCACACCACAGAACTTGCGGTCAACTTTGGCCGCAAAACAAAGAACCTTCTTGAAGACGAGCGATATCAAGAAATTTTCCCTGAAGTGAAGCTTGCTGCGGACAGTAAGGCATCCGGTCGTTGGGACACGAACAAAGGCGGTATGTATTACGCTGTCGGCGTGGGCTCGAACTTGGCGGGCCGTGGTGGTGATCTGGTCATTATTGACGATCCGCACTCGGAACAGACGGCTATGTCCAATTCCGGCTTTGATGATGCTTGGGAGTGGTACACGGGTGGTCCTCGACAGCGTTTGCAGCCGGGCGGCAGCATTGTTTTGGTCCAGACCCGGTGGTCTGAGAAGGATATGACCGGTCAGCTTATCCGTTCTATGGCCAAGGATCCCCTAGCCGACCAGTGGGAAGTGGTCGAATTACCGGCTTTGTTTGACGACGACACTCCGTGTTGGCCGGAGTTCTGGAGTATTGAGGATCTGACCGCGGTCCGCGCATCTATTCCTCCCAGCAAGTGGAATGCCCAGTACCAGCAGAACCCGACCGGTGACGATAACGCTATTATTGCTCGGGAGTGGTGGCGAAAGTGGGAGCGGGATACGGTCCCTCAGTTGCAGTATGTCATTCAGAGCTACGATACGGCGTTTTCCAAGCGGGAGACCTCTGACTTTTCTGCGATTACGACGTGGGGTGTGTTTTATCCCGAGGAAGGGGGCCCCCCGAACCTTATCCTGCTGGATAGCAAGAAGGGCCGGTGGGACTTTCCGGAGCTTAAATCGCAAGCTTTTGACATGTACCACTTCTGGGAGCCGGATACGGTCATCGTGGAAGCCAAGGCTTCTGGTCTTCCCTTGACCCACGAACTACGGAACACGGGCATTCCTGTTGTGAATTTCACGCCCAGTAAGGGCAATGACAAGGTATCGCGTGTGCATGCGGTGTCGCCTCTGTTTGAGGCAGGGATGGTTTGGGCCCCCGACGAAGTATTCGCTGATGAGATGATTGAAGAGGTCGCGGCCTTTCCAAACGGCGAGCATGACGACCTTGTCGATAGCATGACGCAGGCGTTAATGCGCTACCGTCAGGGCAACTTCATCCAACTGCCAACAGATGACTGGGAAGATCAGACAGGTTCTGCTAAGATAAGAGCTTATTACTAAGGATTTTGTCTGATGGCGATGAACCGTCGCGCAGCGGTAGCGAGTAAACTACTGAAACAGGCCGGGTATACCGGTGATTTGATGCGCTTGGCGGAATCTCTGCCCCCGGAGACGCTTGTACAGTTCGACAAGCTATTAAATCACAAGGAACCTTCTGTGGGGCCCGGTATGGATAGCGGCATTGTCGTCGCTTACAAATCCGGCGAGGTCGTGCAAGACAGGCCCATGCAGGGCAACTTCTCGGAAGAGGGTATAGCTGTTTATGAAGACGGCGGTGCCGTCGAACCGCGGCCCACGGGCCTTACTCTTTCCAACGGTCGTCCTGTTTGGCAGTCCGGGGACGACATGTACTCGGAAAAGACTATCACCGTTCCGTATGGTGAGGGTTGGGTTAACGTCCCTACGGTGGATGTGGACGGTAGTATTCTTTCTGAAGAGGAGGTTATTCGTCTCCTTGACCAGATAGGCCCGGTAGATATTGTAACGGGCGAGCCGCTTCCTGTTTTTGATCGTTTGGCCGTCGCGGAGCAAAAGGCATCGCAGCGCTCGGTAAATCTTAACATGGAACTCAAAGACGCTACGCAAGAACAGGCCCCGCCGGTCGCATTGGAGCTTTCGGACGACGTTTACCTTCGCCCCCAGTTTGATGCTCGTTTTGGGATTAGCGAAAGCAACCGGCGCGTGCCGTTTTTTGAAGATACGGTAAAGATCCGTGACCGGAACATGGGTGGCATCGCTCGTTTAGGCGCGGAGGTTGGTTTCCCCGGATTTTCTGGAAACGACCGGCTTAGTGGCGGCGTGACGGGTACGTATGATCGCACTAAACGCTTGTTTCCAGACGAGTATAAGCCCTTTGGGTATCCGTCTGATGCCCGCTTTGGCCCCCGGGGTGTTGTCCCCGTCGGTTATGATGTAAACTACTCCTCTGGTAAGCATAAATTCTCAGCGAATGTGACGCCACGACAAGAAGGAGTCAGTCGTGATGCACCGGGTGGTAGATCCGTATATAACCTTGGCTATACGTATTCGACGCCGGAAGCGTCGTACTCTCTTGAGGCGACGCCTTTCGGTGTTCGTGAGAACCCTGACCCGAAAACCGGCGCTGCGAAAATGGTACGTCCTTTCCGGGCGGGCGTCAAAATTCCTTTCTAATGAATATAGTTCCGTGATCCGCGGACTGAGGAGAGTGTTACGTAGATAGCGGCCCACGGCTCTTGATGGAGCCAACGATGATGAAGAAGCTTATTGCCTTACTGGTGTTCCTTGTGCCGTGTTTCACGGCCCACGGCTCTTATGCTCAAGAGACTTTTTGCACGCAGGATGTGGCGAAGGTTGAGAAGCTGATGGCGGAGTACGGGGAGGTTTTCTTGTTTTCGGGCATCTCCAAGATGGGGGTGCCCTATTTGTTTTATGCGGGCAAGAAGACGTACACGGTGATTATTATGGACCCCAATCGGGGGTATTGCACGATGCCGCATATATTTGGTGATATTCTTGAGATGGGTGATAATGTGAAGTTGCCTGAAACTCTTAATAGTTTATGATATAAGAGCGCATTACTGACGCAGGAGAAACCTGATGGCTTTGCAGCCCAATGGCGGTTTGATGGATCGCAACGTGCCTTCTCAGTTGGATGAGGAGGATTTGCGTGCGGAGATTGAGATAGAGCTTCCGGGTTCTCAGTATGAGGAGAATGTTCTTCCGTTTGAGGGGGATGCTCCGATTGAAATTGAGATGGAAGAAGACGGGTCGGTCATGGTTGACTTTGATCCGGATGATCGTCGTGGTGAGAACGACGATTTCTACATAAATTTGGCCGAGGAGATCCCGGACCGCGAGCTTGGTCGCATTGCCGGTGAGCTTTTGGGCGAGTATGACGCCAACCGGTCCAGCCGTCAGGACTGGGAGGATGCGTATTCCAAGGGTTTGGAGCTTCTGGGCTTCAACTACGAGGAGCGCAGCGAGCCGTTCCGTGGCGCGTCGGGCGTGACACACCCTCTTTTGGCCGAGGCTGCTACGCAGTTTCAGGCGCAGGCGTTCAACGAGCTACTGCCTGCGGGGGGTCCGGTGCGTACCGTGGTCATGGGCGCGGATACCACGGCCAAGAACCAGCAGTCGCAGCGCGTTCGCAACTTTATGAACTACTACATCACGAACGTGATGGAGGAATACACGCCAGAACTGGACCAGATGCTGTTCTATCTACCTCTGGCGGGTAGTACATTCAAGAAGGTGTACTTTGACGAGACGTTAAATCGGGCGGTAAGCAAGTTTGTACCGGCTGAGAACCTGATTGTGCCGTATGAGACGGCTGATTTGGAGACTTGTCCCAACATTACGCAGGTTATCCGCATGTCGTTGAACGATTTGCGGAAGCGTCAGGTGGCTGGTTTCTATCTGGACATCCCTGTTCACCCCGGACAGGAGGAAGATAACGAGGTTCAGGACGAAATTAACCGGATTGACGGGTTTTCTCCCTCTCAGATCGACTATGACTGCACCCTTTTGGAGTGCCATGTCGATTTGGACCTTGAGGGGTACGAAGAAGTTGACGAAGACGGCGAAGAAACGGGCATCAAGGTGCCTTATATCGTCACAATCTCGCTTGATAATGGCCAGATTCTGTCGATTCGGCGGAATTACCGCGAAGACGACGAACTGAAGAAGAAAATTCAGTATTTTGTCCATTATAAGTTCCTTCCGGGCTTCGGATTTTACGGTTTGGGGCTTATTCACACGATTGGCGGGCTGTCACGGACCGCCACAGCAGCACTGAGGCAGCTTATCGACGCCGGAACCCTGTCAAACCTCCCGGCGGGCTTCAAAGCCCGTGGTTTGCGGATTCGCGACGACGACGATCCGCTTCAGCCGGGTGAGTTCAGGGATGTTGACGCACCGGGAGGGGCTATTCGTGACAGCCTGATGCTGCTGCCGTTTAAGGGTGCTGACCAGACGCTGTTCAGCCTGCTCGGTTTCGTTGTGGATGCGGGTCGTCGCTTCGCCACCATCACCGATATGAAGGTTGGGGACGGCAACCAGCAGGCCCCGGTCGGCACGACCATTGCGCTGCTGGAGCAGGGCTCGCGGGTCATGTCGGCTGTTCACAAGCGCTTGCACTACGCCATGCGGCTGGAGTTCAAGATGCTGGCGCGGGTGATGGCGGAAAGCCTGCCGGACGAGTACCCGTACAGCATTGAGGGCGAGGACTCGAGCGTCAAGGCGGAGGACTTTGACGACCGCGTGGACGTGATCCCGGTCTCCGATCCGAACGTATTCTCTCAGGCACAGCGCATTGCGCTGGCGCAGACCAAGCTACAGCTAGCTTCTGCGGCTCCTGAACTGCACAACATGACAGAAGTGTTCCGTGACATGTACGACGCGTTGGGCGTTCGTGATGCGGACCGCATTATGAAGCGTGCCCCGGTCGATGAGCCGGAGCCCAAGGATCCCGCGCAGGAAAACATTGATGCGCTGGACATGATGCAGCTTCATGCCTTTGAGGGGCAGGACCATCAGGCGCACATCATGGCGCATCTGGTGTTTGCCAGCGGTCCGATGGTCGCGGCCAATCCTGTGATCGCAACGACGTTGCAGAAGCACGTCATGGAGCACGTTCAGATTGGTGCCCGCGAGCAGGCGATTGTTGCATTTATACAACAGTCCCAGTCGCAGCAGGGTCAGCCGTTGGACGAGGAGCAGATGCTCCAGATGGAGGCTTTGGTTGCCCAGTACGTGGCGCAGGGCATGCAGCAGGTACAGCAGCTTAGTCGTCAGGTCTCGGGTGCCGATCAGCCTGATCCTCTGGTTCAGCTTAAACAGCAGGAACTCCAGATCAAGGCACAGGCCGAGCAGGCAGACGCGCAGGTCGATATGGCCAAGCTCAACCTCGACGCGCAGAACCAACAGACGCGGTCCAATCAATTCCAGCAGCGGTTGGCAAGTCAGGAGCGCCAGACGGCGGCCCGTATCAACTCTGCTATGGAACGTGAAATCCTCAAACAAACTCAGCGCTAGGAGATAATCATGGCTGGTGTGAAAATTGTAACGAACAAGCCGGGTCCGGCTCCCAAGGCGGTTGAGTATGCCGACATCAAGGGTCAGGGCCGTATTCCGTATGGCAAGACCGCGGATGCGCCGATGGCTGGTAACGAGCTCCGCAAGATGACCATGCGTGGTGCAGGCGCTGCCCGTCAGGGCAAGAGCTTCATGGGGTGCTAAATGCCCTTGAAGAAAGGTACTAGCCGGAAAACGGTTAGTGAGAACATTCGCAAGATGCGGAAAGAAGGCTACCCCCAAAATCAGGCGGTAGCCGCTTCTCTTGAGCAACAGCGCCGAAGCAAGAAGGTGATGAAGGCGAAGAACGGCGGCGTCGTGGTCCGCGGTTTCAGCCCTATTGCCCGGCCCCAGTACTTCAAAGGTGTTTTTTAATCATGGATTTTAATGAGATGGTAAGGGCTTGCTGGGAAGCAGCCAAGGAGTTTGAGGCAAGCGCTTATCTGTTAGTCGCGGAAAGTCCTGCGGGTCTTAAATTTACGAGGTCCGTGTTCCACGGTGTAAACAACACTAGCATTATTGTAGCCTGCGACAGTCAAGGCGACACGAAGGTTCAGGAGGTAGATAGTCCGTATATGGATTGTTTGCCGATCAAGGTTCCTGCCAAGATTTCGCAGGAAGAGTCCCTGACCTACTTGTATGATGCCCATCACGGTGACGACTGGGAATCCGTGACTTTCCGTAAACCCCTTGGCCCTGTGCCTTACAACACTCTGTATATCTACACCTACTCCAATGAACGAACAGGGCTGGTGACTTACTGGGCCGTGGATTCGACAGACGGTTCAGTTTTCCAACTGTTCTAGAATACCTATGGACGGCGCTATTGACATAAGGCTGATTGTAACGCTTGGCGGCATTCTTTTTAGCGTTGCAGGAGCCGCCGCTGTTGGCAAGATGCAGATCAAGGTCATTCAGGAGACCCTGAGTGATATTGAAGGCCGCCTTCGAAAGATCGACATGCGTATTGACCAGCTTGAAAACGCGGAAAGCGTTATCCGGCAACGCCTTGATATCCTTGCCAAGATGAACAGCCCGGAAAATCTGCGTCGGGATCACATGCAGATTGCCAACATTGTAGCGGATATTGCGTATCTAAAATCTGAGGCAGAGCGGATGCACAAAATTCATAACGGTGTGCACCCGCCTGTGGCTAACGAAAGGAAGGCTGTGTGATGGTTGCGAAGGTGAACGACACCACGCAAGTAGCCCTACCTATCCGTAACCTCATCTCTTTGATTGTGGGTGCGGCCCTTGCAACGTGGGCATATTTCGGAGTTATGGAGAGGCTCAACCAGCTTGAGACCAAACTGACGCTAATGACCAATGATCTGGAGCAGAATACCGAATTTCGGATCAAGTGGCCGCGTGGAGAAATGGGGAGCCTGCCTGCTGACTCTGAGCAGTTTATGCTGATCGAGCATTTGACCGGGGAGCTTGAGAAGCTAACGACCGAGATTGAAAGCGGGCGAGCGCCTTTTGACCAGCAGCAAAAACTGACGTTGGATTTCTACGAACGACGTATCAAGGGTCTTGAGAACCAAGTCGAAAAACTCAAAGACTCCCAAATGGAGATGTTCCACAAAAGCAACGGGGCTAACGGGCACTGATGATTACGGTCAGCTTTGTATTGCTGTTGTTTTCAGGCGGTGCGCTAGAGGGCTACCAGCATTACGACAATCTGTCTGAATGTCTGGCGGTGAAGCGCAAGATAAAGAGGGACGCGACAAGATTGAAGGATTTCGACAGCCGTTGGTCATGTCAGAAATTGACGGTTGAGCTCCAACAAAGTCCGGATGGCCGTTACAGCATCAAGAAATTGATTACAGAGGTAAAACAATGATCGGCGCAATACTCCCGGCGGTACTACCGCTAGTCAAAGATGTGGTGGGTTCATTCCTGCCCGAAGATCCTAAGAAGCGTGCTGAAGCGGAGCGCAAGATTGAGGCGCAGTTGACGGAGCACCTTGCCAAGATTGATCTGGCACAGCTTGACATAAATAAAACAGAGGCGGCCCACCGTAGTATTTTTGTGGCGGGCTGGCGGCCATTCATCGGCTGGTCATGCGGCGTTGCATTGGCTTGGAACTATATTGCACAGCCTGTTTTGGTTTTTGCACTGGCGCAGACAGGAAATCTAATGGAGTTGCCAGCACTGGACATGTCGCAGATGATGCCTGTCCTCATGGGGATGCTCGGGTTGGGCGGCCTCAGAACCTTCGAAAAGTACAAATCGGTGAGCAAGTAGATGTCCCCGGAACTGCTGGAAAAGCTTCGTGAAGAACTGGCTCAAGACGAAGGGGTGGTCCACGAAATATATTTGGATCATTTGTCTCTTCCCACTTTTGGTCTTGGCCATCTTGTGCGCCCTTCTGATCGTGAGTACGGCCAGCCTGTGGGAACGCCTGTCAGCGAAGAGCGCGTAAACGAGTGCTTTGCAGCAGACGTTCAAACCACACTGGACGACTGTAAAATCCTTTACCCCGACTTTGCAGAACTACCGGATGAAGCGCAGTTGGTCATAGCCAACATGATGTTCAACATGGGCCGCCCGCGCTTGTCCAAATTCAAGGGTATGAAGGCGGGCGTTGATGCGCGGGACTGGAACCGGGCCGCAGACGAGATGGTGGATAGCCGCTGGCATAAGCAGGTTACAAACCGCGCAGAGCGTCTTGTAAGCAGAATGAGAGCTCTTGCTTAAATAAAATCAAATACCTAGTGACAGAATATATCTGACATGCTAGGAGACCATGTGAGCATATCAGAAGAGATGCGGTAACACATGGATGAAATCTTCTTTGCAGAAGCCACTTTTCGGATTATCCGTGAAAGGAGGGAGAATATCCTTGATATCCTTCAGTATAACAACGTGAAGGACATGGAGCATTATCGTGAGCTCATGGGCAACTTAGAGGCCCTAAATCACGTTGAACAGGAACTCAAGAGCCTGCTAGACAAACAGGAGCAAAGCATTGACTAAGGCTAACAAAGTGGACCTTGACGCCGCAAAAGCTGGCGTGGAAGGTCTTTCTTCTATTTACGAAGACCGTAAAGAGAAGATTCTCAACCCCGATGCCATCGGGAAATCTCTCCTAGAACGCCTGCCGACCCCCACGGGTTGGCGTATCTTGATCCTCCCCTATCGGGGTAAGGGCAAGACAGAAGGTGGCGTCATCCTTCCAGACCAAGCCGTTGAGGAACAGACTGTTTCCACACAGGTCGGCTACGTCCTGAAGGTTGGACCCCTTGCGTACCAAGACCCAGACAAATTCCCCACCGGACCGTGGTGCGCGGAAAAAGACTGGGTCATGTTTGCCCGTTATGCGGGTTCCCGGTTCAAGATCGACGGTGGTGAGGTTCGTCTTCTGAATGACGACGAAGTTCTGGCCAAGATCCTTGAGCCCGAAGATATTCTTCATTTCTAGGAGATCGAAATGACCGATGAAAATGTAATTGAGAATGATGACGCGCCAGAAGACGCGGACATCGAGGTAGAGGTCGAGGAGCAAGACTCCCCAGAAGCCCCGCTAGCCGCCGAGTCGGACGATTCTAACGATTCTGACGACCGTTTTGACAAGGCCGAAAGCGCGGTGCAGAAGCGTATTGATCGCTTGACCAAGAAGATGCGGTCTGCCGAGCGTGAGCGCGAAGAGGCCCTTAACTATGCTCGTCAGGTGCAGGGCGAAGCAGAAGAGCTTCGTAAGCGCATGGATGCTCTGGACAACAACTATGTTCAGGAATACAGCAGCCGCGTCGAGACACAGGTCGCGACAGCCGAGCAGGAACTGGCTCGTGCCATTGATCTTGGCGATACAAACGGCGTTATTGAGGCCCAGCGTAAGCTTACGTCTCTGGCTTTAGAAAACGACCGCGCCAAACAGGTTAAGATGCAGCAGGATCGTGCGCGTCAGCAGGCCGAACAGCAGGCGCAGATGGCGGCAGCACAGCCGCAGCAACGTCCGCAGCCAAAACGCCCTGATCCGCAGGCAGAGCAGTGGGCTTCACGCAACTCTTGGTTTGGTCAGGATGAGGCGATGACTTACGCCGCCTTTGGAATCCATAAGAAATTGGTGGAAGAAGAGGGATTTGACCCAACGAGCAATGATTACTATACTGAATTAGATCGGCGTATGGAGGACGAGTTCCCCCATAAGCTAAAATCTAACGGGGGAAGCAAACGGCCCGCACAGACGGTTGCTTCTGTATCCCGCGGAAGTTCTGGGCGCAGTAGTGGGAAAAAGGTTAGACTCACCCCTAGCCAAGTCGCGATAGCGAAGAAATTGGGTGTGCCGATTGAAGAATACGCGAAATACGTGAAGGAGTAAGCTATGTCTGAAGTTGAAAACGAAGTTGAGACCTCGGTAAAGCGTACCTCCCGCACGCGAGAAAACCGGAGTTCTACGGAACGGCGTAAGCCGTGGGCTCCACCGTCCATGTTGGAAGCACCGCCCGCCCCGGACGGTTACAAGCATCGCTGGATCCGAGCGGAGACGCGTGGCTTTGATGATCGCAAGAACATCAGCGCCAAGCTCCGTGAAGGCTGGGAACTTGTACGTCAGGATGAATACCCGGACTTTGAAGCTCCGGTAATCGAATCGGGTAAATACGAAGGTGTGTTTGGTGTGGGTGGCTTGCTTCTTGCTCGCATGCCGGAAGAGACGATTGCAGAACGGAACGAGTATTTCCGCCAGCGGAATGCTGACCAGATGCAGGCTGTTGATTCTGACATGATGCGCGAGAATGCACATTCAACGATGACGATTAGCAAGCCTGATCGTCAATCTCGTGTAACCTTCGGCGGCCCACGGAAATCGTGACCGCCCCTTTAGGAGAAACCCACTATGGCAAATCAGGAAACTGCCTACGGTCTTCGTCCTATCGGGCTTGTTGGTAGCGGTGCTAACTCGACTGGTGTGACCCAGTACGAGATCGCTTCTGACAACACCAATGCGATCTATCAGTACTCGATTGTTGTTCCGCTTGCTGCGGGCGTGATCGATCAGGCCGGTGACACGGCTGGTGGTACTACGCAGGCGCTTGGTGTCCTGATGGGAGTTGAGTATCAGGACTCGGTTCAGAAAAAGCCGGTCTTTATTAACTACTGGCCCGGTTCGGGCAGCGTGAGCGTTGACACCAACTATCCGGTGAAGGCGTTTGTTGCTGATAACCCCAACCAACTCTTCAAGGTTGCCTCTGACGCATCCCTGACCGACCGTGCAACGGCTCTGGCGACCGTGTTCGCCAATGCTTCGCTCGGTACGTCTGCCCGCACGGGCAGCACGGACACGGGTGTTGCCAGCGGCGCTCTTAATGTGGCATCGGTTGCGGTCACGGCTACCCTGCCGCTGCGTATCGTTGGTATCCTCGATGACGAGGCTAACAGCGACTACACGGCTGCTGGTATCCCGATGATCGTTCGACTGAATGCTCATTTCAATTCGGGTACGCGACGGTTTGATTCTCAGACCACCGCTGACTCGACTGGCATTTAGGAGGGTTAATTAAATGGCTATTTCTCGCGCACAGCTTGCGAAAGAGCTAGAACCCGGCCTGAATGCACTGTTCGGGCTGGAATATGATCGTTACGAGAACGAGCACGCTGAAGTCTTCGAAGAGGAGTCCTCGGACCGCGCCTTCGAAGAAGAGGTGATGCTCGGTGGATTCGGCACTGCGCCGGTCAAGGGTGAAGGCACCGCCATCAACTTTGACGACGCGCAGGAGACCTACACTGCTCGGTATACGCACGAGACCATCGCGCTGGCCTTCTCCATCACGGAAGAAGCCATCGAAGACAATCTTTATGATCGTCTGGCCTCGCGCTACACCAAGGCTCTGGCCCGCTCTATGGCCCAGACCAAGCAGATCAAGGCTGCGTCCATCCTCAACAACGCCTTCAGCACGTCCTTCCCGGTTGGAGATGGCGCGGCGCTTTGCTCGTCCGCTCACCCCAGCCTGTCGGGCAACCAGCGCAACCAGCTTTCTGTTGCTTCGGATCTCAATGAGACCTCGCTTGAGCAGATGCTGATTGACATTGCTGGTCTGACTGACGAGCGCGGTCTGAAGATCGCCGTTCGTGGCATGAAGCTCATCATTCCGAAAGAGCTTCAGTTCGTTGCCGAGCGTGTTATCAACTCGAACCTGCGTTCGGGCACCGCGGATAACGACACGAACGCTATGAAGTCGATGGGCATGCTTCCGGAAGGTGCGGTGGTTAACCACTTCCTCACCGACACGGATGCGTTCTTTATCAAGACGGACGCCCCGAACGGCTTCAAGTACTTCAATCGCTCTCCGATCAAGACGGCGATGGAAGGCGACTTCGATACCGGCAACATGCGGTTCAAGGCCCGTGAGCGTTACAGCTTCGGCGTCTCGGACTGGCGTGCGGTCTTCGGTACTGCTGGCGCTGCGTAATTGCAGAGCTTGTAGGCTTTTGAAAGGGCGGCCTTGTGCCGCCCTTTCTTTTTTTGTAAGATGATTCTCACCTGACAACCGAACAAACGGTTGACTCTAGCCAAGACAGGAGAATGACATGGCTAACACGACCTTCACGGGCCCGGTGCGCTCGGAAAATGGATTTAAGTCCATTAGCAAAAGCTCCACCACAGGAGCGGTCACCGAAATTTCCACCTACGGCGGCGCTCCGGTTGCTTTGAGCGACGGCGACGTAACCCTTACCAATGCAACGCACAGTGGGCGTGTTCTTGTTGTTCCCGACGGTGGTCAGGACAACACCTACACCCTTCCGAGCCCTGTTGCCGGTTCTAATTTTGTGTTTGTTTACGGTGGTGCGGCGGCAGACGCCACAGACTTCATCGTAGACTCAGGTTCCGACACCAACTATTTCATTGGCAATGTCGCCTTTAACGACACTGACGATGGCGCTGCTTCTGTTGTTTTTTCTGACGGCAACTCCAACAGCAAGCTTCAGGTCAATGTGCCGGGTTCCGCAGTCGTGAACATCGTGGCTAAAGACAGCACTAATTGGTACGTTTGGGGTTCTGTCACAGGGGCTACTGCGCCTGCGTTCTCCGATCAGTAAGAGAGGATAAACTCATGGCTGATGCAGTAACTTCTCAGACGCTTTCGGACGGTCCCAAATATGCGGTGATAAAACTCACCAATGTCTCGGACGGTACAGGGGAGTCTGCTGTTACCAAAGTAGATGTTTCGGCCCTAGAGAATAGCGCTGATGGCGACACCTGTTCAGGTGTCGTCATTGAGCGTATCTGGTGGCAGTGCATTGGTATGAAGGTGCAGATCCTTTGGGATGCTACCTCTGACCAGTTCTGCATTGAACTGGGCGAGAACCAGAGCGGAAACCACGACTATACCATATTCGGCGGACTTACTAATAACGCTGGTGCTGGTAAAAACGGGGATATCAAGTTTACGACTGTTGGGGCCACGGCTGCCGACACGTACACTGTTATCCTTTATCTGCGTAAAAAATACGACTAAGGCTAACAGATGGCTACCACCAAGGACGTTAAGCGATTGCCCTCTGGTCGTATAAGCTATCGCGGGGAGACGTTTGCAGGCTTTAACAAACCCAAGCGCACACCCGGTAAAAGCAAAAAAAGCGCGGTTCTTGCTAAGAAAGGCAGCGAAATTAAGTTAGTTCGTTTCGGCGACCCAAACATGTCGATCAAAAAAGATCAGCCGGGACGCCGAAAAAACTTCCGTGCTCGCCATTCTTGCGATACCGCCAAGGACAAGTTCAGCGCCCGTTATTGGTCCTGTAAGGCTTGGTGATCCGATGTCTGAGCCCTCCCTCCAAGAGATCGACAAGAAGGTTTCGGTGATCGAGGCCATCCTTCATCGCTTAGAGACAAACCACCTTGCTCACATCGAAAAAAATGTGGAGTATTTGGACAAGAAGGTTTGGATGATTTTGGGTGGGATCACCCTACAGTTGGCGGCCCTGCTCGTGGCAATCGTGGGGGCCGTTATGGCGTTTTTGGTATGAAGAGCCGCGTTAACCTTGGAGCCGGGGCTTGTAAGCCCGTAAGGATGCGTAAAGGCGGCGTTGTACGCAAGAAAAAGGGCGGCACAATTTGTCCCGAGGGTAAAGCTTGGGCAAAGCGCACCTTTGACAAATATCCGTCAGCCTACGCTAATCTGGCGGCTTCGAAATACTGTAAAGATCCAAACTATGCCAAGTCTTCCAAGAAGCGGAGGAAGAAAAGTGGCTAAAGGTGAACTTCAGGAGTGGCTTGATGAAGATTGGGTTCGGATTGATAGCTCGGGGAATATCGCGGGTGAATGCGGTACTTCTAAAAATAAGAAAAACCCTGACCGATGCCTTCCTCGCAGCAAAGCGCAACGTCTCAGCAAAGGTGAGCGCAAGTCTACTGCGAATAAGAAAAAGCGTGAAGGCTCTGAAGGAAAGCAGTTTGTCCGTAATACGAAAGCTGCGACCGTAAAGCGTATGGGGGCGGGCGGTGCTGTTGAGGACCGCCGTTTTCACAAGGGTTGTGGTGCCGTGATGAGAGGCCGCCGCAAGAAGACACGGTATGCGTGATGGAGTTTACGGTCGGGCTTGAGCGGGACATTTGCACGGAAATCCGGGCTTGGTCTGAGCACGCGATTGAAAAAGCCTCTCCCTTCTTCAACAATCTGCCGCCTTGTCCGTATGCTCGGAAGAGTTGGGAAGAAGACAAGGTTCTCATCTTGTTCAAGCACGAGTCTGGATACCAGACGCTTTACAAGGTGCTTTCGGAGTTTGAAGACCGGTACGACCTTGTGCTGCTGGTAGAAACGGTGTTTCCGGAAGACCCCGAGGCGTATCATCAGTACTTAGATGACTTAAACGACGCGATTTCGGAGGGTTTTTTCATTGATCGAGATATGTGGGTTATGGGTTTCCATCCTTCCGACGACCCAGACGAACAACTTGATAGTGGTACTTTCCATCCCTTGGTAGACGAAGAGTACGCAATTACCTTTATCCAGAGGCTTTCCAAGATCCAAGAAGCGGCAGACAAGCTAAAAGAAAAAGGGTACTATGACGGTTATGAAGCAGAAACAAATGCTTCGGACATCTATGCACGACGAGAACGCCTGTATCGGCGTTTAATAGGAGATTAAGATGGCTATGAAACCAAGAGTCCGGCTCGGCAACGGTAGCCCCGCCAAGCAGATGCGCGGCGGCGGCATGGTTAAAAAGATGCGCGGTGGGGGTATGGTTAAGAAGATGCGCGGCGGCGGCATGGTTAAGAAGATGCGCGGCGGCGGCATGGTCAAAAAAGGAAAGTGAACTAGCTGATGGCGGTCTCCGGGAGCACCGACTTCGAACTCGATGTATCGGACTACATCGAAGAAGCTTTTGAGCGCTGTGGTCTTGAAGTTCGTACTGGGTACGACCTCAAGACCGCAAAGCGTTCGCTTAACCTTATGCTGGCCGAGTGGGCTAACCGTGGCCTAAACCAGTGGACCATCGCGCAACGCTCTCAGGCCCTCACTCAGGGCGACGGTGAGTATACGATTGGGACGGATGTCATCGACATCCTGTCCGTTGTTGTGCGCCGGGACAGCACCGACTACTCTTTGGACCGTCTTAGCCGGGAAGAGTACCTGACTATTCCGACAAAGACGACGCAGGGCCGCCCGTCACAGTTTTTCTTGGACCGTCAAATCAGCCCTAATCTCAAGATCTGGCCGGTTCCCGAGAATAGCACGGACGTTCTCTACTATGACGCCCTGACGCGTATGGACGACGCTGACACGTTCACCAATACGCTTGAGGTTCCTTTCCGCTTTTACCCCTGTCTTGCAGCCGGGCTGGCTTATTACATCGCTATTAAGCGCTCTCCGCAGCGTGCGCAGCTTTTGAAGGCCGTATACGAGGAAGAGATGGAGCGGGCTATTCAGGAAGACCGGGACCGGGCCTCGTTCACTATTGAACCCGCTTACCAGTATCTTAGGTAGCGGTTATGCCTAAGTTCGCCACAGGAAAAAACTCTTACGCTATTTCTGACCGCTCTGGTCAGCGCTATCGCTATCAGGACATGCGAAAAGAGTGGAACGGCCTGCTGGTGGGCAAGGATGAGTACGAGCCCAAGCACCCGCAATTATACCCGTATCCACCCGTTACGGACCCGCAGGCTTTGAAGAATGCTCGGCCTGATCGTGTAGAACCTATGGATGTGCCGGTCGGCGGGGGTGGGTTTCCCGACCGAGGTGTAGATACGCACCTTGTCTCTAGCGTTGGCTTTGTGACTGTGGTGACGACATGACCTATACCTACTCTGAGCTTAAACAAGCTATTCAGGATTACACGGAAAACGACGAAACAACCTTCGTCAGCAACCTTAATAATTTCATTCAAAACACTGAGGAGCGGATCCTCAAGGGTGTTCAGCTTACGGTTTTTCGTAAGAACGTATCCGGTAGCGCTACAACGGGTAACCAGTATCTGGCCGCTCCGACAGATTTTCTTGCGCCGTACTCTATGTCGGTGGTTAACGGGTCAAACAAAGAGTTCCTCCTGTACAAGGACGTGAACTTCTTGCAGTCCTATAACCCCAATTCGGCTTCGACGGGAACGCCTAAGTACTACGGCTATTTCGACGTAGATAACTTTATCTTGGCCCCCACCCCCGATGCGGACTACAGCGTAGAAATACACTACCTGTATCGCCCCGCCAGCCTGACGACGCAGGGCGACTCCGGAACAACGTGGTTGAGCCAAAACGCCCCGGTTACGATGCTATATGGCAGTCTTGTGGAGGCTTATACCTTTATGAAGGGTGAGCCTGACGTGATCCAGAACTACGCCCAGCAGTTCGTTAACAGCTTGGGTCAGTTGAAGAACTACGGCGAAGCCATCGAAGATACCGATGCGTATCGCACAGGTCTTATTGTCCGGGATAAAGTCTGATGTTTAAGTTCGAGGTAAGTGTCCCAGAAGAACCCGTCGTAACGGTGAAAACCACGGAAAACCGAGGTTTTTCCCCGGACGAGGTAGCCGAGAGGTGTGTGGAAAAGCTGATTTCTGTTTCAGATACGGCTCATCCGGCTCTCCGCGATCAAGCTCGCGCCTTTCAACGTCATATGGAAAAAGTTGTAGCTTTCTATATGCGAGAAGCTATCAAGAGTGATAGAACTACAATTCACAACGCTCTGTGTGACGCAGGGCACCCTGATCTTGCTGAAGCTGTAAGGAGGCTCTAATGGCAATCACGCAGGCAATGTGCACGTCGTTCAAGAAAGAACTGATGACGGGTACGCATAACTTCACCGCCTCGACGGGTAACACCTTCAAGCTGGCTCTGTATACGAGCTCGGCCACGCTGGGTGCGACTACCACGGCTTATTCCGCGACCAACGAGGCCAGCGGCACCGGGTATAGCGCGGGCGGCGGTACTCTGACCAACGTCACCCCGACCACCAGCGGTACGACCGCGCTGACCGATTTTGCGGATCTGACCTTCTCGTCGGCTACCATCACGGCCAACGGTGCTCTGATCTACAACGATACGGCCTCGGGCGATCCTTCTGTTGTGGTTCTGGCGTTTGGTGGCGATAAGACTTCGACTGCCGGGGATTTCACTATCCAGTTCCCGACCGCCGACGCGAGTAACGCGATCATCCGCATCGCCTAACTAAGGACCGATAGCCGTGGCGAATGTAAACGGCTGGGGTCGGGGTACGTGGTCAGAAGGGCCGTGGAGCACTCCGTTACCTGTTGTGGTAACCGGGGTCTCCGCCACCTCTTCTGTAGGTAGCGTAACTGTATCTGCGGGCGCTACTGTCCCAGAAACGGGTCTTTCTGGCACTGGTGCCGTCGGTTCGGTATCCGTCCAGACCGAGCAGATTTTGTCTGTTACAGGTCTTTCTGGTACTGGTGCGGTCGGCTCTGTTTCTGTAACGGCGGATGCGAACACCGCTGTCACGGGTCTTTCTGCGACAGGTGCAGTTGGTTCTGTCTCTGTAACGGCGGATGCGAACACCGCTGTCAC
>JAAOEI010000371.1_pt1 | contig 17685 bp, 22 predicted proteins | sample 7059261 | NCBI WGS metagenome assembly JAAOEI01 (sample SAMN14008812, study PRJNA610033) | viral metagenome | isolation source: viral particles filtered from seawater | place: China: Hangzhou Bay, Yangshan Deep Water Harbour | collected 2017-10-31
TGCCCGTGTGGGCCTCCCAAACAGCCTTGGTGACGCCTAGATTGGTCATGCCGCCAGGGTCTTTGGGATGATTTACAAAGCCGCCTTCGTGGCGCAACAAAAGCCGCATGGCGTATTCAAAAGTCGATTTCATTTGTTTTTCTGTTCAAGCAGCATGACGCGAACGTGCAGGTCCGCAATTTCGCGCTTTAGTTCTTCTTTCATATTCATGCGTTTTTCAGCAGAAAGCGGGCTATCAGTCGGAACGCCTTCCTTTGTGATAAGGGATGGCATGGCGCTCTCGATCTTAACCAGCCGCTCATTGGCCGACGACACCTGGCCCAGCAGCCAAGCAAGGGCCGCCACAATGATCGGGATTACCGCTTTGAGAACGTCGGACCAAGCCATTATTTCTTCAAAGCCTCTGTAATGTTAGGCACGATCTTCTCGACTGACCGCCCAATCACATATCCGCCAAGACCCAACTGCACAATGTCCCACAGCTTGAGATATTCGGCCTCTTGGAGATTAGGCGCGGCAAAGCCAAACCACCGGGCCACGATCAGCACTACAAACACCAACATCGTGATCGGACGCCAGCTAGAGGCTAAAAAGCCACCTGCGGCTTCCGTTTTCACGATGTCGGCTGCCCCCTTTGAAAGCTCAGTCTGGGCGGCAAGCTGGGCCAAAGCCCCGCTTTGCTGCAATTCCATGAGTTTTAGCTTTGCCTGGTCCCGCTGCGCCGGATCGGGCCACAAGCGGTCAATGATCTTGCCGCCTACATCAAACGCTGCTGATACAGGGTCAAAAGCCATGCGTCACCTATTTCAGATTGACTAGCTTATAATGCGCCGACGAATAAGTTTGCGCCAAGTCGTCAAGCAGGTTTTCAATCATCGTATTTTTCTTGGCAATCTTATCTCGGTTCTGAACCAGCCAAGAGAGTTCCGTGCGAACCGTATCAGCCATGTTACCCTTTGGAATCATGGTAATACGAACTTCGCCAATAAGGCCGTAATATCCCTGGTAAGCCTCAACGATGGCGTCAATCTTGTCGATCAGGCTATCATACAAGTTGCCAAGCGCCTTGTGTTCCGAATAGGATTTCGTTGACCAATGCGCCAAATGAGCGGCATTACGAAGCGCAAAAACGTGACTTACAAGTTCTTCAATCATTGTTTTGTTATCCCATTTCCGGCTAGCAGCATCATCATTCCGACTACAGCCACGCCAATAAACCAATAAATCTTCTGAGCGACAGACTTGCCGATCTGCTCATAAACCTTTTTCAAGGCCCGGTCAGCCGCTCGTTCCGCAATGGCATCCATTTCTGCTTCGGTCAAAGGCTCGCTCATTTTAATTTATCTTTCTATGCTTTTTCTAAAACACTAATACGATCCTTCAAAACCTTAATTTCTTCTAAAAGTTCTTTGACAGCCTGCAAGGCAACAATGCCTATTTTGCTTTCGCTGATTCCCCAACGCTTAGAAGTCTCATCATCCCAAGTCACGCTATCGTCGCCCTTGTCAACAAGCATGGGGAATTGTGCGTAAAGCTCTTGGGCGCGTATGCCAATATCAGCGCGGCCAGCAGGGCTTTTGCCTTCGCCAGACCAGACATATGTGCCAACAACAATGTTCGGCAACTTGTTCAATACGCCAGTTACGGGCGTAAAATTATCTTTCAAACGAGCATCAGAAGCATTGGTCCAGCTAGTGCCAAGATTGGCTACATAAGGACCAGCAGTAAAAGAAATATTATTACCGCCCGTCCCCGTCGATGTCGTATAAGTTTCAATGTTGTCTGCAAACTGAATTATTGCCGCATAATCATTGACAGCATATTTCCATGTATCAACAGTGGTGGTCGGCTCCGCGTTAAAGCCAACAGAACCGTATGACCCCTGCGGAGAGCCCATATACATTGGCAAAGAGCCGTTTCCAGAGCTTTTAATAAAATTTGCTCCTGAAGAACCCGGCCTAGAAACTTCCAAGACTTTGACGCTGTTTGCCGCTATGCCAACAACATTTGCAGACGGCAAATAAACGCCGTTGGAAGGCGCACTGGAGCCAGACGGAACAAAAGACGCAGCAGTTGCAGTTGTGGTGATAGTAGCTGATGTTCCAACATACAGCGCCTTTTGGCAGCTAATGCCGCCCGCCGTAATAATAGAGCCAGTCGTGCTGCTAGTCGCGTCCGTGGTCAGGGTCGAACTAATGCCCAGCGCAAAGGGAATACGGGCTGTAGTGGCCGTCTGCCCGTCTTTCGTAATTGCCGTGCTAAGGCCAGTAGCCAGGTCAGCGGTCAGCGCATTAAACGCCGTGCTGGATATGACTGTTCCGGTAACAACAGGCTGACCAGCCGTATTGATTACAAATGTGCCGTTGCCGTTGTAGCTCATTGCATGAAGTCCTCATAATTGGGGCGGGCAGCAAGTGCCGCCGCGATGGCTTTTTCTTTAGTGAGCAATGGGGCAGCAGGTTCTATTTTACCGCCTCTAGCTAGTACACTGGCCGTTCTAGCTGCGCGCCCAGTTTTTGCAGCAGAAAACAGTTTTGCTGGAACAGCGGGTATAAGCGCAGCCAAAAGAGACGGGTTCACGGCACCGGCAACTAATCCAGCCCCAGTCGCAATACCGCCTGTCATGGATGTGGCGGGTACAAGACTACCCAAACCATAAGCTAAATTTTGTCCAAGACCAGACCCTTCGGCAACAGCTTTAACCGCCGTTTGTACTTCTGGGTCTAAACGGTTAAATACGCGTTCATTATCGCGAAGTTTTTTAAATTCTTTCCTAGCTTGACTATCAAAATTATTGAGAGCGGGACCACTTTTGTTTTTTGCCCTAGCTATTGTTTTTTCAATGACTTCGCCTTGCGATCCTTTTCTGTAAAATTCGTTGGCTTTAGAAAAAGTTTTAGCAGCATTAGCTGTTTCGTCTCCGTAAACAGACGGATTTTTTAGTTTTTCTACAAAACCATCTAATGTTTTAACAATTTCTTTAATTGCGCTTGCATCAGATTTTTTTAATCCAGTCAAAGCATTTGCGTCAGTTCTTAAATCAAACAATTTTACAAAATCTATGTTTTTATCTTTAGCGATATTTTGTATTCTATTTGCTAACTTTATAGCTTCTGGATGCCTTTCTTCGCTAAGACGAATTTTATTAGTTACGTTTTTTACTGTGTTATTAAACACAGAAAAATCAGCATTTTTAATTACAGCGGGAGATGCCTTTACTTCTTCATAAAGATCATTTCCTGTTTTTTTTAATTCAGAAAACTTAGGCGTAATTTTTTCCGCGTCGCGCAAATTACTCATAGAGCCTGTAGTAGCTAATCTATGCCCTTGACTTGCTACCTTATGACCAAGCAAAACCCCGGCAATGCGCGCTGGCGTTTCCAGTGCGGTGCCTTTTGTCGCCCTCCCAAGCATTTCAGACCCAATTGCAGAACCGGCAGTAGTTAGTCCGCGCCGTGCCAAAGAACCAGGACCGCCCAGAGCAGCCGGGGCAAAGCTGGCTACTGCCTCTGTGTATTCGCCGCCCGTAGTCTTGGGCTTATAATACCCGCCCGTAGGCGCGGAAAATGCGCTGTTAAGCTGCTGACTTGTCGGAAAACCCTGCCTATTTGCGCCTTTGTTGACTGTTATTTGCTCGCCGCCAGCGCCTTCAATAGTTTCTGTGCCGGATGGGTTTAGGAAGTCGCCAAGCATACCAAGCGTACTAGCCGCGCCTTTAGCCAAGCCACCGGGAATGGACCGCGCCATGTCGATGGCGTAATCTCCAAAAGACATGGATGGCGTAGCTTTAGGGGGTGGCACGGCGCGCGCGTTTAAATAAGCATCTGGGTCAAAGCTTTGTGCCTGTTTATTCGCTAAATAAGCGTCTGGATCAAATCCTGCCATATTTAAAATCCAAGTCTGCGTTTGATAGCAGCCGAACGGCTATCGCGCGGGTTTTTATTAGCCCAATCTAAGGCTTGTTGGTCTTCGAAGCTTCTTCCTGACGGAGGAATACCGGCAGATCGCGCCGCAGCGGCAATTTGCTGGTCACGAAGTGATTTTTGAAATTCCCTGGTTATTGGGTTTATAGATTGAAAAGAAGTAGGATGGTATTGCGCACTTATTTGCCCCGGTTCTTGGAGATTTGTTGCCGCTCCGGTCAATTCTCTTTTGACGCCTTCTTGAAAAGCGCGCTCTCCAGTCCTGCCTAATTCTGAAATTGGATCTCTAACCCAATCAGAAAGACCAATACCAGCTTTTGGTATGCCTTCAAGAACAGATGCAACAACATTTCTAATATCTGTTGGCTCATATTTATTTTTAACCGCATACTGATACATAACTTCGCCCATTTTTTCATTAACGTAGCGAGCCATGGCTTTTGCTTGGTTTTCTGTGATGCCTGGGCCTTTTGCAATATCTGACTGTAATTGCTGGACTTGCAAGTTAAGCCTTGTAAGTTCAGCCGGTGTTTTCGCAAGCTCTGCTTGGTTTAAAAGATTTGCAAGCTGCTTTTGGCGCAAAATTGGGTTTTGACTAAGCGGCGGCGCTCCACTAGGCCGTGGTGCTGGCTGTGCGCCAGCGGAGTTTAACTGTGCGAGCAGATTTGGGTCTGTAACTTTAGCCATCGGTTTCCCAATCTCCGTTTTCGTCTTGAGTGTACGTTATGCCGTTAATTGTTTTAGTAGGTCTTTGCACAGCACCTGAAAAAGTATCTTCGGCCGCGTGATGAGTGGCGTTGACCTTGCCGTTTACTATTTTAAATTCATAATACCCGCCCAAGCCATCTGGCATATGTTTTATTTTTGGCTCAAGGGGAACAGCATTTCCCACAGGAATACCTCCAATGTAAAGCTGGTCACCAGGTTGACGCCATGTTGGCTTGTCCCGCTCTCTTACATCACTAAATAGCTGCGCCCCCATAGCTTCACCGCCCGGAAGATCGCTGGACATAATTCTTGCAGCTTCGCCAAGCATTTCTTGCGAAGTTGGAGTTTTCATTGTGTATTGCTGGATAGGCTCTCCGCCCGGTTCCATGACAGTGGGCGCTGCCTCATCAACAGTCTTGTACGGTTTACCAAACTGAGAAATAGCCTTCACCAATTCCTCGCTGCCCGCCTTCTTCAACGCCGCCTCATCAGCCGCCGCCTTGCCAGCAAGATACGATCCGCCAAAGCTAGTTAGGCCCTTAACAAGACCGCTATAAGGCGAAATAGGCGCGGTAATGCCGCCAACTGTAGAAACAGGCGTTTCCTGCTGGGCAATTTGAGCCAGAGCATCAGCCAGCTTTTTCTGGCGAGAAATGGCCGCAGAGCGAGTGCTGTAATCATTTGGAGCAAATAAGCTAACCATTAAACCAGCCCCCTCAAAAACCCACCTGGCACTAAACCAGCACCAGCAATACTACCTAATCCACCAAGAAGACCGCCCATCCCCTGCATCTGGGCATTATACGCCGCCGTATTGTAATTGCCCTGATTAATCGCCGCCTGTGCCAGCGGGGCCGCGCCGATCTCGCCTCCGCCCGTGTACTGCTGGAACTGCGGGGCTTGAATCTGCGAGCCAGACATAAGGGCCGTAATCTGGTTAAGCGGGACGTTGTACAGGCCAAGTTCCTGCTGGAGCCGCTGGGCCGCAGCCTGGTTGCCAAACTGTGCCGCCTGTAGCCGCTGGTTGATGTCTTGCGCCGCAGCCTGATTGTAAAACCCAGCCGTGCCCAGAGCCTGACCGTAGCCCTGCTCCTGGGCGCTCATGTCAAGGCCGATACCCTGCAAAGCGGCCTGACTAAGCAGGTCATTCTGGGCCTGGGCTTCGTCCAGCATAGCGGTTTTATAAGCCTCAGAACCCGGCGTAATGCCCTGATTAGCAAGGTTCTGGCGCAGCGCATTGGACCGCCTCTCCAACTGAGGTTCCAAACGGCTCATAATGGCCTGTTGACCGGTCATACCGGCATTTACCGGCATCCTGGCAACACCAGACAAATCTAGTTCCGTGCGAGGCGCAGGAAGCTGGCCTACAGAAGTTTGGATTTCCGGCCCGGTATATTGGAAAGGCGTTCCCATGATCCGCTGGGCGGTGCCAGTGGCCTGTTCGCCAAGCCTTGCTAGGTCCCGCTGGACGCGCTGCTGGGCCTCAAACGTAGCTTGGGCCTCTGGGGTTAGGGTCTGAGTAATAGTCGGCTGGGGGGTGCCTTCAAAGCCACCCGCAACATCATAAGTGACCGTCTGGCTGCCATACGGGCTTATAATGTTAGGGTTGCTCAAAACAGCCGTTTGACGGGCAGCGGCCTGTTCAGCCTTGCCCTGTTCAATGGCCATGCCTCTGTAATCTGGTGCCGGGGGCGGACTAGGCTTTCCCATATTTCTCTCCTAAAAACCTGCAATCGTCTTTTTTAAGGGTATACAAAATAATGTCCCCATCTGGGGCGGCTTCGCAAAGCCTGGCTTCTTCGATAAAGCCCAGTTTTCTTACAAACTTATTGCTTTTATCATTGCCGCTGCTGACCGGCAAAATAACCTTATGAACGCCGCACTTGTTGTAAGCGTAGCGGAATATTGCGCCGATAAATGAGCGGGTAAGCTGGCCGGTCACAGCCATATGGGCAGTAATAGACTTGCCGTTCCAATTTTCGTACATGACGCCCGCAACAATGCCATCAGCCCCTTCGAGGCCGATTGCCGTTGCCGTGTCTGCACTAAAAGAACTGCCCATTTGTTTTGCTACCCAATGGCCCACTTCGGGGCCGCTAATTATACGCCCGCCCATCCGGTCTGATACACCACGTCGGTTGATGTCCATTGAATCTGAATACCCTTACTAGCGGTTTTCATCTGCAACCCGCCGCAATAGCCGATGCCTGTGATGCCAAGCCATAGATTTTGAACGGATAAATCAGCGCCCCAAAGCGCCGAATCCCAAAGGCCAGTGTCCCAAACGCCATAGCTAGTTGAGGCAAAAGTGACAGATGCCGTGGTGTCTGATGTATCAAAATCAATATTCATGCCGACGCCAATAGTCGGATTTCCATTGCTGAAAAGCGTCGGCCTTGCGCGAGTAAAATACTTTTTAACGCCGCGCGCCCCCATGTAATTAAATGCTTGAAGCGTGGTCGTAGTTATGTTGGCGGTATCATCAGCGTAGGTTGTATCCCATGCCTTAGCGACATAACCATCAGCGCCAAAATAAGGATTATCTTCGTATATTTCCCAGCAAAACGCGGGCCAGCCCGTAAACTGCGCCCAAGACTTTGTGATGGTGTTCATCACATATTGTTCTTGCTGGCCGTCAGCCACGGGTACGTTAATCCAAACAGCATTGTTTTTGGCTGTATAGACAATTTGCCAGCCAACAGCGGCATGGTTTCCGCCATACGCCGTTGTGGCCGCTGCAATCGCGCCTTGTATCTTGTCTGACAAGGCAACGCGCGGGTCCAAGCGACTGGATTGCAGGGACGCGGCCATAGGCATCAAGCCGTCATAGGTCAGGATCAAAAGATCACCGCCCCATTTGAGCATACAGCGATTGCCTATAGGCGAGCCTAATTTCCAAACACCAATCAAGGCCCAGGTCGAAGCACTGGCAGGGTCAGTGCCACGGTACAAAATGACTTCGCCATTGCTGGTTACAAAAGCCAGATTGTCGTCAACGCCATAACCGGCGTCCAGCGTCCATGTATCAAGGTCAACCAAATGACCGCCAAATTTGGCAATGGCGCTAAGGTCAAGATACTGGGCAGCGCCGCCAACCGAACTTGTTGGCAAATACCAGGCTTTCAGCGTGTCTTTTTCTATGAACCAAATGCGGTTTTTGAACAGCGTAATATTTGACAGATCAGTAGTAGTAACGCCCGTAATAGCCGGGGTGGAAGCGCCATCAATCGCTGTCCAAGTGGTTCCGTTGTAAAGCTGGGGTTTGTCAACGCCGTTGACCGCATACAGATAACTACCGCCAGAGGTGGTAATATTCGTGTATTCCCAAATGCCGTTTGTCAGGCCGCTAACAACAGCAGCACCAACAGCACCACTAGAAGTCGTGTCATAAATTTTGCCTGTGCTAGTAGCGGCAAACATTTCAGAGCCAGTGCCATCATTATAAACCATGATAGACTGAACATTTCCGTCCAGACCCGTGGCGTGCTTGGTATAACCGCCTCGCATGGTCAAGCTGCTGACTGTCGGGAACATATTGATTAGCGTCACCGCGTCCATAGGTTCCATGTTGGCAAGGCTGTCACGCGCGTTCCAACCGCCCAAGGGAGCGGGAATGGACTGCACTTGAGCAGCCGTACCTTGAACCATGGCGCGTGGGCTAATTGCCATATCCGGTATCCGGTATGTTGTCCCAGCCGATCAAAACGGTGCCAGGACGCGGGGCGAACGACAGATTAGCCGCCGACGTATCCTGTGCAACGGAAGTCTCAAACTCTTGCAGATAGTCCCGATAAAGCGCCGTAGTATCAAAACCCTTGGCTTGGAAATACTTCAGCTTAGTTGACAGGACCATAAGACGGTCAGGGTAGATGCAAGTATCGCTATCAGCCGTAAAACTGTTCTGTACCACACCAGAAGCCGACCTTGCCCATCCTTTGCTACGATACTCAAAGCCCAAAAACTCCTGATTGGAATACCCAGGCCAAATCTGGAAGTATTCGCCAAAAAGACGCCAGCGAATACGCGGGCCAGTGCTAATAAAACCGCTTAACAGCCATTCCCATTGCTGGGCGCTTTCGGGGCCAAGCATTTCCCAATGCTTGCTCTTGTCCCACTGAGTACGCGGGACAATGCTGTCATAGTCAGCAGGAAGGGCATATTTGACCTTCTGAAAATAAACCGTTCCGCCAGTCACATTGTTGGTCGAATACTGAGAAACAGTAACTTGAGTAGCGGAATCAACACTGCTGATGAAAGTGGCATTTGGGAAGCCAGTGCCAACAACCATGTAAGTGCTATCAAGACCGGCAGTCGAAGGAATGCCAGTAATGGTCAAAGCGGAAGTGCTGTAATTCCCAGTAGTCGTAACGTATTGAGTAAAGAACGTATGCGGCTGAGTAAGTTCTCGCCAGTCCGCTTTACGCAACAATTCGTATCCAGAGGCGTTCATCAACGCTAGGATTTGAATAACGTCTTGGTTCGTGTTTCCCGCTACCGTTGCCGGTGTTGGAACGCCTAGTTCATTGGTGACCTGCTGCACCAACTGAAGCATCGTCGTACTGGACATCTACATCTTCCTTGCGTGGACGCCCCGGCTTGCGCTGGGACATGAGCAAAGCCATCTGGGCTTTTAGCTCATCCAATTCGCTGCGGGTTTTCGCCAATTCAGAATTGCTTTCAGACTGATTTTTCTGCGTCAGGTAAATCCTAGCGCGTTCGCGCAAGCCAGCGGCACCCATGCCAATACGCTGCAACTGGGTGTCCGTAGCCGTCGCGACCTGTTCCACAGTCTGAAATTTCAGAATCTGCAATTCAGCCATTTGGTGTTCATTGAACTCATCCGGCCTGTCTTTATTCCACTGATCCAGCTTAGTGCCGACAACAAGGCCGTCACTATTCTGGGACTGGAAATGAAGCCACTGACGAATAAACCGCTCCTTGTGATAATCGCGGGCGGGTTGCTCAATGATATTAGTCTTATCGCCAGGGACCATAATTCTCACAAAAGGCGTGTCCTTGTAGGGAGCCTTGTCATACACATAGAACTCAACGTGCAGGTGGGAATCGGCATTAGCGATATCGCTATCCAAAGGCATAAATACTCCTCTTTAGGCGGTGAGAATTGCAGCCCAAGTCGTCGCAGACGGGGCAAAGAACAGGGCAGTCTTGGCAGTCGCAAGGCTGTAGCTGGAAGCAGCAGCATTGATGGTCGAACCAGTGGCCGGATAAACGGTGATGGTCTGACCGCTATCGTTGCGAATGCCAACAAGCGCACCAGCTTCCGTCGGGGGCAGCTTAACGCCCGTCGAAGCGGAAGAAGTGGTCAGAGTGTTGAACACAGCCGAAAGCTGCAGAGCGTCAGTAGCCGACGAACCAGTGGCAACCAGGCCAGTCGCGCCATCGCCAGCAATGGAAATGGTCGAAAGCGGGGAATTGCCAGAGGCCAGAATGCGGGAAGGAATAGCCATAATTTTATCCTCAATTAAGGGTTTGCAACATAGAAAGTGGCATATGGGCAGGACGTATCCTGATCCGTATGCTGGTATTTGATTTCATAGTCAGAAAACTGATCTTGCCACCATGCGCTAGGGAAAACGGACAGATGAAGCGGGTGGCCGATCAACTGACCCATACTATCATCAAATAGGGCTATTTTGAAATAGCAGCTATCAACGCAATCCATAATATTTGCAATAACATCAGGAACTTGGTCAGGGGCAATATGCTCCATGACATCGGTGCAAAAGCCTATATTGCCGCTGATGCCAATAGGCTTGGTCAAGTCGGCAACGGTAAAAGGCAAATTATTGCCTTCATCTCGGCAATTTTCAGCAAAATCAACGAGTTGCACTTCGCATCGGGTCAAATCGGCAATTTTCTTGCCCCCCCGGCCTGTGCCACAGCCAAAGTCAATAATCACATCTGTCAGCTTGGGATCGGCAATTTCGACAAAATCTTCCGCTGCCATTTCGCCAGGAGCAACGTCACGGTAGACGTTAGTACCCCACAAAGTCTGATATTTTTCCAATTCAGACATAGGCTTAGGCGGTTCTGACATAGCTTTGGCAATAGCCGGTAACAGGCCATGGCCGTGGACCTGAATGATCGCGTCCGCGTCCGCAAGCTGCTGAGCAGCAATCTGAAATTCCATGGCCTGACGGGCCATCCAAGGCGCGGCAATGTAAGATTTGCCGTTTACCCAATAGGTTTCGCGGGGGTCATCGGCATTGGCGGGTTGCTCATAAGCATGGTGATCGCCCCCCGCTGAATAACTGGAATCAAAGCCATATAGGTGAATATTGCGATAACCCATGGCAAAAGCGATGCTCATGGCCTGGAGGCCAACCGTAGTGCCGCCGCCAATTAGGGCGCAAATACGGTCCCCTAGATACTTTTCAATATCCGGGTAGGCCGGGTGCCATACAGTGATATCATGGCCGTCTAAAGCGTCAAAAACGCCGGAATTGCACTGGGATGCAATCAGGTACTTAGTGGCCTTATTGGGATGGACAAAGCCCTTATTATGGCTGCGAGCATCCAAAAGCACAAAATAATCTGGCGTTACATCAATGCTGGTTAAAGTCGGAATGGTTCCATTTACAGCAAAAATGGCATGACCAGCATTCTTATGACCTGCAATCATGGGGAGCAGGGACTTCATAGAAGGCCCGCCCCCCACAATTACAGCAATTCCGTCATGCGGCTCAGAAAGCTGCAACCACGGAAGATCGCGAGAAACAGCAGCAGTTATGTTGCCGTAAATCTCGCGATCCTCCGTGTTGCACACAACGGGAATCGTATCGTCTAGGTTAGACGGTACGATCATTAGGTGGTCTGACCCTGCAGATGCGGACGATTGATCGACACAACAACAGTCGAAACAGTCGAGGCAACGCTAGCCAGGTTGGCCGAACGAGCGCCCAGCACCTGCTTGCCAGAAGCCGCCGTGGGCATGATACGGCCCGTGGTGGCAGACTGGTAAACAGCAACGCCGGGGTTGACGGCAACGGCGGTCTTCTTGATGACCGCGAGGCCACCAATCTGATACCAGCCGAACAGACCAGCGGTGCAAGCCGACATCGCAACGGCCACCGGCTGCGCCAGGTTCGCCGTGTTGGGCGAAAGGGCAGTCTGGTAGGTCGTCGTGTTGTAGGTCACCAGCGAGCCAACCACGGTGTTGGCAACGCCAACAAGCATGATGAACTCACCTTCGCCATAGGTCGGGTCAAACGCGCGGCAAACCATGCCGAGCGTCGCCGGGGGCGTGGGAATGGCAGAAGTGCCATTCGGCATCGTCACACCGGCATCAGTGTTCGCAATCTGGAGCATTCCAGAGCGATTTTCAGTGAAAGAATAAGCCATGTGTTTTCTCCTTAAGCGTACAGAACACCCTGGAACTGAGCGCCAGAGCAGGTGAGGTTACCAGCCCAGCCGATCAGCTTCACGATAGCGTCCTGGTTGACCGCCTGGCGCTCGCCGCCAATCGGAACAAAGTTGCGATCCACATGCGGGCGGAACATCAGGTACTTGGTGTTCAGGAACCACATGTGATTGGCAGTAGCGGCATTACCGATACCACCGTCAAGCACAACGTCCGACGCCATACCAGCGCCATAGTACTTGAGCGACGCAAAGCCAGCGCCAGCCATCGACGAACCGGAGTCCGAGATGCGCTGGATGGACTGCAGCGACTGCAGGTACAGGCGATAGTAGTTATTGTCGGCCACGATCAGGTCCGGCTTGTCCGTACCACGGATCAGCTGAACAGCCACGGCATCCATATACTGCTGGATGTTCGAGGCCGAGACAGCGGCACCGCCGTTGGTCAGGCCAGAGTAAGCGACAGACTGCCAGAACGAGAACGAAGCGCGGTTAATACCGCCATACGTTCCACTGGTGGGGACGTCAGGAACAGCCGCGCCGAGGCCGGTGATGTTCTTGCCGCTGTTGCCAGTGCCGTCCAGATAAATGTCGCCACCAATGCGGTTCGCCAGCTGGGCTTCCGCAACGTTCATGCGGCCATCCAGAAGGTCGATGATCGCTTCCTTGCCGGAGTTCTGGATCATTTCCAGACCGGAAATCGTGATCGCCGAGGCATACTGGGTGATCGAGAACTGAGCAGCCGAAATCGGGCTGTTCTGTGACACGTTCAGCACTTCGTAACCCGAATAGGAATTCGTGTTATTGGTGCTGGGATCATTGTACATGATTTCCTGCAGGATGACGTTACCGCCACTGAAGGTCTTCACGTTACCGCGATCCTTGAGACGACGAAGCAACGCATTGTTGTTCGTCACGTTGTCGGCCAGTTCACCACTGCGGCTCTGAATGTTGGTCGCAATGATGTCACTGATCGAGCTATTGGCAAAAGCCATTGTTAAGCTCCTTTAAGGTTGGTTGACATCAAAAGCGTTCATTAATGCTGTCGAATTGTTCGAGCAGCATTGAACGCCTATCTTGCGCTTTGGTCGTTGTTGTACGATTTCCGGGTGTGGAACTCTTAACGCTAACCGCTGCTGCCTTAGCCGCTTTCGCAGCCCGGTTGGCCGACTCTCTCTTGGCAGCTTCAGCTTCGGCCTGTGAGCGTTGCTGGACCTGCTGGTAAAGATCGTCGTTAAGGCGGATGGCCTTTTCATAGGCCTCTTCAAGCGTACCGGCCACACCGCTCTGTAGGAGCTGGATCATGGTAGGACGCGCTTCTTCAAAATACTCTGCCTTGGTAGCAAAATTGTTGATTTCACCCAGCAGAGCTTGGTTTTCAGCCTGTTCCTGCTGCTGTTTGAAAGTCAAAATCTCGCCCCGAACGCTGTTTAGTTCGTTCTGGAGAGCATAATAATTTGGGTCAATTGGAGCAGCGCCCTGTGAGACGCCCCCCATATCCCCCAAATCAATACCGTACTGCCTAGCCAGATTGGCTAGGTAAGCCCGCTTCTGGTCCGGCGGGCTATAGCGAAGGGCGTGGTCAGCCTCCATAAGCGCCTTGATCGCGCGTGGGGCATCAATGCCAAGGCCCTGAATAGTGTTCATATAAGGCTGGATAGCCTCATTAATCTGGTCGGCAAACTGCGCCTTAGTGCGGAGCGGCTCAATGCCTGCCCGCATTTCTTCTTCGCGCTTGTAAGCATATTCCTGCAGGCGGGGGTCGGCGGTCTGCCAAACTTCGTGATAATCGCGCTTCCAGGATGACGGCGGGCGCTTCCAAACAGGTTCTTCGGCGGGATCGTATTCTTCCTCGGCCTCTTCCTTGGCGACAAATTTGCCGTTTGCGGCCCGTGGCTTAGTTTCTTTTTCTTCTGACTTTATGTCGTTTTCGGCTTCATCAAACTGCTGGGCCAGCAGTTCCTTGCGGTCTGTGACTTCTTCGGTCTTGATCTGATCTTGGGTGTCCAAGTTCATCGTCTCCTTAGTTGATCCAAAACTCTGTCGCATTCACGATCAGAGACATTCCAAAGCTGTTCCCGCAAAATTTGCCGACGCTTTTCCCTGGACATAGGCGTTGGAGCCTTATGCTCCATTTTTTCATTGCCCACTTCAAAACAGTTATGGCGGCGCAAATGCTCTCTATGCTGGGAACGTGAAGTAATCATAGAGCCATCGACCATGCTCTTATATGGTTGAATGTCAAGCATTATTTGGTGATTAGCTTTGTTTTCTTGTTCGACTTCTTCACGAACCCAAACGAGTTCTTCATCTTCATATTCTGCCAACTTGCCTTTTCTGTCGTATATTGCGCGGTATCTACTCATAGAAGCACCAGCAAATCCTCATCTTCTATTTCCAAATACAATTCCCAAAGACGCTCAACTCTATCTAAGTCTTTGATAAACTTATCAAAATCTATTTTAGGCGCAATTACTTGAGTTTTACTTGCGCTTTTCTTTTCTTTTACTTCAAACCCTGCAACGAGTTCTTTGGCTTCTTCCGGCTTGCCTTCAACAATGCGTTCATAGGCGGCAATGATGTCTTCCCGCCTACGGCTATCCCTTTGAATTTCCTCATCAAATAGCTTTTTGCGGCGTTTGTGGTAGTCGCCGTCATGGGTGTCGATAACGACAATTGGGGGCGGCGGCCCCCCGTCTACCTGGAAGGCGTTGTTCTGGAAGGCGTTTGTTTGAAACGCAGTGGTCACTTACAGCCTAAGTTCTGCGTCTCTTGCGGCCTTTGCGGCAGCTTGGGCGTCTTCGTATGCCTTGATAACTTCCGGCGTGTGCTTGACCGCGATAAGGGTGCGGACGTTATCCCACTGGTCGGACGGCACCGCGCCAAAACCCTGACGGATTAGATCAGCGTTGTTGGCCTCAATGGTGGCTTCGTGATCCTGCCCAGCCGGGATGAACGATGTCGCATGGTATTTGCTGTCGCTGCCCATGTTCAGAATGGAGCCATCGTCGTCCACCAGATACTTGGCAATGCGGACCATCATCGTGCCGTCAGGCTGGAAGTCGATGCGGTCAATGTCTGCGCGTTTGTGCATATTTATATCCTTTAAGCGGTAGTAATAACAGAAACGGCCCCATAAAAAGTCATGCTGTTGGAAAACGCTGTATTGCTCATGGACGATGGCGTGCCGAGTGAGACTTCATAGAAATCCAGCGTTGTCGCGCTTCCCGTGTAATATGTTCCAAGGAATAGCGTGTAAGCAGAAGTAACGGTAATACCGCTCCCGCCGTTTACCGGTTGGCCGTATGAGTATTTGGTAGTCGCTCCGCTTTCAACAGTATACGGGCAGCCGGTAATCCGTGCTTGTCCCGTGGACGAACCCTTGCTGGTCGTGGCGATGTATATACCGTAAAGGACGCTTCTCCCGGACTTTACATACGTCCCGGATTGACCACTGTATGTTATGCCAGTCGTACCACCGCCAAACGAAAGCCCCGGCGTCCATGTGCCGTATTCCGCGCCGCTAACCGTAATCCACGACGTAATGCCTGTCCCATCAGTTGAAAGCACTTGCCCGCTGGTTCCCGCTGAAACCGGCAAGGTGATGGTATAAGCCGCGCTGGCGCTGTTGCTGGATTTGACAGTCGTGGTATTGGCGCTGGTATTGTGAAGGATCAGCGAGCCTTGAGTGGTGGAGGCAACGCCGGAACTTACGGAAGTTGTTGCGGTAACGGTTGTAAACGCGCCTGTATTTGCCGTAGTCGCACCAACCGTTCCGTTAATATTGATGGACGCCGTGCCGGTCAGGTTTGTGACGGTGCCGCTGGACGGAGTGCCAAGCGCCCCGCCGTTAACGACAAACGCCCCCGCAATGCCAGTATTGACGCCCAGAGCGGTCACAACACCAGTACCTGTAGTAACCGTGGACGGAGCCGCTCCCGCGCCACCACCAACCATCAAAGCATTGGCAGCCAACGCAGCAGACGTTGCCCAGGTCGAGGCGCTGCTAAAATAAGGCACACCACCAGACGTTCCGGCCACCGTCAGGGCCAGTGTCCCGCTGGACGTAATTGGGGATCCGGAAACGCTAATAAGCCCGCCAGTGAAGCTCTGTGCAACGCTGGTGACAGTTCCAGACGCAGCCGCCGACCAAGTTGGCGCACCTGCGCCATTAGATGTCAAAACCTGCCCGGTAGTCCCTGCAGCAGTAAATGCATAAGCCGTGCCAGTGCCGTAGGCTATTGCGCCAGCCGTAGGTGTAGTTGTGGTATTTGTGCCACCATTAGCAATCGCAACCGTGCCGGTCAGGCTAAGATCGGGTGTGGCCCCCCCGCTAGATGCCAATGGGCTAGAAGCGGTGACGGCTGTAACCGTGCCGGTAGTTGGAGTTGTCCAAGTCGGCGCACCCGCTCCCGCTGAAGTCAGCACTTGGCCCGCCGTCCCGGCATTGGTAAAGGCGTAAGCCGTACCAGTGCCATACGGAACCGCGCCCGCTGTCGGGGTGGCCGTACCAGCCGTGCCGCCGTTAGCAATAGGTACAGTACCCGTTAAGCTAATGTCTGGGGCCGCACCACCGCTAGACGCTAAGGGGCTGGATGCCGTGACTGCCGTGACCGTGCCAGTATCAGGGGCCGAAATGGTAATCGTGCCTGGGCCGTTGGTAATTGTAACGCCCGTCCCAGCCGTCAGGGTAGCCTTGGCAAGCGTATTGCCGGTGCTGTTGCCGATCAGAAGCTGGCCGTCCGTGTAGGTGGTTTGCCCCGTACCGCCGTTGGCAACGGGCAGTGTGCCGGTCAGGTTGCTAGTCGGGATTGTCGCGCTGGCGGTCATGGCACTCGTGCCATTGCCAATCACATACCCGGTCAAGGTTGCCGCGCCAGTGCCGCCGTTTGCCACCGGGACCGTACCCGTTAAGCTAATGTCGGGGGCTGTGCCGCCACTAGACGCCAGCGGGCTTGTGGCCGTAACTCCCGTCACGGTGCCATTGTCTGGCGCGGACAGAGTAATACCGCCAGCCGTGTTGGTGATGGTAACGCCCGTGCCAGCAGTTAGGTTGGCAACTGTATAGTCCGTCCCGTTGCCAATTAAAATCTGGCCGTTGGCCGGGACGGTTGTGGTATTTGTGCCGCCATTGGCTATCGGCAACGTGCCGCTAACGTCATGCGTATCATTCCAGTTAGACGGGCGGACAACAGAAGTGTCAGTCCCATCTGGGACAGTCGATACAAATTTATGAGTTAGCGAAAGTGTCACTGGAGCGTACCCTGCTGAATGGCCGGAACGGGTTCAACGCCAACCGCACGGCCATCAGGGCCGCGCACGATGCGCTTGGGCGTATTGGCAGCCTGGACGACTTCGTGCAGCTTCTGCATAGCCTCACCGTGCATATTGGTCATGTTGTTATGGGCTTCGGCCATACGGTCCATAGCCATGCGAACATTGTCCCCCAGCTCTGCCGTGATGGTTTCGGTGGCCGCCTGTTGCGCCTCAAGCATGGGCAAATCCATGCCGGGGTTGGCACCAATGCGAGCGACCATGATCTTGGTGGCCGCGTCGAGTTCCGTCTTCCAACGCTCGTACTGCTCCTTGGCCGCCAGTTCCTGCATCTTAAGCTGGGCTTCATGCTGCTGACGCTGCATTTCAAGCTGCGTTTCAATCTGAGCCTTCATTTGCT
>JAAOEI010000372.1_pt1 | contig 17667 bp, 40 predicted proteins | sample 7059261 | NCBI WGS metagenome assembly JAAOEI01 (sample SAMN14008812, study PRJNA610033) | viral metagenome | isolation source: viral particles filtered from seawater | place: China: Hangzhou Bay, Yangshan Deep Water Harbour | collected 2017-10-31
AGCATGGCTTTTTCATACGCGAAAAATTTTAAAACAAGGTTTATTTTAGGTTGCGGTATAATATTAAATGGTGTACCTAGATTACTCCCTATGGTATTAGATAATAAAGGCTCATGGATAAAAAAGATAGTATGACGAATAGTAAGCTAAAAAACACCCTTTTAAAAGCCCATAGAGCGACGCAGAGCGCTTCTGAGCCATTATCTGAGCAAGTGGCGGGGAATTGGTACAAATCGCTTAAAATTCAGCCTATTGAGTATTGTATGGCAAATAAGCTAAATGCTTGTCAGGTAAAAGCAATTAAATATACAACTCGTTGCTTAATTAAGAATAAAGATAAAAAGGGAAGAAAACAAGATATTGACAAAGCTATTCATTGTTTAAATATGTTAAAGGAATTTATTGACAAAGATGTGGTTTAATTTAATAACAGGCGGATTAAAATTAGGGGCTAAGATTTATCAAAATCGTAGAGAAAGTAAAATGCTTGAATCACAAGCACAAAGACTTCACTACGAGAAAATGGCAAGAGGCGAAATTGAGTATCAGGAAAAAGTTATTAATTCGAACGATAAGGGTATTAAGGACGAGATCGTACTTATACTTGTCAGTATTCCTTTTCTTATTTTGGTATGGGCTACTTTCACAGACAATCCAAATGCTACTGAAAAATTAAACCAATTTTTTGAACACTTCTCAAATCTTCCTATGTGGTACCAAGCATTATTTATTGGAATTTGCAGTGCTATTTATGGATTAAAAGGCGCAGACATTTTCAAAAGAAAATAGTAATATGCGTTATGAATAAAACAGACGCAGTAATTACTTATTTAGAATTACAATTAGAAACAGTTAATCACCCGTTTGGAAGCTATGTAACATTAACTTTCATAGATATATATCCAACGTTTCCAAAGGTTAGTAGTTCTGTGAAATATTTTAAAGATCAACACGACATCAGTGTTGTGAAGTATGATTATACTTATCATCAAATTAGGAAAGATACTGATATAACTCAGTATGAAATAACAAGACATTGAATATGGGGGATTACTCCCCCACACAACTATTAATTTCTAGTTAACTTTTCAGTTGCTAATTCGTTAATAGATTTTTGTTTTAAATGATCACAATAACTGTGTGCATTTTTAGCTTCTACCTTTGCAATTAAAAAAAGTTTTTTCTTATCAGATAGTTCTGATTTAACTTTCTTATATCGTTCATCATTGGTAGCTTCTATTTTTGCTAAAGAAACAGACACAGATTTATTTGTAATTTTTTCATTAACTACATAAGCGTAGACCTCATCAGCTTGATCTTTTACATTATCATACTCAATCTCAGCATTGATAAGTTTTTTATCTAACGCGTCAAGATAAGCTATAATCCTGTGCGGATCAAAATCCGTAGGTCTAAGCATTATGTATTTTGCTAATGATTTTTCTTCTGCCATTAACCAAGTTCTTGTTCGTACTGATCAGGATTAAAGTCAGTTTCATTAGGCGCTGGACTATTATGAAATTCCTTCATATGTTGCGGAAGTTCATCGTCAAGTTCATGCGTTTTTTGATATGACTGCTTTGGTTGATTAAACGATGGATTTGATTTCGACTTATTGTAATAAGGGAAAAGTTTCCAACCGTTCTCTCTATTGTCCCAAAAACCCTTTAGTACTAGGTCTTGGTTATTTAGTTTCACTTCTAAGATACAACCACTTTTTTTTGTAGATGTTATCTTAGCAGTTCCACCATCACTACCCGATTTATTTTTCGAGTATTTGTTATACTGTGTATTATTTTTTTGATACATCAGATTCTCCTTTAAGTTAAGTTTAATTTTCTTCCATTGTTTCCATTATGTATTTTGCACCAATGAAAGCATTAAACAGTTTTTTAGTTAGAGGAACCTCTTTGATTTCAATAGAACCATCTTTTTTAGGTAATCTTACCACGTAAGATGATTTTATTTTCTCACCAGTTTCTTCCTCATATGCAAATCTATATGCATTTAACTGCAAAAGATAGTCAAATGATATATGATTACTTGTCTTAATATCTATTAAAACAAGATTTCCTTTCTTGTCTTTTACAACAAGATCAAGAGTACCAGCGTAGTTGTATTTTTTACAATAGATTTTCTTTTCTATTTCTACAACAGTATACTCTTGCTTATTCCACCAATCCAAAAAGATATTCCAGCAATTTACTACTGCCTTGTCAGATTGTTTTGGAATTTTTTTACCTTTTAGATATTCCTCAATAAGACCATGAACAACAGAACCAACAAGTCCCGCGTCCTCTTTTATCTTATCAGTTTTTGATTTAGCAGTTTTGAATATACGTTCTACTTCTGCTCTATCTAAAGGGTCGTTATTTTCTAACTTATCATTAATTAATCTTTTAGCCTCATTTAAAGGTGTATAGACTAACCAATTAACTAAGTTAGGCTTTGGTAATCCTCTACCACAAATTCCTGTGACAGAAGAAACCTTTTTATCGTCAACATAATACATATGTTGTTCATCGTTATAGCTTACTACTATACCGTTTTTAAGTGGATATTTTTTCCACATTTTTCCTCCTAGTTAAGTTGTTCAAACAAATGCGTGGTATCATAACCATAATATTTGGAAAGACAAATCAGCATACTTGCATACACTTTTTTGCCTTTCTCAAATCTATATAGGTCATAAACCGTACTAAAAAAATTCTTATTGTCTTGGACAACTGCCTCAACAGTAAGATTTTTATCTAGTCTTATTTGTTTAAACTTTGTACCAACTATCTCATCAAGTATTTTTTGATTAGGCTTTTTCTTATAATCAACAATCATACCATTTAAGATATAGTTAGTTTTTAGTTTTTTATTCACAACCATTTCCTTTCTAATGAATTAATTTAATATAGAATGCCCACGATTAGTTAAGCATTTTTTATAAATTACTTCATATTCCGTTTGTGTATCGGGATCAAAAATAGCGTGAATAATATCACCAACAAAATTACTATTTTGTTCTGCTATAACATCACAATGTTGTAAGTCGTGAGTGATTTGATCAGCTTTACTTTGGTTAAATGTTCCTGATCTACCCGCAGTATCCACAACAGGCTTATACGCACAGTTTGTTACGAATAGACTCAAAAGTACTAACCATAATATTTTTGACATTTTTTTTCCTTTCTAGCTTGTATTCTTTTTTTGTTTTTGCTTTGCTATTACAGATAGCTATCCATTCATCAAAGTAAGGATTATTATCACTACAAGCCCAACCTTTCTTTTTTGAAATATAATTGATAGCCTCTATTCTTCTTTCACTCCAAGATTTCTTATTACTCATATAAGTAAACCTATTGTGAAACCTACGAAAAAACAAATTAAATGATTTTCGTATTTTTCAATTAAGTGAAACCAATCTTTAGGTGTTTTATTAAAGATTATCATATGTTCCCTTTCTGTTATTTTGAGTAGCTGACTCATCAGTATTTAGGCACAACCCTAAATATATGCGCGGATAGGCTGAATGTTAATTCAACTCAACCCTTTGTAATAGGGAAAAAAGGAAGTCCCACCCGCACATTTCGTCTATCTTACTGCATTAGCTTTTGAATAAAAGATAATCTGACCACCAAGTTCTTGGAAGAACCTTGCTCTTGTATCAGATAATTCCTCATCATTTGCTATATTTGTTAATGCGTTTGCTAATGAATAATTATCATAAGTGAAATGATCACCATACTGATGACCAAGTCTTTCAAATATACCTGCTCTTTCACTATCTGATAAATTATGTTCTTTAGCTAATTGCACTATATCATTTGAAGATGAAATAATTTTTTTACTTTCTCTCATCTTCTCAAAGATATTCTCAAACAATTTGTCGTCTTTTAGATAGTTTAACTTATCTAACATTTTCTCAACAACAATTTCGTCTTGAGTATCTTCGTCCACGTCAATAATTTTCTTACCAACGTGCTTGGCATAAAACCTACCAATTTCTTCGGGAACAACCATTCCATTTGTACAAACCAATCTATATATAAAAGGTTTTACATTGAAAGAACCGCCACCGATTTCACTATTAGTAATAGTTACACCGCCTTGTACAATATCATCTTTCTCAATTTCACCTTCTAACTTAGGTAAAACTGCTGTGATATTAAGTGTATCTGTATCGTAATAGTTGTACTTTATTTCAAAGCCCATATCTAATAAACGATTGATACCTTTTGTTGCAATAACATCATTATCTATTCTTTTATATCTATCTGATAATATTGCACGACATTGGTTTTCATAGCTTCTAATCATTAAATCCCTATCCTTTGTTTCACCAATCCAATGATTTAGATTTGTAATGGCTAACTCTTGCCACGGCATACATTTTTTAATGTAGCTACTACCAATATTTAACTTTGCACAAAGCTGTGATACTGAGTGATCAGTTAAATTTAAGAACTGTATGTTTTCTTTCCCAAAACTTAAATCAGGAAATGTATTCATACTAGTTTCTGTTTTTAAATTGCTTAATGTAACGATGTAATCTTTTTTATGGTTTACATCATCATGTATTTTATTAAGCATGTCTCTTACGTCTTGACCTTTTTTCATAGGTTCCTCTCTAGTTATAATTAATGGTTCTGCCATCATCAGTATTTATCTACCAAGATAAATAGACTAGCGAATAATGACCCGCTAGTTTCGGCTTTATTTTTTTTGATGTTTAATTATTGCATCGTTAAGATTTTCAGGCATACTTTTAATATGATCGATAGTTTTTTCAATATCGCCATTGTATGAATTTAAAATCTTCTTTGCATAATAATAACTAGCATTAGTTTTTTCTCTAACTAATTTTATTTTATTTAAAAGCATTATTTTATATTCCTGTTTTTTTACAAAACAAAGTGATTACCAACTCTTGCTTTAGATTGAATAGCAAAAGTATAATCAATAACTTTGTAACCAGCACCAACGTTTAGATCCCATACCTTATCAGCAGTATCTTTAGCAATATCGCCAAAACCTAAACGTTCATTTAAAAAACTTTGAAACTGTTCTTTGCTTTGAAAAGAAATAGTTAACAAAGTGCCTTTAGTTTTGATATTTACTCTTCTCATATTTTCCTCTCTAGTTTTTCGTATTGATTAGCTAACATCATCAGGACAACTTGCTAAAGGTTGTCGAAACAAATAGAGGTGACATTTCATCAGCGGGTGTACACCCTACTTCTGTGTGGCTATCCAAGACTTAAGAAACCAATGTAGTTGCAAGGCAGAGCCGACTACAAGCATCAGGGCTAAACTTAGAATTACCCATCTTGGCACTAAATCGGATTTTTATGAGTTTAGAGAATAGTACCGATTAAACATCTTCTAGTTAAAGAAACCTTATAAAATAGTCCAGAAAAAGCAAATGCTTATTATTAGCGCCAAATATGACAAATATAGCCAAATTTTGCCTTATTTCAAAAAAACGTCATTTTTTGCTAATTTAAATCAAATCAAAATAATACAACTTAATTTATAGTAGAACGTAATGTACAAATCGGTTATAGCATTTATTGAGAAAAGACTAAAAATCTTTCCTCCCTTTCTAGTTGACGGGCAGAGAGTTTTAACCGATTGCTTTCTGCCCCAACAATCAAATCAGGAGCAACAATGATAACAGAAGAAGAAAAGCAATTTAATATTGCTGTTGGCAGAAAAATAAAAAGCAGAAGAAGAGAACTGTTTTTAAGCCAAACAGAAGTAGCAAATAAATTAGGTGTTACGTTTCAGCAAGTACAGAAATATGAGAAAGGTACTAATGGCTGTTCAGCAAAAAAAATAAATGATCTAGGAAAAGCATTAAAAGTAAATGTTTTATATTTCTTTGATTTTCAAATTCATGGTGAGCAAAATGATAAAAGTCAGAGTTGATAAAATATTTTTAGGTAATGTAAGTGTAAGAGATTACATTTATAAAAAAGCGCTTAGAAAAAAAGACTCATTAGGAATAGAACATGGAAAAGAATTTATGATCATACCTTATGAGAATTTAAAAAAAGCAAGAATAATAACTGACCAAAGTTTTACTTCTAAATTTAATGGCAAACAATATAAGCTAATAGATTTTAAATGGAAACCTTGGAAAGACCCAAATCCAAATCAAGAAAGGTTAATATGATACACATAGATAAATACGAAGTTAAATCTTTAGGCAAAGAATGGAAAAACGGTAAATGGACTAAAGAAGAAAAAATTACTCATATATTAACATCTAAAGAATGTATTAGTGGCAAACAACTTTTAAATTTAATTGATGAATTAAATGACGCTTGGCACAGACACGATGGTAAAGATATTGAAATTGTGGTAACATTTAGGGATAGGAGTTAAATATGGCAGAAAAATTTATAGATATACCTAAGACTGATGAAACTCAACAAGCAACGCCTGAGGAAGAATATTTTTCTCGTTCTAAAAATCAATGGCTTTTAGTATCGGATATGTCAGACATGCATGTTCGTCGAGCATTTAAAAGATTACTTAGAATGATAAGATTAGGTCAATTAATTGAACTTGATGATGTCAATAAAGACTCATTTAAAAAAATTGAGGTTGTAAATGAAATCCAAAAAATCAAAAGCCACTTACAAAAAATCGAAGAACAAATCGAAAAATAAGAAAAAATTTGAAGGCTGGTATATAGGATATGACGGCAAACTCCAAAAATTGTACAACGAGGACAAAGCTAAGAGTTATCCATAATAAAGAACGTATAATGGGTTTTTATGAATTTAAACTTAATTGTGAAATAAATTATATATCAACCTACAAACAAGATAAAAAAATTAAAAGATTATATAACCAATATTTGAATGCAAAAAAAATACAAAATAAGATTTGATAAACTACGTCAAATAGGCTGTATCGCCTGTGGTAGAAATAATCCTGTTATTCATCATATAAGAAAACATACAGGAATGGGATTAAGACCAAGCCACGATGATACAATCCCTTTGTGTCCGCAACATCACAATATGGGAAACCAATCGGTACACTTAAATAAATCGTTGTTTGTTTCTTTGTTCGGTACAGAGGAACAATTATTAGTAAAAACCAACCTAAGAATAAATGAATTAGAAAGGACGGATATATTTTATGGAAAGGGTAGTAACTAAATTTCATGCTATGCAACTATTTACAGATACTTTCGCGGCAGAAACAGTACATTTAACAAACGAGCAAGTAGGAATATACATAAGGCTCTTAAATTTTCATTGGACTAAAAATGCAAAGCCTTTTACTGCAAATCAAGCAAAGAGAATTTGTCAATGCAAGAGCGCTGAGTGTGATTTTCAAGTAGATGAAATATTAAGAGAATTTTTTGTTTATAATGAAACAGACGAAAATTGGACACATAAAAGGGTAGTTCAAGAATACGAATACTTAATAGCAAAATATAAGCGAAAATCAGAAGCGGGTAGAAAAGGCGGTGTTGCTTCAAGCAAAAAGCAAGCACCTATACCTATACCTAAACCTATACCTAATAATAATATATATGACGATTTTTTCTTATCAATTTGGCAATCTCTTAGTATTAAAAGAGGTTCTAAATTTACTGCTCATAAAATTTGGCATAAAGTTAATCCTGAAATACCTGAAAATATCGATATTGCAGAAATTTATAATAGGCAAATTCAAGGCATTGAGGACAAATTTGTGCCACATTTCAGCACTTGGTTAAATGAGAGAAGATGGGAAATAAACGAAAATGATGAGAAAAGATCAGAAAGTCCTACAATAATTGAGAAAATGACAAGGCTTAAATATCAGCACATAGGTCAAGAGGCGCATTTTGATATTTTCCAAAAAGATGGTAAAAAATACAAGATTGACCGATATGACAAAGATCATTTAATCCAAGACGCATGAGGGCTTTATTAAGAATATTTAAATACGCAAGAAATAGGATAATTAAATTATCTATTGAAAATCGTATACTAAAGCAGAGACTTGCGTTATATCAAGCTATACTTGATGAACCCTATGAAAAAAAACACTAAGAAGAAAAAAACAAAATACGAACATATTGTTTACAAGCAAAAAAAATACTTCTTGTATTCAATAAAATGGGTGGATATTTTGGGTGACTCAGGGCATGCAGACGCAGAAGAATTTTCAAAAATGCAACCAGCTAAAATGATAACGCAAGCATATGTTTTTAGTAAAGATAAAAATGTTGTTAGAACTTTTGCTAGTTATGATGAAAATGAGGAAAGCTTTTCAGATCGAAACGTTTTTCCAAGAGGAGTAATAAAACAAATGAAAAGGATAGAATATGAAGATTGAGGAAGTAGATATTAAAGTTATAAAACCATACAAAAACAATCCAAGAGAAATACCAATGGAGTCAGTACAGAAAGTTATGGCTTCAATTAGAGAATTTGGAAATAACCAACCAATAGTTGTAGACAAAGAATACGTTATAGTTGTAGGTCACACAAGATGGAAAGCTTTAAAAGAATTAGGAAAAAAAACTGCATTTATTATTCGTAGAGAGTTTAATAAATCTGACGCGATGGCTTATCGTATTATGGATAATAGAAGCGGTGAAGAGTCTAAATGGGCTAATAAATTATTAGCAAGTGAATTAAATATTTTAAAAGATGAAAATTTTGATTTGAATCTTACAGGATTTAATTTAACTGAATTAGAAAATTTATCAGCAGACAAAGATTTAGAATTTAAAGCAAACGATAACAAAGCAGACTTTAATGTAGATTTTCCAGAAGATATGCAAGTATCACACGTTAAAATGGTACAGCTATTTTTAAATAAAGAAACAGAAAAAGATTTTAGACTTTGGGTAGGCGAGTTGCAAAAAGACTTAAATACTGATAATCTTACAGATACAGTATACGAAGTAGTTAAAAATGCGTACAATAACAGCCAAAGCTAAATACACAGACGAAGAAATAAAAAAATTAGAGGGTTATTTTATCCAAAAAAACCATTATGATCAGGTCATAGACTATGATTGCGATGGCTATAAAGAAGATGGAACGCCTTTATTTTTTTTCAGAAAAAATGTAATCCCCGCTAAAGTTTGTGAAGAAGCATATAAATCTTTAAGGTATGCAGTTGCCAAAGGTGGTAATAGAGGATCAGCTGGTGGTGTACCTGATAAAAGAGAAGATAAGGTTGGCTTAAAATTTAATGATGATGGCACAATAGAAAAAACTAACAAAACAGGTAAAACTAGAGGATTTCGTGTAAATAAAAATGGAACTATATCAAAAACACACGAGGCATTCAACAAGGTAGAAAGCGGAATAGCTGGTTATTTTGATAGGCAAACAAGAATACCTTATTGTAGACAAACTTCATTTAACGAGCATAAATTTGAGAAATTTAAAAAAGGCTATCCTTACATTAAATATATATCAGATATTTTTAAAGATGTTTGTCCTGAAAGATGGCAAGCACAGCAAGATATGATTACAAAAACCTCAAATGATTTTTATATAAAAGGAACTGTATTTACAACTATTACAATAAATAGAAATTTTAGAACAGCAATACATACTGATAAAGGTGACTTGAAAGAGGGCTTTGGAAATTTGGGTGTACTACAAGCTGGTAATTATGAGGGTGGTTTTACAGTAATGCCTAAATATAAAATAGGATTTGATGTAAGAAGTGGTGATGTATGTTTCTTTGATGTTCACGAGTTTCACGGTAATACACCAATAGAAGCAAAGGGCAAATATGAGAGAATATCTATTGTTTGCTATTACAGAAAAAATATGGTTTATTGCAAATCAGCACAAGAAGAAATGGAAATAGCGAAAAGACTTAAAAATAGAGCAAATCTCAACAAGTGAATTACAGAATAGCAATCCCCACAATAGCAAGAGCAAAGACTATAAAGCAAAAAACCATAGGTTATTTAGAAAGGGCTAATATTGATTTTTCTAAAATTGACTTATTTTTTAGTAATCCTGATGAAATAGACGAATACAAAGAACAATTAAAGGATTATCCTATTGGTAATTATATTCCAACAAATCAAAGGCACATCAGATTACAAAGAAATTTTATATCAAAATATTATCCTGCGGGACAACTATTGCTAGGAATAGATGACGATATAACTTCTGTACAAATAAGGATTAGTCAAAAAAAAACAGTAGAACTAACAGAACTAGACGATTTTATAAAAAATGCTTTTGAATTATCACAAAGTCAGAACTTTGATTTATGGGGTGTAAATGCAGTATTAAATCCATATTTTATGAGGACTGATGTTAGCTTTAATTTAAGATATATAGTTGGTTGCTTTTATGGTTGGCGTAACACCCACGAAGATAAAAATATACTATCTACTGAAAAAAGCGCAGATGGTATGTTGTTTGGTAAAGAGGATTTTGAAAAAAGCATACAGTATTATTTAGCTGATGGCGGGGTAACAAGATTTAACTATGTAGCACCGAAAACAAAGTATTATTCAGAAGATGGCGGTATACAAACGTATCGAACAATACAAAATGAACAGTATGGCGTGGACTATTTAGTAAAAAAATATCCTTTATTTTGTCACGAGAACAAAAACAAGAAATCCAAATGGCCAGAGGTTGTATTGAAAGATAAAAGAAAAAAGGTTAAAAGGACATAATGGCAAGACCAATTAAATCAGTAGACCAAGACGCTATTAAAAAATTAGCGCAGTTACACTGTACTTTCGAAGAAATAGCAGAATTTTGCGGTGTATCAACAAAGACATTACAACGTAATTATGTCCACCTAATAAAAAAGGGTCGTGAGATGGGCAGAATTAGTTTACGTAGAGCGCAATTTGAGAAAGCATTGGGCGGTAATGTTGCTATGCAGATATGGTTAGGTAAACAACATTTAGATCAAAAAGATAAAATTGAACAAACTACCTTTAATGAGCCATTACCACTTATAATAGAAGCAGATGGCAAAAAAAAAGGGTAATATATTCGGACAAACAGTTGTTTATGAAAAAAAATTTAATGGTACTAGCATAGGACGTAGACCAAAATTTAGTTCAATGAATAAATCAAAAAAATTATCGTGGAAGAAATATGTCGGACAAGGAAAATAAAAGATCAATGTTCTATCCAAATGGTGAGATAATCCATTATACATTACCAAACTCTTATCAAAAAACTAAAAGCAAACACGCATGCGGAAACTGCGGATTATATTCAAATCGTAGACAATACTGTGGAAAATGGAACGCACCAGCTGTTAAAGAAAATTATATATGCCATGCTTGGCGACTTAGATTTTTTGCTAGATGAACCCTATAATAATTACGCTTTTATACCTCACCACGTTTGGCGATATTAAACAACAATCTTTTGAAATTAATGAGTCTTGTTCAGCTTGGTTTCACACAAATGTAAGAGTTATTGAAAAGAAAAAAAGATATTTATTCTCAAACCACGTTTACCACGAATACAAAGGAAAACAAGTTATCGGTTATTATTGTAGTGGCGAAGAGCCTCAATAAGTGATATTAAAAGCTATGGAATGGACTGTGGCAGAAACTCTAATATGGTATGGAGTGGTTGGAGTTTTATTTTTAATTTATTTATGGAGTGTTGATTAATGGCAAAGTACAAAGGAAGAACAGTTAAACTTAACAAAATAATGCAAGGTGATGTTAAGAAATTTAAAGTATTTGTAAGAAATAAAAGAACAGGGCGAGTACAAAAGGTGAATTTTGGCTCAAAGACAATGAGAATTAAAAAGAATATCCCAGCGAGAAAAAGGTCTTTTATGGCACGCCATGGCGCAATCTTAAAAAGAATGAGAGCAAAAGGTAGACAAGTTACTTTGCAACCTGTTTATTGGGCGATTAAAAGTTGGAGATAGATGGCACTTAAAATAGGAGAAGAGCAACAAGTACAAATGCCAATGAAAACAGTGGCAAGTTTAATTGCTATTGTTGCAGTAGGTGTGTGGGGCTATTTTGGTGTAATAGAACAAATTAATAAGCACGATACAAGATTAGAGTTAATGGAAAAGGACTTAGAAGAAAATACTGAGTTCAGAATAAAATGGCCACGTGGCGAAATGGGAAGTTTACCTGCCGATAGTGAACAGTTTATGCTTATAGAGGACTTGTATAAACAAACTGAGAAATTAACTAAAAACCAAGAAATGAATACAAGTAATAAATTGAGAATTGAGTTTATGGAAAAGCAAGTAAATAAAATGATGCAAGATATAGAAAAATTAAAAGACGCTAATAGAGAAATTAAATTTGGTAATGGCAATGGCAAGAATCACTAAAAACATAATAAAATATACACAGCAAAAATGGGAAGATACTAAAGCTATGAATATGTTTAAAATGCTAAGACAAGAAGTAGATATTAACGGAACAGGCACACATAAATACAGGCTTAAGGCTGGTAAAAATAAGGGTAAAGTATTATGATTGAATCAGTAGTAGCGCTATGTATGTTTGTAGCTGGTGAATTAAAAGAACACAGAATACAGCAAGGAATGTCTGACTGCCTCAAAGGAAAAAGGGTAGCAGAAAGAAATTATCAAGAGAATATTCAGTATAAATGTGATACAGTAGAAGCTGAATTAGAAAAAAATATAGATGGTTCTAAATCAATTAAAAAAATTATTAAGTAAGAAAAAAGACGATACTGATTTAAACTTTAAATTAGAATTAACTGAAAAAGAAGTTCTTACTTTGAAAGACATAATTAATATAAAAGATATTGAAATAGAACATCTAAAATTAAAAATTCAAAGGTTAGAAAAGGAAGCAGAGGATATGTTACAATATCCATAATATGAGGTACTTAAATGATAGATTTTATATTAAAAACAATAGAGCATACTGCTTCAAAAATATCGACATATATATGGAAAATTAGAGTCAAAAGATTATTTTACAAAAGGAAGAAATGAATTTTGTTCTTATAATGCAAATTTGTTCTTCTATTTATTTGACTTGTACAAATCCTATATTTATAAACAATTTTAATAATCACTATGATTGTGCTACACATGGCTATGGAGTTGCTAAGGAAATCTTACAAGATATTGGTGAACAGGGAGTCAATAAAGATAAGATAATAATCAGCTTCAAATGTAATGAAAATAAAATTAACAAAACCCCAGCATCAAGTTAGCAACAGTAATAAAAGATTTAGAGTATTAGTATCAGGGCGTAGATTTGGTAAGACTTATTTATGTATTACTGAAATGATGAAATATGCCACAAAAGTCAAACAAAATATTTGGTACGTTGCACCTACATTTAAGATGGCAAGGGAAATTGTATGGAGTAAATTAAAACAAATATTATCAGATTTTAAATGGATAGATGTTATTAACGAAAGCAATCTATCAATAAGAATAAAAAAAACAGGAAGTATCATATCACTTAAAGGCTGTGAAAACTACGATAGCTTACGGGGTGTAGGAATTAATTTTTTAATTTTAGACGAATTTGCAGACATAGATGAAAAGGCTTGGACAGAAGTATTAAGGGCTTCTATTGCTGATACTGAGGGTGATGTTTTAATGTGCGGTTCACCCAAAGGCTATGGAAACTGGGCTTATCGTATGTATTTAAAAGGTAAGCAAGACAATGAGTGGGACAGTTTTCAGTTTACTACTTTGCAAGGTGGTATGGTATCAAAAGAAGAAATAGAACAAGCCAAACAAGACATAGATATTAGAACATTTAGACAAGAATTTGAAGGAACCTTTGAGAATTATGCGGGTGCTGTTTATTATAATTTCCATGCAGTAGAAAACGTTAAGCCAAAAAAATTAGATATTAATAAACCAATACATATAGGACTTGATTTTAACGTAGACCCAATGTCAGCTAGTGTTGCACAAATAGAAAAGGAAGAAGTACATTTTGTTGATGAGATAGTTATTTATTCAAGCAATACAGACGAAATGGTACAAGAAATTAAAGATCGCTATGGCTCTAAAGCTAAAATATTTATTTATCCAGACCCAGCTTGTAGACAAAGAAAAACTTCAGCGGGTGGTAGAACAGATTTATCAATATTACAAAACGCAGGATTTACAGTAAAATGTAAATTAAAACACAGTCCCGTAAGAGATCGTATCAATGTGGTGAACTCTTGTTTGAAATCAGCGCAAGGGAAAAGGTACGTATTTGTAGATCCTAGTTGCAAAATCATCACAAAAGGTTTACAAAGGCAAATATACAAGGAAAATACAAATATTCCTGATAAGGAACAAGGATTTGACCACATGAACGACAGCATAGGATATATGTTAGAAATTATTAAACCATTAACAAGAAATAATACAAATTTTAAACCTCAAAGATGGACAGTACAACAAAGTAGATATGTATAAACGAGACGAAGCAATAAGCACCCATAAAGATTACAAAGAAAACGTAAGTTTGTGGGAATATTACATTAGAAGTTTTAATGGTGGCTATGACTTTATGGTGGGTCAATATCTTAATAGATACAACTTAGAATTAGATAACGAATTTAATCAAAGATTAGCAAACACTCCTTGTGATAACCATTGTAAAAATATTGTACAAATTTATTCATCATTTTTATTTAGAACAAAAGCTAGTAGAGATTTTGGCTCAATGCAAGATGAGGCTAGTTTACAATCATTTTTAAAAGACGCAGATTTAGATGGAAATAATTTTAATACTGTAATCAAACAAGCACAAAACTATGCTTCAATTTATGGGCATTGTTTTATGATATTAGACAAACCAAATATACAAACACAAACAAAAGCACAAGAATTAGATCAAGATATAAGACCTTATGTATCAATCGTAACACCTGAGAATGTTTTAGATTGGAACTTTAAAAGAGAACCTAACGGCAAGTATGTATTAGACTATTTAAAAGTAAGAGAAGAAGTTGATAAAAATGGCGGTACTTATTTAAGACTTTGGTATTTAGACAAAGTTGAAACAATGTATATGGAAGATGATAGAACCGACCCTATTATAATAGATACTGCCGAGAATCAGATTGGCAAAATACCAGCAGTTATTTTATACAATGCAAAATCTCACAAACGTGGCATTGGCCAGTCTGACCTTGTAGATGTCGCAGATTTACAAAAAGCTATATACAACGAATACTCAGAGATCGAACAATTAATCAGATTAACAAACCACCCATCATTAGTAAAAACAACAGGGGTAAATGCAAGTGCTGGTGCTGGTGCTATTATTGAAATGCCTGATGAAATGGAACCAAATTTAAAACCATATTTATTACAACCAAGTGGCTCTAATTTAAATTCAATTATGGACTCAATAGAAAAAAAGGTAGAGTCAATTAACAGAATAGCACATACAGGGGCAGTAAGAACAACTAAAACACAAATTACATCTGGTATTGCATTACAAACAGAATTTGAATTATTAAATGCAAGACTATCAGAAAAAGCAGACAATATTGAATTAGCAGAAGAACAATTATTTAAGATATACGCTTTATACCAAAATACAAAATTTGATGGTGAAATTAATTATCCTGATACATTTAACATTAGGGACTATGCTTCTGATTTGGTATTCTTCCAACAAGCAAAATCAATAGGAGTTCCATCACCAACTCTTGTTAAAGAAATTGATAAGGAAATAGCAAGAGCAGTTGTAGATGATGATGAAAAATTATCAGAAATATTTGATGAGATTGACTCTAATTCAGAAGTAGGTCAATTTACACAAGACGAGCCTCAGCAAGAAGATGAAGAAGTAGAAGAAGAAGAAGTTTAATGAATGGCGGATATAGTACAAGATTTGGCGGAATACAGAATTAGGCAAATCGAAATTGCAGAAGCAAAGTACTATGGAACATTAATTAAAACATTAGATAAAATAGAAAATCAAATAGTTAGTTTAGCGGGAAAAGATTTACCAACGGATAAAGGTAAATTATTTGATCTTAAAATTGCAGTAGCTATAAGACCAAAAATTAAAGCAGTTTTAGAAAAAGAATATTTAGCTTGGAGTGATACAGTTGTTAGAGAGGGTTATAACAAACAAGCAAAGAGAATAGAAAAAGCATTTAAAACAATAGGCAGAATACCAAAGCAATTTCAGCAATTAACTGAGCCTGATTTAATATTAATACAAAATCTAAAAAGACAAACTTTCACTCAATTTAAAGATGTATCTAATACAATGACAAGAAGAATATCAGAAAAAATTTATCAATCTACTTTGGTTGGCGCTGAATTTGTAGAACTGGAAAAGGAATTAAGGCAAACAATAAATGGTATTTATGCTTCTTCTAATGACGCAGAAGCCAATAAATTAATTAAGCAAATAAAAAGGGACGAAGTTAGAATTAAAAGAATTGATAGAAGAACAGCACAAGGTATAGCATTAAGGCAAAAATTAGACAAGAATATACAGGTATTACAGTCTAAATTTGCAAGAGATCGTGCTGGTGAGAATATGAAAAGATACGCTGGGCAAATATTAAACGATGGGTTGAGAGAGTTTGACTCACAATTAAATTTAGCTAAATCACAAGACGCTGGATTAGTATATGTTAAATACCAAGGGTCAAATATTGCAACAACAAGAGATCATTGTAGGCTTGTAAGAACGGGAAAATATGATACAAGAAAATCAGGACTATTTACGATTGATGAAGTCAAAGACCTTTGGGCGAGAAAAAGTTGGAAAGGCAAAAAAGCTGGAAACCCTTTAATCGTTAGAGGTGGTTATAATTGTCGACATCAATGGAGTTACGTCAGTCCCGATTGGTATGACAGTAACGGAAAACTAATAACAAGTTAACATATGGAGTAATAATGTCAGAAGAAACAAAAGCTGTGGAAGCGACTAATGAAGCTACGCCACAAGAAACACAACAACCACAACAACCACAAGAAACACAAAGTCAAGAAACAAAGACTATGAGTTTCACTCAGCAACAACTTGATAATATAATTAAAACAAGATTAGAAGCTGAAAAGAAAAAACACGAAAAAGATTTACAAGCTATAAAAAACAAGGAAGCAGAAATCTTGAAAGAGAAAGAAGTCAAAGAAGCTAAATCTAAAGCTGAGTTAGAAAAACTCATGCAAAATAGAATAGCTGAAAAAGACGCTGAAATTTTAAGAATGAAATCTGAAATACACAAGGAAAGAGTTGATAATTCAGTTTTATCAGTAGCTTCTAAGTTAAACGCTATCAATCCTCAACAAGTCGTTGATTTGATTAAATCAGGAATAAAATTAACTGATGAAAATCGAATTGAAATACTTGATCAGAATAATAATATCAGGTATAACGCAAAAGGAGAACTATTAACAATCGAGGAGAGAGTTAAAGAGTTTTTAGACGCTAACCCGCATTTCTCGAAAGGGTCAAAGTCTGGAGTAGGGAGCCAGAGTAGTGTCGAGGGTAAAACTGTAAAACCTTTCAATATTCAGGACTTAGATTTATCGAAACCAGAGGATCGTAAAGCCTATGCAGAGTATAGGAAGAAAAGAGACTCAGGCTCGATAGAAATTAATTTAAACAAATAACTTATAGGAAACAAAAATGGCTAACGAATCAACATCAAGCACGCTGTCAGAATTGTATACAGAAATTGTGGCAGAAGCTCAGTTCGTTGCAACTGAACAATCTATTATGAGAAAT
>JAAOEI010000373.1_pt1 | contig 17647 bp, 19 predicted proteins | sample 7059261 | NCBI WGS metagenome assembly JAAOEI01 (sample SAMN14008812, study PRJNA610033) | viral metagenome | isolation source: viral particles filtered from seawater | place: China: Hangzhou Bay, Yangshan Deep Water Harbour | collected 2017-10-31
TTAGCACTTTTACCAGAAAAAATTATAAGGGATAAAACAGTTCTTGATTTGGGTGCAGCAGTTGGTGCTAGTGGTGCATGGTGTTTACATCATGGTGCAAAACACTATACTGGAGTTGATATCAACGTATCAGAAATAGCAAAAAACAATTTATCAAAATACTTTGATTCTGACAAATGGCAGTGGTTAGGAATGAATATTCATGATTACTTGTTACTTTGTCCTGATGAATACGATATTGTATTAATGTCTGGTATTCTATACTTTTTTGAAGATCATGCAGAAATACTAAACCTTGTCAATGCAAAGAGTATTATCATAGAAACTGAAAATGTAAGTCAAACAGAGTTTAAACGCTCTAGTTTGTACAGGAAAAACGCACCAAACGGCATGAGAAAGTGTGAACCTAAGAGTTACTATGATAAGGTGTTGGTAAACTTTACATATGATAATTCTTTGAATATGAAAAGTTGCGAGTTACTACCAGAACATTATAATGATAATGGTAGGGCTATATATTATTATAGATAGTCAAATAAATTCAATCAAATCGTGGTGTTTCTTGATATAACAGTTGTAACAGAGGATAACTGATTGGTCTATGAGATGAAAGACTTCTTTTCGGCTCTCATCACTTGTCCCAACTCTCTTTGATATTTTGCGTATCTCTGCATCATGAGGATAGAATTTGAGACACACATGTTCAGATTCACCACAGTGTCTACAAGATTTATCAACTAGAAACTCTTCTAGAAGTATCTTACGCTTCTGATAGTTTCTCCTAGATACCTTTTTGATGGTATCTTTGTATTTTTCATAATGATCATTCATAAAGTTATTTATATGATATAACACTTATAAATCAGGGGTTTTTAAAACTTCTTTTTTATAAATATCTTTAGAGAATAACAACTCTTTAGCTAAAGGAGTAAAACAATGGGATTTCTAGTTTCACCTGGCGTTCATGTAAGAGAGATTGATCTTACGAATGTCGTTCCCGCTGTATCAACTTCTATTGGTGCGATTGCCGGTCCTTTTGAAAAGGGTCCAGTTTCTACTGTAACAGCAATCTCATCTGAACAGGAATTGGTACAAGTCTTTGGTAAACCTAACGGTTCAAACTTTGAATTTTGGTTTACTGCATCAAGCTTTCTACAATACGGCGATGCACTACGAGTAGTTCGTATAGAATCAGGTATTGTAAACGCTGTCGCATCTGGTTCTGCGGTCCTTATTCGGGACACAGACCATTATCTTAACGCATATTCTACTGGACAGGGTTCTGTCGGTGAGTGGGCTGCAAGAACTGCCGGCACTCATGGGAACGGTATTGGTGTTTCCATCTGTGGTAATGCTACCGCATACGAACAGAACCTTGGTTCTTCTAACCAGACAGTTGGTGAAGATGCGGTTGGTGCCACAACGATTAAGGTAGATGATGGCACTGCGTTTAGTGTTGGTGACCTAATTTCGTTTTCAACCGCAGATGCATCTACAACTGCTTCTAACTTTGCCTTTATCAGTGGTGATGAGGGTAATGAGTATGAAATTACTGCGATTGCCACACATGACCTTACAGTTCGTCTGAAAGATGACCCTAACGAGGCTGGTGTTCAGGCAATCATTCCAGATAACACGTTTATTCGCAGACGTTGGCGTTTCTATGACCTGTTTGATGCTGCCCCAGGCACATCAGATTGGGCGACTGCAAATGGCCGTGGTTCTGGTGATGAACTTCACGTTTGTGTCTATGATACAACTGGTGACCTTACTGGTTTTGATGTAGATACTGCTGGTAACCGCACAAACGGTATTCTTGAAACATTTGCAAATATGTCTAAGAACCCAGTTGGAAAGACTGCACAGGGTGGTTCAAACTACTATCCTGATGTGATTTATCGTCAGTCTGAGTACATCTACTGGATGGACCATACTTCTGCTGGCACAAACTGGGGCACGGATACAACTTCAGCATACACTGCTGTCAACGCACCTGTTGTGGTTACTCTTGCGAGTGGCACAGATGATTATGCAGTGACCGCTGGTGAAGTTGCTCTTGCATACGATAAGTTTTCAGACACAGAATCACTTGACATCAACTTAGTTCTAGGTGGTCCAAGTTCTGCTGTTGCAGACAGTGAATCTGCACATGATACTCATGTGACCATGATCACAGACCTAGTTGAGTTGAGAAGAGACTGTGTTGGTTTCGTATCACCATATCGTTCTGCAACAGTGAACGTTACATCTAACATTACACAAGCAGACAATGTGATTGATGCATTCAACTTATGCCCATCGTCATCTTACATGGTATTCGATAGTGGATACAAATACATGTACGACAAATACAACGATGTGTTCCGTTTCGTTCCACTAAATGGTGATACTGCTGGTCTTTGTGCATACACAGATGGTGTTGCAGACCCTTGGTTCTCACCAGCTGGTTTCAACCGTGGTAATGTTCGTGGTGCAATCAAACTCTCCTTCAATCCAACAAAGGCAGAGAGAGATCGTCTATACCGTGCAAGAGTCAATCCTGTAACGGATTTCCCAGGCCAAGGTGTGGTTTTATTTGGTGATAAGACTGCACTCACCAAACCAAGTGCATTTGACCGCATTAACGTGCGTCGGTTGTTCTTGGTTCTTGAGAAGGCAATCGCAACTGCTGCTAAGTTCCAACTCTTCGAATTCAACGATGAGTTCACTCGGGCACAGTTCCGCAACCTAGTCGAACCTTTCTTGAGAGATGTACAGGGAAGAAGGGGTATCACTGATTTCGTTGTTAAGTGTGACGAAACAAACAACACTGGTGAAGTGATTGACCGAAACGAGTTTATTGGTGACATCTTTATCAAACCTGCTCGTTCCATTAACTTTATTACACTGAACTTTATTGCCGTAAGAACGGGCGTATCGTTTAGTGAGGTAGGAGGTTAATCATGGCTAATATTGACGATTTCAAAGCTAACCTAATCGGTGGTGGTGCTCGTGCCAATCAGTTTCGTGTAACGATCACTCCACCACCTGGCATTGCAATTGGACTTGATGTTCGTAGAACCTCATTTCTAGTTCGTGCTTCTAACCTTCCTGCACAAACTTTGGGTGAGATTGCAATCCCATTCAGAGGTAGGCAGATTTACATTGCTGGTGACAGAACGTTTGATGAAACATGGACAACTACGTTCATGAATGACACAGACTTCATGATCCGTAATGCGATGGAAAATTGGAGTAACGGTATCAACGATCTTGCAAATAACACTGGTGTGATTGCTCCTGCTGATTATCAGACAGACCTCACAGTGGAACAACTTGATCGTGACGACACAGTGCTAAAGACATATATCTTTAGAAGTGCATGGCCAACAACAATTTCTGCAATCGAACTAACATCTGACACAGCAGATGCGATTGAAGAATTCGAAGTAACTTGGAGATATCAACACTTTGAAGCTTCAGGCGTGAACTTCTAATTTAAACCTACTAAATAATAGAAAGTAGGAGATATTATGGCACAACTTTTTGGGTTCCAAATTCAAAGAGCAACCAAAGAAGTAGAGGGTGGTGAAAAAACATTCACCACCCCTACTCCTGATGACGGCGCAATTGATGTTGCCGGTGGTGGTTTTTTATCGTCTGTACTCAACACAGACGGGCGTGAAAGGTCAGACATTGACCTTATCCGAAGGTATAGAGATATATCATTGCAGGCAGAGTGTGATGCCGCAGTTGAAGATATTGTAAATGAATCAATCGTAGCAAATACGAATGACATTCCAGTACAAATCACACTAGATGGATTACCTTATCCAGAGAGAATTAAGAAAAGAATTCGTGAAGAGTTCAACGAAATTCTTCGTCTGCTAGATTTTAGTGTCAAAGGACATGACATTTTTAGACGGTGGTATGTTGATGGACGTATCTACTACCACAAAGTTATTGACACAGAAAATCCTCGGCGTGGTATTACACAAGTTCGTAATATTGATCCTATGAAGATTAAGAAGGTTAGAGAGACAAAGAAAAAGAAAGACCAAAAGACTGAAGTTGATATGATTGAAGCCGTCAACGAATACTTCTTGTACAATGACAAGGGTTTTGCTGGTATGGGTGGATATGCTGCCGGAACAAGTCAGGGAATTCGTATTGCTAAGGATGCAATCTGTTATGTTCCCTCTGGTTTGATTGACAGTGCTTCGGGTAGAGTTCTTTCGTATTTACACAAAGCAATTAAGCCAGTGAACCAGTTGAGGATGATTGAGGATGCGTTGGTCATTTACCGTATTTCTCGTGCTCCAGAGCGCAGAATATTTTACATTGATGTTGGGAACCTACCTAAGATAAAGGCAGAACAATATCTCAAGGATGTGATGAACCGTTATCGTAACAAACTTGTTTATGATGCGAACACAGGTGAGATACGAGATGATCGTAATCACATGAGTATGTTGGAAGATTTCTGGCTCCCACGAAGAGAAGGTGGTCGAGGAACAGAGATTACCACACTTCCCGGCGGTTCTAATCTTGGAGAGATTGATGATATCGTATACTTCCAACGGAAACTATACCGTTCACTTAACGTGCCGATTTCAAGACTTGAAGCAGAACAAGGTTTCTCTCTCGGCAGATCAACTGAAATTACTAGAGACGAACTTAAATTCACAAAGTTCGTACAACGTATCCGTAAGAAGTTTACCCCCCTCTTCGTAGACCTTTTGAAGACAAACCTTCTATTGAAGGGAGTAATCTCACCAGAGGACTGGCCAAATATGCAAGAGCATATTCAGTTTGACTTCCTAGAAGATGGTCACTTCGCAGAGCTGAAAGAGGCAGAACTTCTAAGAGATCGTATCGATGCATTGGACAGCATTCAATCTTACATTGGAACATTCTTCTCAAAAGAGTATGTTCTCAAACGTGTATTGAATATGAATGACGCAGAAATCTCAGAGATGCGTGACCAAATTAGAAAAGAACTTGATACTGATCCCCTTGAAGGTGGTGTTGATATGCCAGATGGTGGTGACGGTATTACAAGATATCCACAGGACGGCGGTGGTGGTGTTATTTCACCAGACCAGATGCCTGATTATGAAGAACCAGAGAAAGGTGGAGAACAATAATGAGTGATACAAAAGATTTACTAAACGCAATTGTCTCAGGAAATAACGTTGAGGCAGAAAGAATCTTTCAAGATAATATGGCAAGCAGAGTTGGAGATAAACTGGAGATGCAACGTAGAGAAGTCTCAAATAGTTTTGTCAAATCTCCTGTTGAGTATGTTGATCAGGAAGCAGATGTAAATGAAACGGATTGAAGATATCTATGAACAGACAGTCATGGAAAAGGGTGAACACCGTAAATCTAAGGAGTACAAAAAATTATCTCCGAAGATGAAGGATGCTGTTGACTCTATCTTCAAAGTTATGGATGCAAAACCATCAGATTTCCTAAATAGTTTTGAAAAAACAATAAAAGACGTTTCTAAGCGGTACAAAGTGTCGGAAAAAGAACTAATGTCTTACTTTGAACGAGAAATGTTAAACATTTAAGGATAGAAAAATGGCATATCGACTATTAAGACATATTGGAAAGATCGAGCAGAGTGATGACAATGCTGCATTGCTTGACTTGTTATATCTTTCGCCAGGCTCCGCATTTCGTGTGAGTGAGTTTGGTGGTCAAGATGGGTTCTTTCTAATTTCAAACGAGGGAACAACGGTAACTGCAACAAACGGAACGTACCTACGAGCAAATTCCACGGTTATTATTCTACCAGATATTCGTCCAAAATCTGCGGCACTATCCTCTGCGACAAATGCTAGCCCCGCCGTACTGACTTTTAATGAGGGACACCCCTTTGAAGCGGGAGATAATATCTCTCTGTTTGGTGCTGCATCTGGTTGGAACACCTTGATTACAACTGCAAACTGCGCTAGTGTAACGGACACAACGGTTACCACAGATAAAAACTCGACTTCCACAGGTGCGTTGGGGGCAAATACAGGTATTACTGTAAGAACCAACTTCCGTATTTCTCACATTAACGAAACTGCCGGTTCAAACTCCAAGATTTATGTGGAAGAGATCGAACTGGATCGTGGAGGAAGTTAAGATGGAAACACTCAAATTATTCTCAGAAGCCGTAGAAGAAGTAGAATACATCTGCGAAGAAAAAGAAGACGGCAAGAAGAACTACAAGATCAAGGGTATCTTCATGCAAGCGGATATCAAAAACCGTAATGGTCGAGTGTATCCACAGGAAGTTCTCGCAAAGGAAGTTGCTAAGTATAACAAGAATTTCATCAAAGAAAGTCGTGCTTTCGGTGAATTAGGTCACCCAGACGGACCTACCGTGAACCTCGAAAGGGTATCACATATGATAACAAGTCTGGTGCCAGATGGCAAGAACTTTATTGGTGAGGCAAAGATTATGTCTACACCAATGGGTGAAATCGTAAAGAATCTCATGGACGAGGGTGCTAAACTCGGTGTTTCCTCGCGTGGTATGGGTAGTCTAGAACAAAAAAATGGTGCAAACTATGTTCGTGACGACTTCTACCTTGCAACGGCCGCCGATATCGTTGCTGATCCATCCGCTCCTAATGCTTTCGTAGAAGGTATTATGGAAGGAAAAGAGTGGGTTTGGAACAACGGTGCTCTACTTGAAGCAGAATTGGTTGAGATGAAGAAGGAATTTGATGCAAAACAGGCAAGACTTGACGAATCCCGGAAAGCACTTGCTTTTGCAAAGTTTCTTAAAAGACTTTAATTTATAAATAAATATTAGTAATTGTATTACTGCAAAAAGGAGGCATCCTATGTCAGAACTAGAACAAACAATTGAAGAGTTGGAGGCGGAAGTGCTCGCTGAGCTCGAAGAAGCACAGCACGCTAAGAGCGACCCTCAGATGAAGGGTGCCGCTCCAGCAGAAAAGATGGATGAGGTCGATGGTGAAGTCCAAGATGGTGGCGCACCTGTAGTCGAACCCGAATCCGCATCATCCCCAACAGACGTTGCAGCAAAAGATGCAAAAGAAGTTAGTGGTGATGCACAAAAGAAAGGTGCGAAACCTGCCGAAAAACCAAAAAAGGTTTCAGAAGATCACGAAAGTGATGACGAGGTAATTGAAGAAGCCGCTGCCCCCCGTACAAAAATGGAAATGTTGAAGGCAATGTATTCAGAAATGGAAAATATGAAGGCTAAAGACCTCAAGGCTCAATATGGGAAGATCATGTCCGCGATGCACCCAGAAGCAGCCCATGAAGATGTAGATGAAGAAGCTGCAGCAGAGTTAAAGAAACTCGAAGCAGCAAAGGCTGAAATTGAAGAGAAAATCAAGACCATCAATATCAAAGAGGATGTTGCTGCTCTTGTGGAAGGTGAAGACCTCTCCGAAGACTTCAAAGATAAAGCAGCCACAATCTTCGAAGCAGCCGTTAAGTCCAAGACCCGCGAAGAAATCGCCCGTCTATATCAGGCAACAGTCGATGAGTTCGACGCAAAGCTTGAAGAAGCAAAGGACGAGATGACTGACAAAATTGATACCTATCTTAACTACGTTGTTGAGGAATGGACAAAGGAAAATGAACTCGCAATCGAGCGTGGACTCAAGGGTGAAATCGCAGAAGACTTCATCTCTGGTCTTAAGCAACTTTTCGAGGACCATTACATTGACATTCCTGACGAGAAGTATGACGTACTAGGTGCTCAGTCTGATAAGATTGCAGAACTAGAAGAGAAGGTAAATGAGGTTCTTGAACAGAATATCGTTCTTAAAGATAAGAACGGTTCACTTGTTCGCGAACATGTTGTCGTTGAAGTCTCTGAAGACCTAACCGACACAGAAGTTGAAAAGTTCAAGTCACTTGTAGAGGATGTTGACTTCGTTGACGAAGAATCATTCCGCGCAAAACTCGACACAATCAAGGAGAACTATTTCCCCAAGGTTCGTGAAGAAGTGGTCACAGAACAAGTTATTGATAATGAAGTAGCAGAAGGCGCAGCAAAGGACATTGATGTTAGTGACAGCATGGCTAAGTACATGACTGCCATCACTAAGACCAAGGCTCGTGCTTCTTAATATTAACCATTTAGATGTAATAAACAAAGGAGAAACAAATGTTTCAGACAGATCATCTACAAGAAAAGTGGCAGCCCGTCCTAGATCACGCTGATCTTCCAGAGATCAAAGATTCTTACAAGCGCGCTGTTACTACAGTTATTCTAGAGAACCAAGAAAAGGCTCTAGCAGAGGACAAGAACTTCCTCGCAGAAACCGCTCCTGTCAACAGCATGGGTGGTGGACAGATGGACACATGGGACCCAATTCTGATCTCGCTCGTTCGTCGCGCAATGCCTAACCTCATTGCTTATGACGTTTGCGGTGTTCAGCCAATGACAGGTCCAACTGGTCTAATCTTCGCAATGCGTTCTTCATTCACCTCACAGGATGGTGCAGAAGCTCTCGTTGACGAATCAATGCCAGACATCTCAAACCAGAACGCTGCTGGTACAATCGGTGGTGGCGACGTTGGTGCAACAGAAACTAACCCTGCTGTTCTTAACGACTCACCTTCCGCCGGTACATACGTCAGTGCAACTGGTATGACACGGGCACAGGCAGAAGCCCTCGGTGATAGCGCCACAAACGCTTTCGCAGAAATGGCATTCTCAATCGAGAAGTCAACTGTTACCGCTGTGTCCCGTGCCCTCAAGGCCGAGTACACAATGGAACTCGCACAAGACCTTAAGGCAATCCACGGTCTTGACGCCGAGACAGAACTTTCCAACATCCTCAGCACAGAAATTCTTGCTGAAATCAACCGTGAAGTCATCCGTTCACTATATGTGACCGCTGTCAAGGGTGCCGCAGTTAACACAACTACTGCTGGTATCTTCGATCTAGACACCGACTCAAACGGTCGTTGGTCAGTTGAAAAGTTCAAGGGTCTAATGTTCCAGATCGAGCGTGATGCTAACGCAATTGGTCAGCAGACACGTCGCGGTAAGGGTAACATGATCATCTGTTCAGCAGACGTTGCTTCTGCCCTACAGATGGCTGGTGTTCTTGATTACACTCCTGCCCTCAACAATTCACTAAATGTTGATGACACTGCCAACACATTCGCTGGTACAATGAATGGTCGTTACAAGGTCTATGTTGATCCATATTCCGCTAACGTTGCTGCTTCTCAGTACTACGTTTGTGGTTATAAGGGTACATCTCCTTATGACGCTGGTTTCTTCTACTGCCCATACGTGCCACTACAGATGGTCCGTGCGGTTGGTGAGAACTCCTTCCAGCCCAAGATTGGTTTCAAAACCCGTTACGGAATGGCCGCAAACCCATTTGCTGCTGCCGGTGCGGTTGCTGCTGGTGATACCGTCAATGCTGACGCTTCACTCGACGCAAACACCAATGCTTGGTATCGTCGCGTTAAAGTCACAAATCTTATGTAATAATAAGAAGAAAGTTTGTGATCAAACTTGGGGAGTACTCGAAAGGGTACTCCCCTTTTTCTTATAAATACTTACATGGCAACATTAAGATCAATAGACAGACAACCTGATAAGTTAGACTACCTGAGTCCAACTCAATTTAAGTTTAACATTCACCAACTTCCAAAGGTGGAGTTTTTCACTGTGTCTGCACAAATCCCCTCTATCAGTATGGGTAACGCAGTTATGCCCACTCGACTCACTGACCTTCCTATGATGGGTGATAAGGTCACCTATGACCCACTCACAATATCGTTTATCTGTGATGAGTTTCTAGAGAACTACCTGTCTCTACACGAATGGATTACCGCGATTGGTTTTCCAAAGAATACAGACCAGTTCAAGAACTTTCGTGCATCAACATCTGCAACTCCAACTGCAACTAGAGGATCAGGTGGGGATATCGGTTCAGTAAAACCTTCCACTCCTGTTAGGTCAATGTTCTCTGATGCATCATTAAGTGTTCTATCAAACAAGAACAATCCAGTGGTCAATGTATTCTTTCGTGACCTCTATCCAACTTCACTAGACGCACTAGAGTTTACTCAGGCTGCAACTGATGTTGATTATATTGTTGTAAGTGCAACTTTTGCATATTCACTTTACGAAATTGAAAGTATATAAATAAAAACGAGCAGATGCGATAAACTTTAACATTTATTAAATCTGAGACTTAATTTCTAGTGACTACTCGGCTGCCTCACTAGGGTCAATATACACAAAGAGAGTACAATCAACTCTGCTCACTTTTTTAATATGGGATAAACATGAACCTAGATGAATTGAAACGTATTGCAGAAAAAGACCTTCCTATTACAAATGATGAACACATTGATCAAGAGTCATATAAGAACCAAGTTATCAAACAGAAGTGGTTAGATTTCAAATCTGAATTCGAACTGATGCTCATCAAAGCACGGACAGACCATCAGCAACTCTATCGTGAGAAGTGGGAGTACTATGGTGGTAAGGCAGATGCAAAGGTCTATGCTGCAAAACCCTTTGACATAAAGGTAATGAAAACTGACTTGCAAATGTATGTGCAGTCCGATGAGGATATTCTACGTTTGCAGAACAAGATTGGATATTATGAAACCTGTGTGGATTACTGCAAGGGTATTATAAAGTCTATCGATAATCGTGGATGGGATATTCGCAACGCAACAGATTGGAAGAAGTTTGAGGCTGGAATGATATAATGGACATTGAGAAATACATTATGGAATATTCGAATATGGTTTCTAAGGATTTGTCCGACGAAGTTATGAATGCCAACTTGGATTTTCAAACATCCACATATTCGAATAAGACAGGTAAGGTTGACAATTCAAATGAGCGAGTGAATATGGATGAGTTCTGGATTCGCAATACCCATGAACTCTATGAACCTCTCAAGAAATGTTTTGTGAATGCAATCAACATGTATATGACCGACCATCCATATTTCTCTGTTCAACATCTCACAGACTTTCGTATCAATCGGTATTCAGAAGGTGGGTTCATGTCTAAACACTACGACAGCATTCACCACAGTCATGGACAACACTATGGATACCCACATGCAACAGTTCTGTTGTATCTTAACGATGACTACAAGGGGGGAAGTTTCACAGTTGCAACGAAAACACTTAAACCCAAAGCTAGGTCAGCGGTGGTGTTCCCTTCGAACTTTATGTATCCACATGAAGCAGAGGTGGTCACAAAAGGAACACGTTGGAGTATTGTATCATGGTTGATGTAAAAACATACAAGTGTTTTCCCACGTCTATTCATGAAGTTAAGATGAATATCAACAGCCATGATCGGATGTTAATGAGAAGTTATATTGAGAGTGGTGTAAAAGATGATACTTTACACACCCTCTCTTACTTTAAACTATTGGTTGAAGGTATCGTAGAGGTTACTAAAAAAATACTTGAAGATGGTGGATACGAATTTGAGAAAATAGAGATTACTAATATGTGGGGTAATCTATTAAAAGAGGGAAACTCACATCCACCACACACCCACTCTAATAATGTTCTGTCTGGTGTCTATTATCTACAGAGTGGTGCCCCTATTCAATTTTTCGACCCTAGACCAGCTGCGACAATACTCAAACCCAAAAATACACCAGATTGGGACAACTCTGGTATGTTACAGTTTAATTCTGTTGTAGATACTGCACTGATCTTTCCATCATGGCTTATGCATTGGGTTCCATCCACTCCAAATGAACGCATAAGTATTGCATGGAACATATTGGTTAGAGGACACTACGGTGAACCTCGCACATTACAAAATGCGTATATCTAAGAAGAATGAAGTATATTTAATATTAGAAGACATGTCTGAGTCCACACGGCGTGAACTCACAGAATTTTTTACCTTTGAGGTGCCTGGTGCAAAGTTCATGCCTATGTATCGCAAACGTATTTGGGATGGTAAGATAAGATTGTTCTCACCCGCCAATGGTGAGATATACGTTGGACTACTTGATTATATCACGAGATATTGTGACGACAATAATGTATCCTACGAATTAGAAGAAGGAGTAAGAAATGAACGGAATGTTGTGGATTCGGTTGCAAGAGGTTTCATCAAAAGTCTCAAACCGAAATCTCAAGGGAAATCCATCAAGGTGCGAGATTACCAGATTCAAGCTTTCTCTCATGCCGTGGGAAATGATCGTGCCCTTATTCTTAGTCCTACTGCTTCTGGTAAGTCACTTATAATATACTCACTGGTTCGTTATTACCACATGGCAGGACTCAAGACACTCATTCTTGTTCCTACAACCTCACTGGTAGAACAGATGTACAGTGACTTTGAAGATTATGGATGGTCGCCTGGCACATACTGTCAAAGAGTTTATCAGGGCCACGATACAAAGATAACAAAGGATGTTGTAATATCGACTTGGCAATCTCTATACAAAATGCCAAAGAAATACTTCGAAGGTTTCGGTTGTGTGATTGGTGATGAAGCACACTTATTTAAGGCAAAGTCCCTCACAGGGATCATGACAAAACTACATAGTTGTAAGCATCGTTTTGGTTTTACAGGGACGCTTGATGGGACAGAAACACACAGACTTGTTTTGGAGGGTCTATTCGGTCCTGTAGAAAAGGTAACAACGACAAAGGAGTTGATGGATAGAAAATCACTGGCAGAACTAAAAATAAAATGCCTCGTTCTTAAACATCCAAACATTCGTGAAAGAATGAGTTATGCAGATGAACTGAAGTATCTTGGAACTTCAGACATACGCAACGAGTTTATCAGTAATCTTCTTTTCCACATTCCTGGCAACACACTTTGTTTATTTCAGTTGGTAGAAAACCAAGGACAACTGTTATACGACAAAGTAATTGATACTAGAGATAATGGTTTATTTGACGACAGGATGAGAAAAGTATTCTTTATCTACGGTAACACAAGTACCGAAGAAAGAGAAAAGATCAGGGCAACTGTCGAAAATGAAAAAAATTCTATTACCATTGCGAGCTACGGGACTTTTAGTACTGGTGTTAATATTCGCAACATTAACAACATCGTGCTCGCGAGTCCAAGTAAATCTAAAATTCGAGTGCTCCAATCCATCGGCCGGGGTTTGCGGACAAGCGATACTAAGCATTCCGTTTTGATATTTGATATTGCTGATGACCTAACATTTCGTAATCAACCCAACTTTACACTTAACCACTTTACAGAACGACTAAATATTTACAACAGTGAACAGTTCGATTATGAAATCAGCAGGGTAAAACTTAAATGAACGAAGAATCATTCCAACAGAAACTAGCAGCAGGACATATGGTAGAGAAATCAAGTGAGATGACTCCACGTTATCGTGATGTATTGATGAATACCATTCATATCGCAGCGGACTTGGAGGTAGTGACTCTACCAACATATTCACCTGCTATCAAAACCTCACCAACACTTGAGGATAAGATTGCTGTAGCTTCTGCGTGTCAGGATGAACTAGGTCACGCACAAGTTATGTATCGTTTGCTTGAAGACTTTGGTTATGACACTCATGAGTTTCTATTTGAACGTGACCCAGAGGAATGGCGAACATTTCAGATGTTGGAGTTTCCTCATGAAGATTACATTGAGACTGTTGTGAGTATGTGTTATGGTGACAGGGCAGGATATATCACAACGGTTGATCTGGAAGAAAACTGTAGTTATGCACCTCTGGCTCGTGGATTGCGTAAGGTAAACTTCGAAGAGACTTTCCATGTTGGTCACGGTGAAAAGTGGACAAAGTATTTTTGGAACAAAGATGAGAATTGTAGACGCAGAGTTCAAGAGTGCGTAGACTTCTACTTCCCTCTATGTGCTGCGTGGTTTGGGTTACCCGATGAACATAAAACGAGAACAGACCAACAAACCTATAAAATTCGTGGTGGCACGAATGATGAAATGCGACAGGTTTGGTTAAGTAGAGTTGTTCCATATAGTGAGTCTGTTGGGATCAAGATTCCAGCTCACTACGATGCAGAACTAGGTAAGTTTGTTTTAGACTACACTGCTCCCATTCGGTTGAACGAAGACACAAGAACTTGGGATTATGAGGACACAATGAGTTGGGAGGAACAGCTAAAAATATGGAAGAAAGGTAGTAAACATAAAGTCCCCAGTATCACAGAAGTTCAAACAGAAACTTGGGGCAAAGAACTTTGGTAGGACACAATCAAATGTTAGATACAGAATACAAAATCGTAAAGTTAGTCAGTGGCGAAAATATCATCTGTGAAGTAACTGATCATGGCGAACATTATGAAATCTGTAATCCTTTGCTTATGAATGTCATTCCTCGTATGAAAAGGGAAGGGATGACTGAATCTCTTGCATTGACAAGATGGGTCCAACCTTTTACAGAACAAAAATATTTTGAAATTGAAAAATCAAAAATTATTCTTACTGCATCTGCTTCTGCTGGATTATCGATATATTATGAAAAGTGTTTGCAAATCCATGATGAATGGATACATGAAGGGCCCACCCATGAGGAACTAGAAGAAATTCAAGAAGAAGAGTACAACGAACTTCTAGAAGAATTAGATGACACTGGAAATAAAACTTATCACTAAAGACCCAGCATAGCTTATTATATCGATTTTTTTGGTAATGTCAAGTCACTTCGGGTACTTGACAAATAATAACTCATATGTTATTGTAATGAAAGTTTTAGTTAAGGAGTAATTATGGCTAAACGTCAAAAAGGTGAACATTATGTAGATAACAAAGTGTTTCTCCAAGCAATGGTTGAGTGGAAAGATAAGTGTGCAGCTGCCGAGAAAGATGGTAAAGAACAACCACCTGTTACAAATTATATTGGTGAGTGTTTTTTGAAAATTGCAACGCATCTTTCTTATCGACCTAATTTTATTAATTATACTTACAAAGAAGAGATGATTTCAGATGGCATCGAAAACTGTCTACAGTATGCTTCAAACTTCAATCCAGAGAAGTCAAAGAACCCTTTCGCATACTTCACCCAGATTATCTACTACGCCTTTTTGCGTAGAATTCAAAAAGAGAAAAAGCAGACGCATGTCAAGAACAAGATTGTTGAAAAGACAGACCATCAGTCTTGGACAACGATGACTTACGATGACAGGTCGTATCATATACCTTATACTTTTGCTATGGAAAATCTTCCAGATGAAGATGTCTATAAACCGAAGAATAAAAAGGTAGAAAAAAATAAAGAAGAAAAGAAGAATGGCCTGGAACGTTTTATGGATGAAGAAGAAACAGACGCAGTTAGAGGATACGATTAATTGAAAATCGCACTTGTAACAGACACACATTTTGGAGCTCGCAACGATAACCAGAATGTGAATGATTACTTCTATAAGTTTTATGATAATGTCTTTTTTCCAGAGTTGGAAAAGAGAGGTGTAAAAACGTGTGTGCATCTTGGTGATGTAGTTGATAGACGCAAGTTTATCAGTTTCAAGATTGCCAATGATTTCCGTAATCGGTTTATCAACCGTTTTGCAGAGTTGGGTATCGACCTACACATAATCATCGGCAATCACGATACCTATTATAAGAACACAAACGAAGTAAATTCTATGGAAGAGCTTGTTGGTAAAGATAGGTGTAACATCTACACAGGTCCAGAGGTTGTGGAGTTCGATGGTGTTCCAATTCAATTCATTCCTTGGATAAACGCAAGCAACTATGATGAGTCAATGACTGCACTTTCTCGTTCTCCTGCACAGATTGCAATGGGACATCTTGAGGTAAATGGATTTGAGATGCACAAAGGTCACTTTGCTGATGGTGCATACGATAAGGAACTGTTTCGTAGATTTGATATCGTGATGAGTGGTCACTTTCATCACAAGTCAGATGATGGACAAATCTATTACCTTGGCACACCATACGAGATTTATTGGAGCGATTTTGAAGACCCTAGAGGTTTTCATATTTTCGATACAGAGACGAGAGAGTTGGAACGTATCGTAAATCCATATCATCTCTTTGAGAAGATTTACTATGACGATACCACAACAGATTACACAGACTATGACATGTCCAAATTTAAGGACATGTATGTAAAGGTAATCGTGGTAAATAAGAAAGACCTTTATCAGTTCGACAAGTTTGTGGACCAACTTCTACAGGCTGACGCACATGAGGTAAAGATCATAGAGGACTTCTCTGAGTTGGATGCAGAGAATGTGTCAGATGATATTGTTGAGAACGCAGAGGACACGATGACTCTGTTAGAGAAATATATAGATGAACTGGATGTTAATTTGAGTAAAGATAGACTCAAGAACACTATGCGTTCATTATACACTGAGGCACAGGATTTAGAACTTTGATTCATTTTAAGTATGTACGTTGGCGTAACTTTTTATCAACTGGTAATAACTTCACAGAAATTCAACTAGATAGAAACTCAACGACACTCATTATTGGAGAGAACGGTGCGGGTAAGTCTACTATTCTTGATGCTCTGTGTTTCGGTTTGTTTGGTAAGCCATTTCGCAATATCAACAAACCTCAACTCCTCAATTCCGTTAATGGCAGTGCGTGTGTGGTAGAGGTTGAGTTCAGCATTGGTAAAAAAGAGGTCAAGGTTGTTCGTGGGATTAAACCAAACTTATTTGAGATTTATGTTAATGGGAAACTATATAACCAAGACGCAAATTCTCGTGATTATCAGAAGTATCTAGAACAGCAAATCCTAAAGCTGAACTATCGCAGTTTCACTCAAGTCGTTATTCTTGGGTCATCAACATTCATCCCCTTTATGCAATTAAAGGCTCGGCACCGTAGAGAGGTTGTTGAGGAGATACTTGATATTCAGATTTTCTCTCTGATGAATATGATACTAAAGCAAAAACTAAAAACGATTGATGCAGATTATAGAGAACTTGATTATAAAGAATCACTAACGAGTGAAAAACTTAAACTCAAGAAAAAGTATATTCAAGACATTCAAGACAATCGTAGAAAGTTGATTGAGGAGAAGACTTTTCTAGTCAACGGTAATGAAGAGGAAATCTTCAAAAAGAAAAGAAAGATTACTGATCTTCAAGATGATGCTGGTCGTATGCATGATAAGATTTCAAACTCCACAAAAGTAATTGAACAGTTTGACAAATTGAATGATCTCAATTCACAGTTAAAAACGAAACACAAATCACATAAGAAACTGGTGAAGTTTTTTGAGGAGAATGAGGACTGCCCGGTTTGTCAACAGCACATTGACGGAATTTATAAAGAAACCATGATAAGTAGGGAAAATGGTAAGTCGGATAAACTCACAGTTGGACTTAAAGAACTTGCTGATAAACTTGAAGCAACTAAGGTTAAGATCAATATTATAAATGAGGTCAATCAAAACATACAATCAAATAATGTTGAGATTGCAAAAGAGAACAGTTCAATTGGTGAACTAGAAAAGTTTAATGCTACCTTGCAAACAGAGATAAAAGAATTGCAAGATGGTCATGTTGATAAAAAAGATCACAAAGAGGTTGAGACTTTAAACAAAGAGTTTAAGTCAATCAGTGGTGAAAAAGAAAAATTGCTTTCAGAGAAAGTATATGCAGAGGCTGCAAGGGCCATGTTGACTGATCAGGGTATAAAGACTAAGGTCATCAAGCAGTATCTTCCTATCATGAACAA
>JAAOEI010000374.1_pt1 | contig 17614 bp, 15 predicted proteins | sample 7059261 | NCBI WGS metagenome assembly JAAOEI01 (sample SAMN14008812, study PRJNA610033) | viral metagenome | isolation source: viral particles filtered from seawater | place: China: Hangzhou Bay, Yangshan Deep Water Harbour | collected 2017-10-31
GTATCCAGAGGTCCTCTGCAAAAGAGTTTTTCCAGGATGGATGAAGAGCTTCTGGTACATCCAGTACAAGTTCTGGAATTTCTTTAGGAGTACCTAAGCCTAATTGTCCTGCAAGAGTTCCTCCGATTTTATCGAGGTCATCAGGATACCCAATACCACTATTATCAGCCTCCCAGGTATTAGGATCGGTGAAATCATCATTCGTGTTTGAGGGGTTGAACTCATACTCAACTTGGCTATTGAGCATATTAATATCTTCGTCAGTAACAGTGTTTACTGAGTAACCGTCATTGGCTGCAATAAAAGCCTTATCTGTTTCATTGGCAACTTGGTCAGCCATCTTGGCTTTAGTAGCCTTGGCACCCAGCATGAGGATTTCAGCCACTGGCTCCATCATGATGCCCTTGATAAGCAGCTTCAGTCGGTTCTCTTCGGTGCTATCGTTCGGGTCCACTGCCAGATACCTGACAAAGGAACCTCCGATACCCGCGTCACTCATCGTATTAAAAAGGTCTTCTTGGTTAGGGTCGAAAGCAAACTGTTCCGCTGCAACACTTGCAGTAGTTACCTTGGCAGTACGTCCCATAAATTCTGCGGCAGACCGGGCAACCTTGGGAAGCTTTTCAATACTTTTAACAGTGAAGTTAAGACCTTCCATACTTTTTGAAATCGTACCGAAAGGGAGAGCAAAAGCGCTGACACCTCTTACCAGAAAGTCGGGAATGGTCTGTGGTTCCGGTCCCAGCTCTTCACCTGTTTCCCGCATCTCTTTGAAGACAGCCTCGGAACTGACAGGAGCAGTATCACCTTGCAGTATCTGGGGCGTTATAGTATCGGTTAAGAAAGGGTTAGCTGCCATGTTATTATCTGGCAGAGCTTCTCCTATAGTAGCAATCGTATTCAAAACACTTTGGCCTAGACCAGGAAGAATTTGATCAGGCGCTCTGGATAAAGCCTTTACGTTGGCTATGTCTCTATCACGCTGCTCCTCTTCAGCAAGCACACCGGCTCCAGCAGCTTTTCCGATCTTGGTCCAGAGGGAATCACCCGGCTTAACCTCATTGTCTGCTCGCGCTTGTTCACGGTCTATCTGCTTGAACTTGCCACGAAGACCTGTAAGGCCAGCATCTTTCATGTCCTGATAGCGTGAGTAAAAAGCTGCATCAGACTCTTTCTGACGAGCAAGCCTTTCTTCTTCTTCGAGGAGAAACTTTAGATTATCATCCATGGGTAGTTGTTATACTTTTATTTTTTGTGAAGTCTAATAAAGAGATTCTTCAGGTCTGGATCGACAATAGCGTCCAGAAACTGATTGAACCTTTCCTCATTCATTTCCTTGATTACATCCAGTTGTCTTTTAACTACCGCTTTTCTAATAGGATCACCGCCCACTTTTTCTTTCTCCCCAGATTTTCTGGTTTCTTTAAGAAGTTCCGCAGCAGTATCGTTGAGGTCTCTTGCAAAATCCTTGAGACCTTCAGGAGCCTTTGCAGGGTCAGCTACAGTTCTGGGTTTTGACTCTTCATACTCAAGAAGTTTACTGATAGTCTCCTTGTTAAAACGGGCTTCAGAGGCAATCTTCTGCTTCTCTGTGGGATTAGCCTTGGCTAAACGAGTAGACAGCTCTACAATCGCAGGGTCAGCAGTATCTGATTTCCTCTGGTTCTCTTCACGGATAAGCTCTATCATTTCCCCATAGTTTTTATCAGTGCCTCTTGGGTCTTCTGATTTGAAAGCTGTTGGAGCTTTTGGTGTAGGCTGTTTCTGCGGTAAACCTTGAGGTGCTTTCGGAGCAACCTTACCTCCAGGAAGTGCAGAAGGTTCCTTGGGTCCTTGCTGTTGTACTTTCTGGATAAACTGAGAACCACCTTTGTAGTTATTAGCAATGGATTCCCGAAGCAATCTTGCACCTGTAGGAGCAGTTTTTTCAAAGTCAGGGTCTTTAAGAACCTTCAGCCAGAAGCTATTGATCTGTTCTACTTTATCAGACTTTTTTGACCCCGGGCCTGCGGTATCAGTAGCTATAGTGCCGAAGTCTTGGTTCAAGAGATTGCCGACATTAGAGGCTACAACTCTAGGGTCTTCTCCAGCGATTATGCCCTTCTTCATAGCAAAGAAAGCAATCTCGCTGGCCGCTTGAGCTTCAAATTCGACATCTGCTTTTACGGTATTATCGCCAGAAGTAACCCTTCTTAGGTTATTGTTCTCATCAAAATCCAGATTTAATCCCGGTGCTTTGCCTAGCTTAGGTTCGATGGCCATCGCAGCAGACTTGGCAGCTTCCTGGCGAACTTGATCGCTGTAGTATCTATCAGTATTACCTGCAATACCTTCGATGACAGCTTGATCCACTTTACCGGAGCCTAGCATCTGAGCTTTCTGACGGTCTAGCTCAATAGCTCTGGGGTAATCACCCTCCTTGACTGCTTGGTCTTTAGCTGTATCAAGGGCTGAGAGTTGATCCTTGAGACGACTGTAACTTACTTCGTCAGAGACAGGCTTACGTAGAGTGCTGATAATCTCCTGCCCCTCAAGCATAACCGAATTGATGTCAGAAGAACCGTCCATAGCCTTCATGGATAGCATGGCTAGTCTCTTGGCAGCAGTCGGATTCTTGAACTGAAGAGCATCGTTAGCAGCGGACTTAAACAGGTCAGCAGCTTTCTCTCTTTGTTGGGAACCTAGGACATTAAAGTTAGCACCTTTGGCTTTATTGTAGAGGTATGTCAGAGAATCTCTGGTAACGAGCTTGGCTTCCTCTTCATCTGAGACACTCATGATTGCAGTCTGAGCATCTGAAGCTTCCTGAACCAGATTAAGATCGCCACTCTTTCTAGCCATATCAATAAAATCATCGAGAGGCTTCAGAGTTTTCTGACGGTCCTCTGCCTTTATAGCAGGAGCGAGCAAACTGACTGTGTTGTCAACAAGGTCCCAGGGAGCTTTAGGCTTCTCGTTGGGTACATACTGGTCTTGATTAGGGCCTGCCCAAGTGCCGCCAGGAGTTTGAGGAGTGCTGTATTCAGACTGATTAGAAAAAGTTGGATGGTTAGGCTTCTTGAATTTATCTGTCATATGCCCGTTAGCATCCGGTACAGCCCCAGCTAAGAAAGCCCCCTGTAGATCATAGTCCTGTGTACTCTGGAGAGGAGGAGGAAGCTGACTCTTATACTTCTCATACTCCTGCTGCCTTTCAGGAGGGATGGGCGTATCATATGTAGTGGACTGCTGAATCTGCATTCCAGGTAGCGGAGCAGAAGTAGGCTGGGGTGTTATAGCAGTTTGCTTGATCTGCCTCTGGGCGCGGGTGAGAACTGTATTAGCGTCAGCCCCAAGTACGAGAGCCTGAATAGCCTGAGCTTTGATATCCATAGGAGCATCTGGGCCTAAGAAGGCATCCACAACTTCTTTAGCTTGATCGTATTCTGCATTCTTCTTAAGGCTTACTTTATAGCTTTCAATAGCCATATCGTACTTGGCCTGTGTTTCCAGAAGCTGTTGTCTCTTCTCAAGCTGACGCTGTTCCTCCAACTGGTCATTGATGGAGTCGCCAACACCTTTAAGGAAACCATTGAAAAATGCACCCATTAAACAAAAGCCTCTGGTCTAGACATTAAGCCTTCACGCCCAAGCATTCTCTTTACATCCTTCATAGCCTTCTCTGCCTTAGGCTTAGCGTTAGCTGCTTTACGCTGTTCCTTTACCAGTCGAGCCAGAATTTCAGCTTCAGTTATAGTCGGTTTCACGCTAGAATCATTAGCTAATCTGAAGTCTACCTTGGCGGATTCACACATACGGATGAGCATAACGGTGAGGGGAATAGCAACAATAGGTATCGCTCGAATATCTAGCAAACCCTCGTTGAAAGCTTGTTGAAGAATTACATTCAAGAAAACATCGAGAGGCGCTCCGGCATCAAGAACAGCTAGAGTTGCATTGAACATCGACGGCTCAAGGAATCTCTCGATGAAGTAATCGAGGGCTTGTTCAGGATCAGAGAACTCAGCAGGACGCTCGTATGGATACTTGCCCGGTTGAACGGTCAAGGACTCTCCAGGGATAGGACGAGTAATAGACATTTCATCCCAGCGTTCCTGCGGGGTCTTCTGCATAAACCTAGTCATCATCAACTCCAGAGATATTCGGCCTGAAAATCTGATCTACCTTATTTATTAACTGGTATGCAGGGTTATCAGGAATCTTGAATTCGTCCGTATCTTTGTAATTAATAGGAGAACCTACAATAGAAGCTGCGATACTCCCACCAGAACTTCCACTGCCTTGTGGACTCATAAGACCAGCGCCAGCGTTGCCAATAGCTTCTGATGCAGCCGCTGCTCTTTGTCCAGCCGCCGCCGCAGCCGCTGCATCTTTCCCCTTAGGAGCAATAGCAGCCGACGCTATTGAACCAACAGCTCCGATAGCGGCTCCTGCTATTGCCATACTAGATATCGCGGGCATTAGTTAAGACTCCTTTGCGCAGTAAAACTCATAGTTGGTATAGCCTTCTTTCTCAAACCATGAAATCAAGTCCTTGTTATTCCTCATTGTACAAGCAGTTTTTTGGTGGACTCCATAATGGTCGGCCCAGTCTTCGTAGGCTCTGAATAAGGCTTTACCTACTTTAGCGTTTCTGTATTTAGGAGTGACCCACCACCAATACTCGGCAGACTGGTAGTAGTTTTTATTCCAGAATATAGGGGCACGTAAGCCACAGAACATTCCTACTACCTTACCTTCTTCTTCTCCCACAAAAAGAATAGCGTTCTCTTCTGGAATATTTTCTATTACGTTAGCCATTAGTTCCCTACATGAATCCTCATCATAAGGAACAGTATACGGATTGGCTTCGACGAATTCTTCCGCCATAACTAACATATCGTCCATGTCTTCAAGGGTCGCTTTTCTTACAATTGTCATTTATTTCTCTCTTCTCTAATATTTACCATGACATACCTGTGCCCCCGCTAAAGGAGCCACCAATACCGAAGCTGCCTGAACCTCCTCCAAGAGAGCCTCCGATCCCACTATTGGATACATTAGTGAAACCGCCAAAGCTGCTTCCTCCGATACCCCCCGATAAGGCACCACCAATAACATTCTTGGCAATACCTCCCACTACTCCCGTAATAGCTGAGCCTAGGGAGGAACCTGTGTTGTACTTCTGTGCATCATTCTGTAAATCCTGTTGAGCTTTGATCTGCATTTCAAGCAAAGCTACTCTGTTAGCCCTGTCCAGTGCACTCTCTCCAGCCTGAAAAGTCATAGCCGCTTTATCCCTGTACAGTTGGATAGAGGCTTGCAAGGCTTCAGATTTCATGTTAAGAATATTTTGAGAGTTCACTAGATTTGCTCTATTCTGTTCTGCTGTATTAATCGTATTGATATTTCTCAGGTAGTTCACATTAGCTTGCTCGATAACCAGGGCATTAGAAGCATTAAACTGCTCTCTGATATTATCTATGTTAGCATTGAACTTTTCTGCATCCAGCATAGTAGCAACATTAAACTGCTCTGCTTGAAGACCTAGCTGAGTGTAGAATTGATTACCTTGGTTGGTAGCCTGTGCATTGAACTTTCCTGTATCCTGAGCTAAGGTTGCATTATATTGTTCGATACTGGTGGCCAGCGAAGCATAGAACTGATTCACTTGATTAGTGGACTGCGCGTTGAACTGCCTAGCCGCATTGATAGCTCCTTGGTCGGAGAGCATACTCTGGATACGGGTTTGGACATTGATTACTGCTTCCTGCTGCCTGGAGTTGAGGTTCGCAAGGTCCATATTCATGAAAGAATTGGCATTAGTAATAGAAGCCTGAAGTCTCCGATCCGCATCTGCCTGAGTGAATCTGTTAGCGATATCAGCGTTGTACATAGAAGTCTGCTGCCTGTTCGCTGTATTAGCAAGCAAGGTATTGACAATGGTTCGGGCATTCTCAATAGAAGCGGCAGTCTGGGTATCGATATTTTTCAAATCCATCTGAAGATTAGCTGCGGCATTAGCCAGAGCCGTTTGCTGTCTCAGGCCTGTATTTTGCATAGCCACTTCTACCAGAGTCCTTGCATTAGAAACTCGGGCCTGTTGCTCGTTATTTAGATTAGTAAGGTCTACTTGTAACTGAGACTGCGCATTCTGAAGAGAAGCTGCCTGCTTGAACTGAGCGGACTGGATATCAAGATTAGCAATATGCGAAGCCTTCAGAATCGTAGCGGATTGCTTGGCATCAAAGGTTTTTAGAGATAGGTTGGCAAAGAACTGAGCATCCTGCTGAGCGATAGGCAAGGCTGCTTTAAGGATAGCCCCGGTTATCTCACCGCCAGCGATTGAAGAAGAACCCATACCTCTGGCAGCGAGCCTCTGTTCCGCTGAAGTTAAGGCACCCTTAGCCCAGTTAGGAATTTCACCCGGCTCGAAGTCAGTAAGTTGTCTATACTGCTCCCGTACCGTAGCTCTAGGGTCTATAGGAAAATTAATTGCGTCTGTCTTGGCCTCTTCAATAGCCTGATTAAAAGCTTCTGAAGCCTGGAAATTAATAGCATGAACCATCGCCTCAGGACTGAGAACACCTGTAGCAGCAGTTACTGACATCTCTGGAGTAAGGGCCGTCTGCGCAAATTGGGCGATAGAAGCAGCACTCAGTACTCCTTGAGGTAAAGTGACCAGAGCCTCAGGAGGGAGAATAGTCTGTGCAGCGATAGCCTGTGTAGCCATACCCGCATCAGGTGCATTGACAATACCTTCAGGAGACACTGTACCTTGAGCGGCAGTCATCTGAGGGGTATTAGGACCTATTGCATTCGGGTCAACGGTAGCGGTACCCGGATTCTGAGCGTTATTTACGCCTGCCCCCGGAGCTACAGTAGCAGTACCTGGATTTTGAGGTGTACCTACAGGAACAGGAGAAGCTGCATTTGTATTCCCCTGAAGCATAGCGCCTTCGCCAGTCAGCATTTCTCCAGCACCTGCCACTTGATCTACAGGGTTATAGGTACCTGAAGCTCCTAGAACGGGAGAAGTAAGATTCTTATTAAGGATTCCTAGAGCTGTGTTTGAAGCGGCAATGCTGCCAGGGATATGAGTAGGAGTAGTACCAGTACCAGTACCTGTGCCAGTACCTGTGCCTGTGCCAGTACCTGTGCCGGGAATAGGAGGAATGGTAACTTGACCGAAAGGTGTATCTACTGTCCCACCTTGGTAATTAGGGGCGTTCGTTCCGGCTCCCACACCACCATTAGTACCTAGATAATTAGGGCTTCCGGGAGTATTAAATCCTGAGGTAATACTAGGGTCCAGATCAGGGGCTGGAGTGATACCCGGCAGCGTCCCTGTAGCTCCGGTGGAGACCATAATATTATTGATGATCTGAGGTGTTAAAGTATTGAGAGCCAGCTTCTGTGCCTCTGAGAGGGTACCATAAGCCGACAATCTTTCAGCCTCAGGGATATTGGCTAGTTGCTGAGCAATGTTTACTGGACTGGTCTCATTAGGATTTACCATATAATTGTATTGCTTGTAGGTCTGAGGGGCGGCAGTTGAGGTACTGGGAGGCGGATTGCCAGCTACTGCACTTTGCGTACCTACCGGGGTAAATCGAGAGCCGGTGGGAATCTGGGACCGAGACGTGGGAGTTGTAGTGACGCCGCTATTGTTTGCTAAAGTACGTCTCAAGGCATCAGCTATATCACCCTTGCGAGTAGGGGTAAACTCTTGCCTTGTAGGTATAATGCGTTCAGCCACTAGTTACACCCACACTTCTTCGTAGATTCCTGGACCTTGAGGCGCTCATGTAGATTAGCAATATGAATAGCTTGAACCTCAACAGTCTGCCAGAGTCTTTGAGCCAGATCGCCTATAGACATACCCTGCTCGTAGAACTGTTCTTGATGCGGCATACCCATCAGATACCCATGCACTCGCCAGTGATCAGTATACCACTCAATATCGAAAGCATGGGTATCGAACATATCAGAGCGGTCTTGCATCTTCTGGCTGGGGTAACTCTCGGTATCTCTACCTAAGTAGTGGTCGAATACGTAGTCAGTGAGGAGAACATTATCATCATAGACAGCTATAGCATTGAGGGTGCCACCACCTTTATCTCCACCAGTAGGCTCAGTACCCGCGTTCAAAATAACTATGCCTTGACCTATACCCATTCTATTCGCCGACGAACCAGCAATAACTGTACTAAAGTACATAGTGGAGTCTTCTGAGCCTGCTGTTACATCTGACCTTAAAACTGATATACCAGCGAACTTAGTGGAAGCGGCAGAAGAGTTATTGGCATAGTAAGAGACTAAACCATCAGTTCCTGCCCCTCCTGTATCGGTATTTTTTAACTTTATGATACCGTCAGCCACAGCTACATTAGCCGCATTTTGGAGGAGAAGTACTGAAGCATTATTAGAAGCATGGTTGTGTGTAATACGGACCCCTGTAAAGTCCCCTGAATTAGTGCTTGTAATATCTAGAGAGCCGCCATCAGCAACGGCTGATAGAGATATAGTTTGTTTAGCTGCAAAAGTGTTAGCTGCTGATAGTCTTGCCGTATCTGAGTAGGCAGCTACATCCGTACCGATAGCTAAGCCTAGAGTAGTTCTCTGAGCAGAAGCATCTGCATCATCAACCAAGGCTCTACCAGCAGTAGTAAAGGTAGCCAAAGCAGCGGTACCCGAACCTGTGAAATAAGGAAGTCTGTCAGCAGCAGAGGTTAGTCCAGCAATAGCCGCAAGCTCGACATCATAAGCCTGTACATCTGTACCAATAGCTAGACCTAACGCGGTTCTTGCAGCCGATGCAGTAGCTGATCCTGTGCCACCGTTAGCAACTGGCAACTGACCAGACACAGCAGAAGCAAGAGGGATAAGAGCGCCGCCGCCAGTCGTACCGTTATGATTGTGCCCTGTAGAAGCATGAAAAGCAGCCACGATAGCATCGTACTCGGCTTCAAGGTCCGTATCCGTGATGATAGCACCGGCTGTAATCTCAGCAGCTTTTTGTCTGGTATAACCGACAGCCATTAGGCTCTACCTCCTATTCCAAATTCCAAAGATAATCCATCCACTGTGTAAGGGGAGTCAGTCAGTCCTGAAGTAGTTAACGTAAAAGACACGAAGAAACAGGAGCCAACGACAGGAGCTTCCGCTGTTTCGTCTCTCAGTGTGCCAGATTCGTAATCAGCTGTACCGTACACTCCTACTCCGTAAACTGAGACTGTATCCAAAGAGCTTGTCAGGGTAATATTGCTAGGTTGCGGAATATTAGTAGCTTCAAAGTCCAATTTAGTTCCAAGTGTAATCGTTGGATTACCTTCTCGTCTTATGTAAATGCTTAGCTTTTGCAATACTTTTCTAATCTCAGGATCGTCCATCATCCACCAAGCGAACTGAAGAATGGAAGTGATAGCAGTTCCTGCAAAGCTTACACCGATTTCCTGTTGGTGTACATAACCATCGTAGCTACCATGCACTACAATTCGAGAAGTATTAGTGTATTCCCAATCTGCGCAAGCTACCTGAAAACCTTTAAGATCGAACCATTCCCAATCTACAGAAATCTCATTAATTTGTACACCAGAGAGTGACTGAGAACCTAGGAGACCTTTAGCATCCGCAGCAGCTTCTGCCGAGTTAGACCAGAAGAGTCTATATTGAGACTTATCCGGGATAACTACTGAAGATATATCGGAGTATGAAGAGGTCTGAATAACCTCGTTGACCCTATCTTCGATGGTGATGGACTTATTTGAAAGATCAACGTCACCAATGTTGGTAGTACCAGCGATAGTTCTGATACCGTCCTGAGACAGGAAGATGATATCACCACCAATTTCCTGGATAGAATCTGGAGCGATACAACCAAGATTCTGGGAGATAGTTTCCAGTGCCCAATCCGTAGTCGAGCTACCTGTTATCTTGAAAATCTTGGTAGGCCCAAAGATGTACATCGCATCACGGAATGGTCTGAGAGCATAGACTTCATGACCGCAGTTAATCTCCGCAGCACCGTCAACACCGTTAAAGTTTGTTTCATCATTAGGGGCAGAGATAACTACCTTTTGTCCAGTAGTGAAGAACATATGTCTCTTGAAAGACCAGACAGAGGTAGCGCCTAATGGACCTGAGGTAAGCTCAGTAGCTGTGCCTGTAGAGTCATACTTGATTGGATAACCTACCGAGTCAACAAGAACAATAGAGGGTCGTACCCAGTAGTACCTATGACCCCTGTACCTGTCAGCGCCTACTCTTGTGGTACTGATAGAAGTCCAAGTTGTACCTGAGCCAATTTCGATATTAGCTCCTCTACATCCAATGACTGAACCGTTAAAGCTGAAGACCCCGAGAACTTTGCCTGTGCCAGAAAGCGCAGTTGAGGAGTACTTCTGATGGCCATTGATTCTTCTGTAGCCCTTACCTCTAGCTTTCTCAAAGTTCTGTCCTTGTAACAGCGAACCAGGGGCATTCTTAGCCTGAGAAAGAACTGATACTTTCTCTAGAATACCACCTGCGGATTCTACGGTAAGAGTCTGCCATCTATCGGCCATTACCAGACAGCTTTCATCCTCATATCAGTTCGAGTATCGTACACATTCTGATACTTGTTCATCAGCACAGTACGCATTGTTCTGATACCTTCCTTGGCTCTCTGCTCTTCTACAGCAGACATCTCCAGATTATCCCTGAACTTGTACATGTACTCTCGGGCCTTGGCGATAATTACTCTATCCCACATTGTAGGTATTGAGGTGGTATCTCCATGTGCCGAGAGGTCTGTAGCCGCAGTAAAAGCATCATACTCAATATCATAAGCTACGTCAGGAGGGAAGGGACCTACAAAGACCTTATTATCAGGACCATTAGCTACGAATTCAGGGGCTGCGCGACTATCGGTATCTGCATTCTTTAATCTATCAAGATAGCCGAAGACCAGGAATCTTTCATAGTTTACATAAGGCAAGTACTTGGCATCGTATGTAGAACTTGGGATATCTTCCTTGATTCTGAAACTGGTCCAGATAGGTCTAAGAATCGTGGCAGATAAAGAGTACTCATAAGTACCCGCTACAAGGTCTACAGTATTTCTCGTGTAGGCAAAAGGCCACTCTACTTCTTGTTCATATATCCACTGAATAGCATAATTGATAAAATCTCTAGCAGCAGCATGAACACCAATAGCTGTACTGAAGTTGGTTGAAGTCAGCTCGACTTCATTGAAACTCCTGAGCAGCTTATTGGTAAGAACTAGGTAGGTGGACCCCATGTTTAGTAGCCTCTACCTGCTGGCTTGCGGCCCTTAGGAGCAATAGCTCTGACTTTGTTAACGATAGGCTTGATTTCTACCGGCATTGCAGGCTTGCCAGAACCTCCAGGCTTCTTGTTTGTATTGGGAACTCGGATAGGCTTGTTGCTCATTAATATCTCCATATAAAAAGAAGGAGAGCCAAATGAATGACCCTCCTTCAGTTTTAACCAGATTCGGTTAGAAGTCTAACACTTCTTTCCCTTACCCTTTTTCTTACCCATCTAGATTACTAGAGAGTAGAATCAGGGATAGTCGGAACCGACAGGTCGCTCATGCAAACCACAACCTGAACCACCCAGTCATCGTTCGAAGCCGACTCAGTAGCCAGAACAATGTCGAGGGTATCGGCAGCGGTAAACAGGTTCGTTGTCGTACCGTTCATCTTACCATTGGTACCAAGCGCACCCCAGGCAGCTTCCGCAGCAGTAACCGCAGAGGCACCGTCAGTGAACACGTCAACATTGGAGCCGTAACCGAGGTCCATTGTCAGCGTAGTACCGGTATCACCAGTAAGCACATAAAGCCGCGCCCAATGAACAACCGTATTAGCCGGGATGTCCATGAACTGAATGACATCCGCAGCGGCCAGGGCAGAACCCTTTTCAGCCGCAGCTTCAGCACCAGTTACCGTTTTCCAGGCCAGATAAGGCTGTGTAACCTTTGTACGGTTAGGGTGGGCAGTCTGAGCAGTAGCAGGAGTCAGCGTAATTGTAGCCATGATTTATTCTCCTTACACCTGACGCCAAACCGCGCCGAACAGAGACTCCGGGCGAAGAACCTTACGTCCGTAGACATGAAGGCCGCGCACGAAATCACCGAACGACTCGTGTGAACGAAGCTGCTCAGTCTTCATGATTTGCTCAGCCGTAGCTACAGCAGCCATTTGACCAGCAATCATCCACGTACCGTTCGTACCCGAAGTAGCACGAGAGCCAGTACCAACCACACCGAGGTTGTTGCTCTTGTACAGCTTGAAGCCACGAACCGAACCGACCGCGATCAGGCCGTTGCGGAGGATATTACCCGGAGTCGCAAAGTCAACACTCAGCAGCTTCGAGTCTTCGTCACCGAGCAGTTCGTAGAAGAACGGGTCAGCAACAAGATAACGACCATCATCCGGCACATTCGCCTCATCCATCAGGCTCTGAAAACGATTCAGAATACCCAGCGGAGTGTAGGCAGGGGCACCGGCAACGTCAACAGTTGTAACCGAAGCCTCTGTACCAAGCTGGTTGGCAGTCGGAATCTGAGAGTCAATGTAAGTCAGAACCTCAGAATCCATAGTGTCACGCAGCTTGTAACCGGCGCGATCAGCCGCCAAGTCCATCCAGCCGATATGTGACTGGCGCTTCTCAATATCGTCAACGTAGAAGCTGAACTTGTTAGCCTTGTCGATGGTCAATGTGATTTCGTCATCGTCGAGGTCCTGCGGAGTAACTTGCTGACCACGAACGTAAGACGTAACGGTAATCTCCGGCTCCTGGATAATACGGACTGTATCGCCGTACGCCATGATTTCGCCAAAATAGTCGGTGTTCGTAATTGCAGGAACCACCGCAGTATTTCGGTAGGCGATCTGAGCCTTTTTGGAGAAGATAATAGGCGACCAGTTACCTTGCGGAAGGTTCCCGTAGCCTACAGCGGAACTAAAAGCCATTTGATTTGTCCTCTGTCTTCTTTTTTTCTAGCTCTTTCACGGCTTCGGAATACTGCGGTGTCCTAAAGGAGGCGCTTTACCAAAGGTAAGGTGTAAGCCAATTAGCCACTAATGTCGTGAACGAATCTACCTTCATTAATAGCTTTCATAATCTCATCCTGGGCGGCTTCGTATTGCTTGGAGTTCATCTTCTGCACATCCGATTCCTTCCAGACTTTTCCACTGCTAGGCTTTGGATCGGTATGACGTGTACCTTTGATGGACAGGTCGGCAGCATCCAGGTTAGCTTCGCGTGGTTTCTTCTTGGTCTCTTGGTTAGGTGTTGTACGCCCTTTATCGAGTTTGTAAAGATCAATTACACGAGCAATGCTTTTGTAATCAATACCCTCCATGGCTTCCATCACCCACTTGGGCTGTTCTTCATCTTCAACCCAATCCCAGAACTCAGCTTCACTCTGAATCTGCTCCCAATCCGGGCGCATCTTTGTCAGAGCAATAGCAGCTTTTTCACGAGCAATAACCTGCTCCTGCTTCTTGAGTTCGGCAACTTGCTCGGCCAGACTCTCTGTAGCCTTCTTGGCCTCCTTGGTAGCAACAACAGAGATAAACTTGGCAGCGTCAGGGTAGTTCTTTACCCATTCTTCGTACTCTTCCTCGTCTTCAGGAATATCAGGAATAGTCCTGGAAACTGTCTTTGCTTCCAGTTCCTCAAGCCTCTTCTTCATTTCCTTTAGTTGCTTGTTTGAGTATCTCCGAAGATCGCCGTATCTCTTCTTAAAGGTAGCTTCCTCTTCATCGATCTGCTCTATACCAGGGTCAAGGTCCTCAATCTGATCTTCTAAGGAGTCCTTGAATTCATCCTGCATCCGCTTAAGCTCTTCTTCCTGAGTATCCAGGTCGCGGACTCTACCTTCGTAACGTGTGGCCATAAAGCCCTTAGGTTCTGTATTAGTAGACATATTTTATCTCCTTGGGGTCATGTCTATGAGTAGCCAAGTAAAAGGAGTTAGTTCCTCTTTGCTTGCAGGGCACCTTCAAATAGCCTCTTGATATCCTTGAGACCCGCTACGTAGCCCTTCATTCGGTTGAAATCCGCAGCGTCGGCAATGTTATCAGTACTGTCTACCTTCTGGGTAATCAGCTTGTTAACATGGTCGATTACAAACTCCAGTTTCTTTTCAGAAATCGTGGAAAGCTCTTCTCCGATAGACTTGACTTCACTATCCTGGATTTCAGATTCTACAATATCTCTACTGTAGAAAGATTGAGATTCAGCGATAGGCGACTGTCTACCGAAATGTGATAGATTAGGGTATTTCTTCATAAGCTAGTTTCCTAAGTTAACCCATTATCTGCTGGGCAGGATTCATCTGAGGATTGATATTCCCTGCAAACTGTTCAGAGCCGGGTACAGCGGGAGCCTGAGGTCCAATAGCGGCACCTCCACCCGGATTACCCATCATACCTGTACCTGCCATAGAAGCTGCCTGATCCGCCTGCATAGCTGCCTGTACCGCTGCCTGGATCATCTGAACCAAGCTCGGGTCGCGGATGACCATATCAGGATCAAGATCAAGACCGATAGCAATCTGCTTAAGAATGTAGGTAGTGTCCACGCGCATCATGAATTCAGGATTACCACCGACAATCTGCAAGAACTGCAAGTGTCTCTGAGTCTTGATTTCCTTCTGGAGAAGACTGTCTGTACCTTGCGCCTTGACTTCAAGATCACCCTTGATACTCGGGTCATCAATAAAGTTCATGTTAAAGGCATAGAAGGACTCGATCAGAGGCTGGATCAGGAAGTCGTCAAGATTCTTAATGACCGTTTTAGTGCTAAGAGAAGCAGCCCCGAGAAGCATAGAGATACCACTAGAAGTTCTGCCGACACCCGAAACACCAGTCTGCCCATGCGAGAAAGAGGGGATACCTGTCGCATCATCTGCCAATCTCCTGAATAGCTCGAACATCTGGATATTCTCATTCGAGGTGTTCTGAATTTTGGTACTAAAGATAGCCTGACCGGGAGGACCGCCAGAACGCCTGAAGACTTTACCAGGATAGATATCCATGCTCTGACCGGGGACGAGATAAGTCTCATCTACCTCAAGCAGCACGGAACCAGACAAGACAGCATTGTCGATGGACATACGGGTGAAACCGTTCATCAACATCTGACAATCTTCCATGTTTTCAGGCACACCTACACCGAAGATATTGTAGATATCCTCTTCGAAGGGTACAATCTTGTACGGAATCTCGGCAGGTTTGAAGGGATTGAGAGTCAAGCGTAGCAGATAACCGCCAGAAACCCACGCATTGACATGGATGAAGTCCTTATCCTTTACAGAATCCGGGAGCTTGATATCAAAGCCGGTTGCTTCCAGCTCCTTGAGGTCTTCATAAGCCATGATCCCCCAGAACTCAAGCACCTGCCAGTGAGTAACTTCAGTTTCCAGAGGAGATTCCTCAATAGAATGTTCCCAAGGCTCCTTAACGTAGTTCGGCCCACTCTTGATAAGCGCATCAATGACCTCGGAGCGGAAGAAGGGCCTCATCTTGAGCTCTCTAAGCTGCCTTGAGTCCATCTTGTACCGCTGGACTACCTTGGTCAGATCGCTATACTTGACTGTCCCAGCTTCAGGGTAGAAATCCCAGAGAGAAGTATGCTCAACTCTCGGGATAACCTTTTCAGTAGGAATATAGTTACCTTCTTCATCCCACTTCGGCTGTTCTTTACGGGTGACATAAGGCCCTTTAAGAATACCGGTACCCATAATACACATTTCGAGAACAACTCTACGAATTTCCCTATCCGCTGAGCTTTCAGTAAGCTGATCCCTGATCTTCTTTTCCATCTTGGCCGCTTTAATATCAGCAGGCTTGAGATTAACAGCACCTTGAGCGAGACTCAGGCCGGGTTTAACCTCCAGATCAGTTTCAATAGGCATAAGTTCCTGGAGTCGACTATTCAGCGTAGCTCCTGGAGACAAATCTTTACCATCGCCAGCAAAACCGATAGGGTCAATAGGCTTCGGTTCGGGCTGTTCAGCTTCAGGAGCCTCTACATACCCATACTCATCGATACCTTCCGGCTCTTCAGTAGCCATAACCACGAAAGGCAGCTTTCCTTGACTGTAAAGGACATCAAGAATCTGTCCATAGGCAGCCATAGTCTTAGTCTTGGTGATTTTTACGAAAGCTCTGGACCTCTCAGTGGTCAGGAACTTGACATCCTTGTGGTAGAGACCCCTGAAATTCAGGTAGTTTTTGATCCAGGTCTCTTCTTTTATCCTACGATAGTTCTTGGCATCTTCGAAGAACTCATTAACCATAAGAGATACGGCCATAGCCGCAGGTTCAGAAGCAATGTCATCCTTCCCCTTGAAATCATCAAGAGCTTCTGGGCCTCTCTCTTCCAGATACTGTCCTTCGTTAGGTTCTACCAATTATAGTTTCCTCGCATTCGCTATGTCGTCAGGCGTAATAGTGCTTAAACCAAGTACTTTACTGCGGCTTGTCATCGTTTTACCTAAATTTTTCAAGATTAATAGCTGTTCTTGCGTAAAAAAGCCTGCCTGGATAGCTGCAACTGACAGGGTTTCAAAGCTCTTACCCCCCATATTGATAGGAAGTTTACTCTCAAAAGTAAATAAAAGCCTGTTCGCTATGTCTTTGGCAGCCAGTTGAGCGGCATTTTGACCAGCGTAAGCAGCCGCAGTCTTTACTACATCCCATACGAAAGCCCCGCCATAGCCAGTGTTGCTCATGGCAGGCAGTTCCCTGAGAACATCCTGGTTAGAAACATCTCCGTATGCAGCTTCAGTTAGTGCATTCATCTTTTGAGCAGCTTCGTTATCGGATAGTCCTAGGTATTCAGGCTTATCCAACTCCTTCAGGATAACTCTTAGCTCTTCCTTGGTTTTCATCAGGCCCTGAACTCCGCGATAACTCTCTCTCCACTGAACGCTTGGGAAGAATTGTAGGTAGGTAATCTCGATAAGGATACTAGAGTCATACCAACACCATTGAAGTGAACTTCCAGGTACTCGATATTACCATCTGAAGCCTCATTAAAATAGTAAGACTTAAAGTAATTAGAGCCAAAGTAATTAGAGCCGAACATTACCCTGTGGCATCCAACGTGACCGCAGTGCGATTACCGTCAGCATCGACAGTAGCTGTAATACGATCCTTACTGTCGTCAGCAGCGCGGAAAACAGCAGAAGAAACACCGGTAGTCAACTTACCTGCGGCCATAGCCAGAATTACCTTAAGGCAATCTTCCACAGAATATCCGTCTACATCTCCTGAAGCCAGCAGTGCAGCGGTAATTTCGCTAACCGCATCGGTCGCCAGAGCAGAAGCTGTCACAACATTAGCAGATATGCTGGAGACAGTCACTCCCGCTACCACAGACCCGACAGAGCCTGTAACAGACCCTACCGCACCAGTGACCGACGCCACCGAACCGACAACATTGCCTCCGACATTGCCAGTGACGGAGCCGACTGCGCCCGTGACAGACCCAACAGCGCCGGTAACGGAACCAACTGAGCCGACAACATTGCCTCCGACATTGCCGGTCACTGACCCAACAGCACCCGTCACGCTGCCCACAGCCCCGGTGACCGATCCGACAGAACCCGCGACGT
>JAAOEI010000375.1_pt1 | contig 17610 bp, 17 predicted proteins | sample 7059261 | NCBI WGS metagenome assembly JAAOEI01 (sample SAMN14008812, study PRJNA610033) | viral metagenome | isolation source: viral particles filtered from seawater | place: China: Hangzhou Bay, Yangshan Deep Water Harbour | collected 2017-10-31
GTTATTGATACCACATTAGCAGAATTTGATATTCAATCGCAAAAAGGAATTCCAGCATTACAAGCTCAAGCTATTCAAGCGGGTGCGTTTGGTGGTGGAAGAGAAGGTGTTGCATTAGCCGAGTATCAGTCAGCATCAGATAGAAACAGAGCTGCATTACAAGCTCAGTTATTACAACAAGGTTTTGGTCAAGCTCAACAAGCAGCGCAAACAGATTTTTTAAGACAAATGCAATTAGCACAAACTTCTCCTGCATTAGCAGGTCAACAAATTTCAGCTTTAAGTGCGCTTGGAACTCAGCAACAGGCTCAAGAACAAGCGGAACTTGAAGCATCAAAACAACTAGCTTATCAACAAGCGTATCAACCTTACCAAGCAACACAAGCTTTAGGACAAGGTGTGATGGGATTAATTTCTGGTTACCCAGCACAAACACAAACAATGACAACTCCTTCTCCAACTGCTCTTCAGACTGGTCTTGGTACTGCATCAACACTTGCTGGTATTTACAGATTAATTCAAGGGCCATTTGGTAGATAATGAAAACTTTTAGAAGACCTATGTTCAGAAAAGGTGGAAGTGTTAACTCTGGAATTATGTCCGGTATGCAAGATACTAGAACTAATTTTCAAGATGGTACAACTGAACAGATGATTAAAGATAGAGCAAAACTTTACAGACAATATGCAGGTGATCCACTTGCTAATTTATTGATTCAAGGTGGTTTAGGTTTAATCTCTGGCGAAGGTGCTGGTAAAGGAACACTTGGTGCGGTTGCAACTGCGTTTCAAAAACCAACACAACAAGCTTTAGCACAAGAACAACAAATTGGTTTAAAAGCTGTGGGTGATGTATTAGCAGAAGAACAAGCAATGAGACTTGCAGATGTAAAAGAAAGAAACAAATTTAAAACACTTGCATTATTTCAAACAGCTAGAGCACAATTAATTCAAGAAGGAAATACAGATCCAACTGATAGAGAAATTGAGCAAAGAGCAGGACTTATAAGTAAGCAAGGAGCAATGAGACAACAACAAAACGTATATCTTAAAGAAATTGAAGATATTAAAGGTGAGTTTACAATTCCACCAACATCACAACAAGCTGAAGTTATATATAAATTTAGAAAAAATGTTAAGCCTAAATTAGATAAATCAGAAAGACAATTAGGTAGACAAACCATTAAAAGCAAAGACATTAAAAATGGAAAAGCTAGCAAAAAAAGTGCGGGTGTTTATATTAATATAGATTCAGGTCAGGTTGTTAGAGTTGATCAAAACGGAACCGTAGTGGTAGATGAGGCGCTTACTGCACAACTAGGTAAATAGGAGGATAAATGGCTGAAGAAGAAAAGAAAAATCTTACGCCATTTGAAGTTAGTCCTTTAAAAATAGGATACGACTATTTAACTACTGAATTAGAAAAAGTAAATAATCCAAGTCAAATTGAAGCCGGTGTTGCAGGTGTTGCATCAGGTCTTATTAGAATTCCAGCTGGCTTTGTTAGCTTTGGAGCAGAATTAATTGATTTAGGTTTTGATACAGAACTCGCTACTAAATTTGAAAAGATTGTTGATGAAATCGATCCTTTTGATGAAATTGCAGAAAAGAAAGCTTTAGGTAAAATTACACAAACTCTAACTCAACTTGTGGGTGTGGGTAAAATCGGTGCAGATCTTTTACAAGCTGGTGTTAACAGTGCAGGTAAAGCAATCAAAGCAAAACGTGCAGGTAAGTATGCAAATTTAAAAAATGAAAATGTAAGAAAAGCAGTAGAGAAAGCTGATAAATTAAATAAAGCATCTAAAACAAAAAGATTTGCTGTAGGTTTAGCAGGAGCTGCAGCTGGTGAAACATTTGTTTATGATGTTGAAAGTATCGGAACACTAGGTGATGTGTTTGAAGGCGGTGTAACTCAACTTGATAGAGAAGAAAAAGATGATCCTAGTGAAGATGCAGCGAGAAAATTATTAAACAGATTAAAGTTTGGTTTTGAAAGTTTATTGATTACACCTTTTGTCTATGGTGCAGGTGTAGGACTCAAGGCTCTTGCAACAAGGGGCAAGGAACTTGCATACAGTAACTCTTTACTAGAAAGATTTTTTGATAAAATTGGATCAACAGTAAGAGCAAGAGGAGCCAAGCCTCAAGAAATATTTGAAGCAAAAAGATTTGAGATTGGTCGTGGTATGGCAGACACCAACAAAGCAATGGAAGTTGTTAAAGAAATAGATAAGTCTGTAAGTAAAATGTTTCCAACAATTAGAACAACGTTTAATAAATCTTTACAAAAAGAAAGAAAACAAGTTGTGGAAGATTTAAACGATCTTATGTTTTCTGGTAAACTTGATGAGCCTTTACCAGTAGATATGTATGATAAGGTTTACAAAACATTAAGAGAAAAAAATTTAAGTCGAGAAGAAGCTCAAGGATTAATCGGAACTATTAAAGAAGCAAGAACAAAATTTGCAGAACTCATTAATTTAAGTTCAAATGCTCCTGCAGACATTGCTACTCTTCGTGGTCTCATGGGTGATAGAGTTGGACAATATTTAGGTAATACCTATAAAATTTTTGAAGATAAAAGTATTTTACCTTTTCAATCATACAAACCTACAGAAGAAGCTATAGAAAAAACTAAAACTTTATTTAAACGATATGCATTAAAGAATGGTCAGGAACTCACCGATCTTGATGCAGAACAAATGGTTAGTAATTTATTAAAAACAGTTCCTAAGAATCAGGTACCAGGAGAACTTCCATATTTTAAATACATTGATTTAACTTCTATGGCGGAGAAACCTTATGCTAAAAAAGCATTTCAAAGGGTGGTTGAAAAAGATATTGACGGAGAAACAATATCTGAAGTTATCGGACCCGGTAGTAAAATATTTAGAGAATTGTTTGGTGAAATAAAAGATCCAAGATATTCAATCTACAACGCGATGACTAAACTATCTAGTGTTGCAAGAAAAAATCAATTATTTGATGAACTTGCTACACAAAACGATGAACTCATTGCACAAGGTAAAAGAGGATTCTTTTATGCCTCACCTAAAGATGCACAGTCTGCATTACCTTATCAAGACATTGTAGCATTAGATGATTATCTATTACCTTTCTTTAAAGGTGAGTATGCCGTCAATCCTTTACAAGGCATGTACACATCAAAAGCAGTTGCTGAAGGTTTAGGAAATGCACAAAACGTTTCTAAATGGTTACGAGGAGAAAGAGTTGGTGCAACACTTCCAGAAAAAATTGTAGCATGGGGATATCGTAATTTACTTTTATTTCCAAAAGCAGTTTCACAAATTGCAAAAACGGTATTATCTCCAGTAACACACTTTAGAAACTTCTTTAGTGCCAGTGCATTTGCTGGTGCAAACGGTGTATTGTTTGAACCAAAACTTCTTACTAATGGTTTGAGACAAGCTGCAAAAACAATTCAAGTGGGTACACGATCAAAAGAAGCAAATGATTTATATAGAGAATTATTAGAGCTTGGAGTTGTAAACTCTGAAGTAAGATTAGGTGATCTTAAAAACTTAATGCGTGATACAAAAATGATAGATGGTATTAATTTTGATTCTAGTCTTAAAGCCATACTAAGAAAACTAGGTAAATTTAGAAAAGGTGCGGAAGATTTATATACAGCAGAAGATGATTTTTGGAAAATTACAAACTACTTTGTAGAAAAAGATAGACTTGCTGCAGCTTATGCAAAAGCAGGAATACAAAAAACATCTAGAGAACTAAAAGAAGAAGCGGCTGATATTGTAAGAAACACAGTTCCAAACTATGCTTACGTATCTGATACAGTCAGAGCTTTGAGAGCATTACCTTTTGGTAACTTTATGTCGTTTCCATCAGAAATTTTAAGAACAGGAACAAACATTGCAAGAAGAGGATTAAAAGAACTTAATACACCAGGACTAGAAGGTATTGGAATGAAACGATTAATCGGTATGGCAACTGTTACCGCCGCTGCTCCTCCTATGTTTCAAAAAGGATTTCAAGCGCTTTATGACATTGCAGATGAAGAACTAGAAGCAATTAAAAAATTCTTACCTGAATGGTCTAAAAATTCTACTATTTTACCTATTAAAGACGAAGAGACAGGTGAATATAAATACATAGATTTCAGTCATGGTAATGCTTATGACACTTTATCAAGACCTTTCTCAACATTAATCTCAAATGTTCAAGCAGGTATTACCGACGAAGAATTTTTGATGAAGGGATTTACTAAAGGTGTGGTTGAAGCAACGGGTGAACTAGCAGATCCATTTATATCTGAGTCTATTTTTACGGAAGCTGCGTTTGACATTATTGCAAGAGGTGGTGTAACCAGAGAAGGTCGAAGACTTTACACCGATCAAACCCCTGATGGAGATAAGTATAAAATTATCGTAGATCATTTAGCAGAAGCATTAATGCCATTCTCAAAAAAACAAGTTGAAAGATTGTACAGGTCAGCATTAGACAAAGCAGATGAAAGAGGACAAAAATTTGAGCTACCCGATGAGTTATTAGGATTTGCTGGATTTAGAGCAGTTAAAATTGACCCATTAAGAGCTATGGGTTTTGAAATTTCTAAATATCAAGCAGGTAAAAGGGATGCACGAAGAGAATTTACAGGTGGTGCTGAAGGAGTTTTAAAAGGTGGTGAATTAGATCCTAATCAAATTATCAGACAATACTTTATAGCAAACCAAGCGCTCTTTAATGTAAAGAAAAATATGCATGACAAAGTTAAAGCATCACAAGTATTAGGTGTGGATGAAGATAATTTAGCTGCCGAGTTTAAGAAAAGACAAATACCGGTAAAAGAATTTGGTCAACTTAATGAAGGTATATTTGTTCCTTACTTCCCTTCAAAAGATATCTTATTAAGGTTTCAAGAAATTGCAGATCAATTAGGTATACCGAATCAATTTGAAGATGTAGAAAGTATAATTGAAACTATGTATGAAGACTTTGCAGACCAGCCTTTGGATGAACCTTTTGAGTTTAAATTAGAAGACTACATTACTCCTGTACCATCAACCGCGGCTCAAGCACCTTTACCACCTACGCCAATGCCAAATCCTCAAGTGATTTCATCAATACCTGCAATGCAAAACATTTCACAAACAGGGTTGACACCTACAGAGCAGGCTTTATTATCACCTGAAGAACAACAAATAAGACTCAGACAAAGGGGACTTTCATAATGGCTAATGGCAAACAACCGGAGACGGAAGGCGAACACATTGTAGCAATCTATGGTCACATAGAAGGACTGAAGAAAGGTCATGATGTATTTGATCAAAACCTGAATAGAGTTGAAGGTAAATTAGACAAGTTTGAAAATTATTTAATAGAATTACACAAGAAATTAGACTCAAGATTCATTACAACAACCTGGTGGGTCGTCGGTGGCCTGGCTACATTAGTTGCTACAATCATAGGAATTTTAACATTTCAGTAGAAAAAAGTCTTCCTGAGAGCCTCAATTTTTAACGAAACGACCTTGACACGACCCTAGGTACCCCCTATATATTACGCAGGTGCAGCATTTTGCTGGCCTATTAAACTTGCTTAATAATAAGGAGGATAATTATGACAGCACTAGATTTAATCAATAAATTTAACAAAGATGTTTGGACTCAAGGGGACAAATTTTTTGAAGATGTTTTTGACAACATGTTCACTAATTTATCTGTAGGTTCAGCAATGAAAGCTTTTCCATTTTACAATGTGGTAAAATATGGAAAAGGTGAATACGGTCTTGAATTAGGACTCGCAGGCTTCAATAAGAAGAATGTAAAAGTACAATACAAAGACGGTGTTCTATCTGTATCTGGTCAAGTTGAAGACTCTGAAAAAGAGTATGTTCAAAAAGGACTAGCTGCAAGAAAATTCTTTAAACAATTTGCATTACATAAAGATGTAATTGTTAACGAAGCTAAAATGGAAGATGGTGTGTTGACAGTGAAATTAGGTGTTAACGAACCTGAAGCTATTGACGCAAAAGATATTGAGATTAAGTAATTAAATCCATTCTTTAAGTTCATCGCCAGTAATCTTGCTGGCGATGTTCCACTTTCTCTTCAAAGCAGATACAATTTTTTCATCAATTGTTTCTTCAGCAATAATATCAATATATGTCATATTTCTTTTCTGACCAATACGATCAATTCTTGCTTCTGATTGTGTACGTTTTTCTAAGTCATAACCATTAGAAAAATAAATCATAGTTGCAGCTTCCGTTAAGGTAATACCATAACCTCCGGTCATGGTTGTACCAACAAAGAATCGTTTACCACTATTTGGATCCTGAATTTGTTGAATAGCTTTTTGTCTATCTTCGGTAGAAGTATCACCATAATACGTCACTGTAGAATTAGGATAATGTTTTTCTAATGCATCTAAAATGATACCAATATCATGACGATACTGGGCCCAGATTACAACTTTACCTTCTGTCTCTTCTAAAATTTCTAATAACGCATTGATTCTATTATTTTTTAATGCTTGAACTTCGCCATCATTAGATGTGAAATGACCACATGTGATTTGATGCAGTCGCATCAGTTGCGTAATGACTGTAGCTGTTGTGGTAAGTTTACCATTTAATTCTGCAAGTGCAGTTTCTTTCATTTGTTTATAAACTTTTTTCTGTTCTGGTGTAAGTTCAATCACACGTTTCGTGTATGTTTTTTCTGGTAAATCCAAACAATCATCTTTTAAACAACGATACGAGAACTTAGATACTTTGTCCGAGAGTTCTGCTAAATTTCTATATCCTACAGGAATCTCTACGCTGTAGCCTGCAGGTGTAGATATTTTTTTCATAATCGCATAACGTGTTCTAAACGTGTAGTAGGATTGATGACCCAATAACCACGGATCAAGGAACTGGCATTGTGAGTATAAATCTAAAGGTGATTTAGTTACAGGGGATCCGGTTAAGATTCTTCTGTATTTAGAATACTCAGCTAATGATAAAATGTTTTTAGTTCTTAATGCTTTAGGGTTTTTAATCGTAGTAGACTCATCAATAGCAATCATAGCTTTGTGACCCCATAAAAACTTCTGAGCGTATTGTAATCCTTTTTTAGTTGAGAAAGCCTCAACGTTCATAATTAAAATATGTAATTTTGTTTCAGATGCGAACAACGGTTTAAGTAATTTATCATCTGGTTTTGTTCTCCACAGACCTGTATAATGTTCAATATAATCAGGTAAGTGTGTGGGTATTTCTGAATCAAACCAGTTTTTATATACACCTTTTGGTGCAATAATTAATGCTCCATCAATCTTACCTTGAGCATATAACATCGCCATATTATCAATTAAGACTTTAGATTTACCCGTACCCATCTCCATAAAATAGGCAAAGTTTTCTTTATTCCAGCTCATATCAAGAGCTTTCTGTTGATGTTCGAATGGTTTAGTTTTATATTTATAATGCATTTTATCTCTTTATCTTTCTAAAAAAATCGTATATTACAAATGGTATTGAAAGTCAATATGTCAACTGTATATGTATTACAAGAATTACCAGGAACCAGTGTTGGGCAACCAAAGTTCAACATTATGGGTGCCTCTAAATTCGGTACATTAAAGACTCTTTTAAGAGAAAGAGCGCAGATCACATTGACCCCAGGACCGATGATACAAGAACTAAGAAAGCTGTTAAAAGATTTTACGGATGAAGATTATTTATTACTTACCGGCGATCCTTCTATTATAGGAGTGGCATGCGCAATAGTATCTGACATCAACGGTGGAAAATTTAAATTACTAAAGTGGGACAAACAAGAAAAACTTTATTACCCTGTTGAGATAAATTTATTTCCAAAAGCTTGACATAGGATTTTAAAGTATTATATTCCGCTTTAGAAAGTGAGGATACTAATATGTCTGTGATAGACTTTGAACAAGATGCGGCACAAGACCAGGTCTTTGATATTGAAGGCTCAAAAGCTTTGTCGGATCAAATTAAAAAACTGCAAGATAAAAATAATGAGATTCTTGCCATGGAAGAAAAACTAAAAGAATTAAATAGAGAAGCTGATAAATTATCTCAAGAAGTTATTCCAACAATGATGCAAGAGATGAATTATTCAACTTTGAAATTAAACGATGGTTCGGCTGTAGAGATCAAACCATTCGTTTATGCATCTATTCCTGCAGATAAAAAGGATGATGCATATAACTGGCTTCGTGAGAATGAACTTGGAGACATTATTAAAAATGAAGTCTCTGTATCATTCGGTAAAAACGAGGACGCTAAGGCTCAGCAATATGCTAACCTTGCGCAGGGGCAGGGCTACGAACCTAGCCAGAAGTTAAAAGTAGAACCTAGCACCCTAAGAGCAATGGTCAGGGAGCGCATCGAATCTGGATTAGATGTGCCCTCTGATCTGTTTAATGTCTTTACTGGACATAAAACAAAAATAACCAAAAAATAAGGAGAACGAAAAATGGAAAAAGAAACAAGTACGAACGTAGTAAAGAAAGAGAAGGGAGGAGCATTAGCTGCAAGTATCTTTGAATCAGATGCAGCAGCTGGTCTTAGTAATATAGGTCATGAAGATCTAGCATTACCTTTCTTAAAAATACTCGGTCAACTCTCTCCAGAGACAAACAAGAGAGATGGTAAATATGTTGAAGGTGCAGAACCTGGCATGATTTACAACTCAGTAACTGGAGAACTCTTTGATGGTGAGAAAGGAATTAAAGTGATTCCTTGTCATTATAAATTAGAGTACATTGAATGGCAGGATAGAGGAACAGGTCCAAGTGCACCTGCAAAGATTTATCCTTCAAGCAGTGATATTCTATCAAAGACAACAAGAGGTGCAGATTACAAAGACAGATTACCAAGTGGTAATTATGTTGAAAAAACAGCCTCACATTTTATCATCGTTGCAGAAAAAAATCCATCTACTGCATTAATCGCGATGAAGTCTACACAACTTAAAGTTAGTAGAAAGTGGAATAGTATGATGCAAAGCATCAAACTAAAAGGAAAGAACGGTTTATTTACACCGGCATCTTTTAGCCACATTTATAATTTAAGAAGTGTGCAACAATCAAATGACAAGGGAACTTGGTTTGGTTGGGATGTTTCGAAAGTTGGAATGGTAGAAGATGCTTCACTATATCAACAAGCTAAGAAATTTTACGAGAGCGTTTCTCAAGGAGATGTTCAAGTAAAGCATGGCGGAGAAAGCTCAGCTAAAACTGACGACCACATGTAATCAAACTGGGGGCCGCAAGGCCCCCACAGAAAGGCTCAATGCAGAATAAATTTAGGGAATTCTTTCGTGGACTAGAAAGAAATTATGGCTTTTGTGATTTAACTAATGCAAAAGTAAATTCAGAAACAGGTAAATTAGAAATACCAACACGAGATTATGGATGGTCAGGTAAACCAATTACTGATCAAGAATATTTAGATCACTTAGAAGGCAAAATATCTATTGGAATACAGCCGTGTCGAGAAGATGGTAAAGTTATCTTTGCAGCAATTGATGTAGACCACTATAAAAATTTTGACAAACAAAAATTTTTAAAACTAATTACTGACAATGCAATACCATTGATACCGGTTAAATCAAAGTCGGGTGGTTTTCATTTATACTTACATTTAAAAGAACCAACATCAGCGGTGTTTGTAAAACAATTTTTAAAAGGATTACTTTACACATTAAAACTCACTAACAAAACTGAGATCTTTCCAAAACAAACAAATGTAGAAACTTCAGTAGGTAACTTTATTAATCTTCCATACTTCGGTAAAAAAGAAAGAATTGCAATCAATCCAGTCACTGGAGAAGAATTTACATTTGATCAATATTTACAAGTTATAGAATTTAATCAGCAAACAGAAAAACAATTAAAAGAGTTTATGGTTAATCTAACTAATAAAGAATTAGTTGGAGGTAATGAAGAGTTTGAAGATGGTCCACCATGCTTACAAGTTTTATCTAAAAATAAACTAGATGATTATAGAGATCGTTTCTTGTATCAGTACATGGTCTTTGCAAAAAAGAAATACAGTGATTGGCAAGATCAAGTGCAATTAGCAAAAGGTAAATATTTTATTAATGATTTAAAATGGACCGATCAAAAAGTCGCATCAAAAATAAAAAGTTGGGAAGGAAAAGAAACGGGATATGTTTGTGAAGAATTTAAGAGTGAAGGTTTTTGTATGGAAGAACTTTGTTACAAAAGAAAGTTTGGTAAAAAATCGGACAAGATTATACAATGGCCAGAGCTTACAAGTCTAGTTAAAATTAACTACGAAGAACCAGAATACGATGTCACTGTAACCATTAGAGATAAGAATGGGGATGAAAGATCCATACAGATTCATTTGAAAAATATTGATGATGTTATGGAAATGAGATTATTGAGAAAACAAATTGGCAAACAAGCTAACACTTATTTACCAAAATTAAAAGATAAAGATTTTGAACCAATTGTTGCAGGATTATTAGCAGGTATAGAAGAACAAAAAGCACCAGCAGGAACTTCAAACAAAGAAAAATTATATAAGTATATTAAAGAACATATTAAAACACCGGCAAATACTCATGCATCATTTGCATCAGGTAACCCATTAATTAAACAAGACAAAGTTTATTTTATCTACGATAAGTTTTATGATTTTTTAAAAAGAAAAGAATGGAAAGTTGGAGAAAGTAAAACGGCAAAATGGATGGAGACATGGTTCAAAGCAGAGTTTGGTAAGAAACCAAGGTTTCCTAAAAAAGATTCACAAAAAGATAGTAATCCACAAGTCATGGGTTGTGTAGAATTAACGGTGGCAGATTTTAAATCTGAAACAGCACCAGAAGAAATATTAGAAATGCAAGATAGAGAGGATATCTTATGATTTTTAAAGTCTTTGGTCCACCTGGTACAGGTAAAACCACCCACCTTCTTAACATTGCAAAAGAATATATTACCGATCACAACATACCCTTACACCGCATAGGGTATTTTGCTTTTACACGTAAAGCTGCAAACGAAGCAAAAGATCGTATGCCATATGAATCTAAACAATTACCTTACTTTCAAACTTTACATTCTCTAGCTTTTCATACACTAGGTTTGTCCGAAGACAATATCATGCAACCTTATCACTACGATGATCTAGGTAAGATGTTAAATGTTAGAGTCCACCATCAAGATAAGTTTAATGACACCGAGACATTTTATTTAACATCCGATAATTTATATTTTCAATTACTAGGACGAGCACGAAATAAAAATATTTCTTTTGCAGAAGAATATGAAACGGGAGACTATCCAAGCGAAGATATTGATTTTGAATTACTACAACACATTGCAATCAACTTAGATGAATATAAAAAGAAAAATAGTTTAATTGATTTTAATGATATGATTCATAACTTTGTAGCCCAGGAAGAAAAATGTCCTGAGTTTGATGTCATCTTTATTGATGAAGCGCAAGATCTATCACCGATACAATGGAAAATGTTTGAAGTTTTAAAAAAGAAAGCAAGACATATTTATCTAGCAGGTGATGATGACCAGGCCATTTATACCTGGGCCGGTGCAGATGTTGCACGATTTGTTGAAGAACCTGCAGACGAAGAAATTATATTAGATCAATCACGTCGTGTGCCGTTTGCCATACAAGAAGTATCTGAGATTATTTTAAATCGTATCGAAGGTGTACGAAAAGAAAAGAAATACAGACCAAAAGAAGAAGAGGGTTATGTACAAAAGATTTTTGATATTGGTCAAGTTAACTTGCATGAAGGCAACTGGTTAATACTCGCGCGTACTGGATCAAGGCTCAAGGACATTATGGAACTGTTAAAAGAAAAAGGAATCTATTATCAAACTAAAAAAGGTAAAAGCTTTACCGTCAAAATATACAACGCTGCTGTAAACTACAGCAGAGATTACGATTTAACTGATGCAGAACTTAAAGATATTTTAGAATTTACAAATGGTGCTAAACCCGATCATAGACCGTGGTATGAAGCGTTTGTGAATGCACCGCATGATCAGGTGCAATACATCCGACACATGTTATCCAATGGTGAAAAATTATCTTTTCCAGCACGAATTCGTTTGTCCACAATTCATGCAGCCAAAGGGGGTGAGGAAGATAATGTTATTTTAATTTTGGATAATGCTAGAAAAATAAGACGAGCTGTGTTAGATAATCAATATAAAAGAGATGAAGAACATCGTGTTTGGTACGTGGGTGTTACTCGCGCAAAGAAAAACTTATATTTGCATTTAGCAAAGATAGAAAGGAATGGGTATCCGTTATGACAAATGAATCTTTTTTTAATGGAAAAGCTAATGATAAACAAATTGGTGGTCAACATTACAAATTAAAAATTCAACCATTTGATTTTATCATGGAAAACAATCTTAATTTTTTTCAAGGTAATGTTATTAAATATGTTGTGAGATATGAAAAGAAAGGTCAGATCGAAGACTTACAAAAAATTATTCACTACTGTGAATTAGAAGTAGATCGAATAAGAAAGAACTGGGATAAATGAAAGTACCTATATTTGAAGCGCCCACAGAATGGGTTGAGCCAGAAGAGTTTCCAGATTTAAGATCGTATGATGAAATTGCAGTCGACTTAGAAACTAGAGACCCTGATTTAAAAAAGAAAGGGTCGGGATCTGTGATAGGTAATGGTGAAGTGGTAGGAATTGCAGTAGCTGTACCCGGAAGAAAGTTTTATTTTCCAATTGCACATGGTTCGGGTTCGAATATGAACAAACAACATGTCCTAGCATGGTTTCAAGATACCATGGCAACAGATGCAGTCAAGGTGTTTCATAATGCTATGTACGATGTGTGCTGGATTAGACAAATGGGAATTAAAATTAATGGTGTGATTGTTGATACCATGATTGCTGCAAGTTTGATTGATGAGAATCGATATGCTTACACATTAAATGCATTGTCATGGGAGTATTTAGGTCAAGGTAAAAACGAAGCCGCATTGGTTGATGAAGCAAAGTCACGAGGACTTGATCCAAAAGCAGATATGTGGAAACTACCACCGATGTATGTAGGTTCATACGCAGAAAAAGATGCTGAACTAACACTAGAGTTATGGCAAGCTTTTAAAAAAGAAATTATACATCAAGATATTGAATCGATATTTAATTTAGAAACTGATCTGTTTCCTTGTCTAGTGGATATGAGATTTAAGGGCGTTCGCGTGGATAGTGAAAGAGCTCATAAATTGAAACAACAGTTAGTTTCAGAAGAAGAAGCATTGTTGCAGCAAGTACAAAAAGAAACAGGCATAGAACCCCAAATATGGGCTGCAAGATCGATTGCCAAAGTATTTGATAAACTTTCTTTAGATTATTCCAGAACAGAAAAATCACAAGCACCTTCCTTTACAAAAAATTTCTTACAGGAACATAAACATCCTGTAGTTAAGATGATAGCAAAAGCGAGAGAAATAAACAAGGCACATACAACCTTTATTGATACGATTATTGATTACGATCATAAAGGTCGTATTCATGCAGAAATTAACCAGATTCGTTCTGATGCCGGTGGTACGGTGACAGGTCGTTTTAGTTACAACAATCCCAACCTACAGCAGTTACCTGCTAGAAACAAGGATCTTGGTCCCCTAATCCGGTCTTTGTTTTTGCCTGAGCAGGGTTGTACTTGGGGTTGTTTTGACTACTCGCAACAAGAACCAAGGCTCGTGGCACACTATGCAGCCTTGTATAAGTTTCCTTCGGTGTATGATGTGGTGGATGCATACAACGATAATAGTGATACAGACTTTCACCAAACTGTTGCAGACATGGCAAAGATTCCAAGATCACAAGCTAAAACCATCAACCTAGGATTATTTTATGGTATGGGTAAAGCAAAACTACAAGCTGAACTTGGTGTAACTAAAGAAAAAGCTAAAGAATTGTTTGACACTTATCACGCAAAAGTTCCTTTCGTTAAACAACTGATGAATGCGGCATCAAACAGAGCCCAAGAGCGTGGTCAAATTAGAACGCTTCTAGGTCGTTTGTGTCGCTTTCATTTGTGGGAGCCTAACATGTTCGGGATGCACAAAGCCTTGCCTCACGAAGATGCACTCAGGGAACACGGACCAGGGATCAGGAGAGCCTATACTTACAAGTCATTAAATAAATTGATTCAAGGATCCGCTGCTGATATGACAAAGAAAGCAATGCTTGACTTACACAAAGAAGGTATTGTAGCACATATCCAAATTCATGATGAATTAGATTTGTCTGTTGAATCAAAAGAACATGCAGATAAGATTATTGAGATTATGGAGAATGCTGTTAAACTAGAAGTCCCAAATAAAGTTGACTATGAGTCAGGTGAAAACTGGGGTGACATTTATGATTAAGGAGAAACTATGGCATATCTTAACGCAAACATTCCCCCAATCTATTGCAAGATTAGGACGGAGTATCTTTACGATATGGACCCAAAGAGAAGAGGCGAAGAAGACTGCGTTGTCTTCGGTATCGCATCTATCTCAGGACGCGCGCTCTTATTTCATATCATGCTTCCGAATGGGGCGGTCTACTATCGATTGCCTATCTCAGCTTTTTTCCAAAAACATCTTCAAAGAGCCGAAGTGCCAGATATGTCGGTCGACGAGTTACAGTTGTGGAACTGTTTTAGTTATTGGCCTAGTGTGCATTGCTTTGATTGGATGGCTGGTTTAGACGGAAAGTTTAGAGGAAAGGACAAAAAATTTTATCATGGAAATTATTTATTTACTATTGATTGGGCCCATCCTGATACTAACATACTTAATACTGAGCACTCAGAAATTCCCCAAGAACATAAGTGCGCACATATTATCCAACTTAAAAACGGCAATTATGCCGCTCAGCCAAATAATCGCTGCATTTGGCACGTTAATAGCTTTACTACTGATAAGAGTTGGCCAGACTATAAAGTCCAAACTACGTATTGGGACGTAGAGGGAGCCGACTGGATTACCGAAGACTCGGATAATATGTTTTATGAGCTAGAACCAAATAACGCTTCTCAAAAAGACTAAAATAGTATATAATGATCCGATTATGGATCACAAAGATTTTATTAAATTAATTAAGTTTAGAGATGCTGAAGCTAAAAGGCAAGCTCAAGCTACCTTTGTTGCTCGTAATAGGAATTCTAGACCCAGAGCGAAGAATAATCTTATTGCACCTCACTTAAGAAACATATAATACTAACTCATTAAAAGGGGACTAAATGAGGATATTCTTAACACTATTGGTGTGTTTATTTACATCATATGCATACGCTGATGTTGAACAAAATAACGTTAGTGGCGGAAATACTTCAATTCAAGGGGGCTACAGTGCATCAACCACATATCAATCTGGTAGTTCATCTAACAGTACTACTACTAATAACTCTACTTCTAATATAAGATCAGCTCCCAATTCAGCATTTGCTCCAAATGTCACAAATTCTGGAAACGATGTATGTAGCGTTGGAGCCAGCGCAGGGATTCAAACTTTTGGTTTAGGTGTAAGTGGAGGAAAAGGATTCAGGGATCTAAATTGTGAAAGAATTAAACTAGCTAGAGAACTTAAAGCAAATGGCATGAGTGTTGCATCAGTTGCACTTCTCTGCCAGGACCCGCGCGTTTTTGCTAGCATGGAAATGGCGGGGACTCCGTGCCCGATTGATGGTTTAATTGGTAAACAAGCAAAAGAGCAGTGGAAAAAATATGGGAAACTTCGACCTGATTATGAAACTTATGTCAAAAAATTAAAAGTCATTGAAGATTCAGAAAAGAAAAAGGAGCTGAAGTTTGAAAAAGAATTTAATAAAACTATTGGTGGCTACAAGTCTAAGTAATTTTGCTTATGCTGAAACCACTAACAACCTTGTATCGACTGATTTCTCGTCGGGTTGGACCAATACGGGCAATACTTATCATGGTTCTGGTACAATTGCTGGTCACCATGGGGGTACTGTTACTTCTGATTCGGTTAGCCTAGCCGATGATGTTGGCTTAAATAAAAACGAAATTAATCAAGGGTTTTCTGTAAATTCATCAGCTAATGTTTGGTTTTGGAATAATTACGATCAATCGGTAACCATGACCACTCAAGCCATTGATGATAATGGTCAAACCATAACTCAAACTAGAACATTATCTGGAACGTGTGCAACATGGAATGGTTGTGATTTTGGATCTATGACCGATACCATGGTCTTTAATTCTAATACACAAGCTGATTATGATTTATCTTTAGGATTTAGTTTTTCTGTAACAGATCCTACTTATCAATCAGGACACTATGCTGCTGATTTAAAAGATCCAAGTATGACGGTGACTTACACACCAGTTAATCTTGATAGCACAACAGAAACCGCTCTTTTAGATTTAAACAATGATATTAAAGATGATTTAAAAGATGTAGATACTTTTGAATTTAAAAATGAAGAAATAAAATTAGATAGTTTTGAATCTTTTACTGAAGAACAAACCTTTGATGATTTTAAAGAAGATGATTTTTCTATGGATACAGCGTTAGTTGATAACAAAGAAGAAACACCAGACTTAGAACCAAAAGAAGAATTGTCAGGCGATCAGGGTTCCACATTTACAGAGAGTTCGGAGACTTCCGATTCCAGTGATAACGAATTGTCTGATTCGGGGCCGGCTCCTCAAGAACAGGAGACAGCTGCTGGTGACAATCTTCCGGACACACAAAATACGGAGCAGGCCTCTGAGTCGAATGATACAAAAGAAGAATCATCAGAATCAGGCCCATCGCAAGGTGTAGCCGACAAAGAAAACAAGTCTTTAGATGATAAAAAAGCGATTTCATTGGCGAAGAGTATGGAAAAAATTGATCAACAAGTCAAGGATATAGGTAAAAATTTACAATTAAAAAACCTTGTAAAACTTAAATTAATGTCAGATAATAGTGCCCTTGAAAGTTATGCGAATATTGAATTTTACAAACCTAAAAATATTTACCTGGATCAAATTGATATTAGAGATAATCGAGTACTATATGCTGATGCTTCCTTGGTATCTTATCAGCAAAAAGATCCGCTTTTTCAAGCAGAAAAAGAGCTTTTTGATATTAGACAAGAAAAGCAAAAACTGATAAGAGAGATTCAGGTTTTGAAAAATGTTAGATAAATTAAAAGATAACATCACAGCTTTAGTTGCCGTCATTGGTGTCGTCGGTACCATTGGTGCTGGCTTTACTGTATACGGAACGATGAACGAAAAAATAGCACAGCTAGAATCAGCTGTTGGTGAATCAAAACCTTTTAATCCAGATGGATTAATTCAAGAAATTGCAAAAAATAGAAAATTCCAATCTGACAACGCAAGAGATATTGCCGTTTTAGAAAAAACAATCCAAGTTTTAGAACTTGAAATCAAGGAGCTAAAAGCATCGAGTAAAAATCCATTAGCAAACTAATGTGGCGACAGTGTATTTACTATTCAGCCATGGGGTTTTGCTTTTTATTAAAGGAGTGTAAATGCAATGAAACTCACAACCAACTTCAGTTTAGCAGAACTTACAGCGAGCCAGGTCGCAGCCAGGAAGGGAATTCCGAACAATCCAAC